>ERZ1673694.443-NODE-443-length-23551-cov-5.443267_pt1 | contig 23551 bp, 23 predicted proteins | sample MGYA00580224_ERZ1673694 | MGnify/ENA primary metagenome ERZ1673694 (study PRJEB41218, sample SAMN15661778) | gut metagenome | host: Homo sapiens | place: Canada: London | collected 2015-08-20/2019-03-30 | study: EMG produced TPA metagenomics assembly of...
GGGCTCGCTTCCGCCCTCGGAAACAGAGGTATCCGGCCCAAGGTCGATATCAAACGCCGCGCGGGGATGGTTGGAGGTCACCTTGACCGGCTCAAAGGCTGGGGCAGGCTGGGCGGGAGCCGGTTCCGGCTCCACCGGCGCGGGCGGCTCGTAGCCCAGAGAATCGTCCACGGGAGCAGGTTCCGCTTCGCCTTCCATTTCCTTGGTCACCTTGTGGCCCCAGCTGAACACGCCGGACAGCCACCCGGGCACCGGAATGCCGCCGGGCACATCTTCCTCATCGGAACTGTCATCGTAATCGTCCGCAGGCTCCTCGGCGCAGTACTCCTCTTCCGCCTGCCGGGCCGCAAGGCGCTCAGCACGGCGGGCGGCGTTCTGCTCATAGACCGCCACGCCTTTTTCATGCACACCGCCGCCCACATTGCAGAGCCACTGCCAGCACTCGGCAGGGGTGATATCAAAGATATACAGGCTGGCGCACAGGGCCAGCACCGCCATGACCAGATTGGCCGCAGGCCGCCCGCAGAGCAGGAGCAGGTTGCCGCCCAGCAGAGTGCCCAGCACGCCGCCGCCCAGCCAGGCGTTCGCGCCGTTCTGGTAGCAGGCAGCGATCATCTGGGCAGCGGTCAGGTCGGCGGGGATATCCGAAAACACGATGACCGTGCCGCTGGCAAAGATCAGCCCCAGCAGCAGCTTGAACACCTGCATCAGCAGGTCCTGCCCCCGGGTGTAGAGGATGGCCAGATAGCACACCGCCGCGCCCAGCACAAAGCTGCCGCAGCCGAACAGCCCGAATAGGATCTGGTGGGCGCTCTTCCAGACGGAGTCCCCCTCCACGAACGCCAGGACGATGAGCAGCAGCCCCACAAACAGGGTGCCCAGCCCCGCCGGCATCCGCTCCTCGGCCCGGCTTTTTCTGCGTGCAGACGCGCGCTTTGCAGTTGTTTTTCGCTTTCGTTTTGCCATTTTCTGTTCTGACCCCTGTCCTTTGTTCCCATAGTATTCGATTTTTTCATTATACCACGGGTTGGGTCAAGTGGCAATTATAGAATGCAGACCGGTTTGACCCGCTCTGTAAACAAAGAACCATCCCCCGGCGCGGAGATCACGCCATGGGGATGGTTCTTTCAGGTACGTTATTGTTTCAGGAGAAGAAACCTGTTCACACGCTTATCAGTGGATGAACACCGGGCCCAGCGGGTTCGCAATGGGGCTGACGTAGCCGCCCAGCAGCTTGGGGATGGCCAGGCTGATGTCGGGGATAAAGGTCAGCAGCAGCAGGGCGATGAACATGCACAGGTAGAACGGCAGGGTGGCCTTGACGACCTTTTCCATGGGGCGCTTTGCAACGGCAGAGCCGATGAACAGAACAGCACCGACAGGAGGAGTCAGCAGGCCGATGCCGCAGTTCAGCACCACGATGATACCGAACTGGATGGGGTCGATGCCGATGGAGGTTGCAATGGGCAGCAGGATGGGGGTAGCGATCAGGATGATGGGAGCCATATCCATGATGCAGCCCAGAACCAGAATGATGACATCGATGAGCAGGGCGATGATGTAGGGGTTGTCGGTCACGCTGGTGATGGCGTTTGCGGCCAGATCAGGCACATGCAGCATGGTCAGGCAGTTGCCGAACACAGCAGAGGTGGCGATCAGGATCAGGACGATGGACAGGGTGTTCACGCACTCGTCCAGAGCGTACCATACGCCCTTCCAATCCAGGCCCTTGTAAATGAACACGGACACGAACAGGGAGTAGATAACAGCGATAGCAGCGGACTCCGTGGCGGTGAACACGCCGCCCACAACGCCAAAGACAACGATGACAACGGCAGCCAGTGCCCAGATGGAAGTACCCAGCTGCTTGATAAAGCCCTTGATGCTGAAGGGCGAGCCCTTGGGGTAGTTCTCCTTGACGGAGATGATGTAGGAGCCGATCATCAGGACGATGGCCAGCAGAGCGCCGGGCAGGTAGCCGGCCAGGAACAGGCTGCCCACAGAGATGCCGCCGGCGGTGGTGGCGTAGATGACCATGTTATGGCTCGGGGGAACCAGCAGGCCCTCGCAGGAGGAGGTAATGGTAACAGCAGTGGAGAAGTCGGCATCGTAGCCCTGATCCACCATCATGGGGATCATAATGGAGCCGATGGATGCGGTATCGGCGGAAGCGGAACCAGAAATGCCGCCGAAGAAGTAGGAAGCCACGATGTTGACCATGGCCATGCCGCCGCGCATCCAGCCGACGCAGGCATCGGCCAGAGCGATCAGCTTTTCAGAGATGCCGCCGGAGCCCATGAGCACGCCCATGGTGATGAAGAAAGGCACGGCCATCAGGCTGAAGGACGAGATGCCCTTGACCATCAGACGGCAGACATCCGTAAGGGCCTGGCCCTGCACCATCAGGCAGAACACACTGGAAAGACCAACGGCGTATGCAATGGGGAACCGCAGGAAGATCATCACAAAGAAGCTGACCAGAAGGACAAGGATCGCCAGTGTCTGAACTGTCATATCAATTCTCCTCCTTTACAAACAGGCTCTTGATGTGGTTGTAGATAGACTCAAACTCGAACACGATCATGGCAATACCGGCCAGCGGCACGGGGAAGTACATCCAGAAGCGGCTCAGCCAGGGCATGGAAACGTAGAAGCCGCGGCCGCCCAGGGTGGTGGCGTAGTTCCAGCCCACCACCATCATAATGATGCCCAGCACCATCACTGCAATGTCGGCCAGGATGTCCAGCGCTTTGACGACCTTCTTGGGCAGGTAGACATCAAAGGCGGTCATGCGGATGTGGGCACCGCGGCGGATGGCCAGCGCTGCGCTCAGCACGGCCATGTAGCTCATACAGGTCAGCACCACCTCTTCCGACCAGGCAGGGTCCGGGATAAAGGGGACGTAACGGCCAATGACCGACATGGTGGTGATGAGGATGTCCAAAATCAGCAGAAGTTTGCAGATGAACAGCACCACCTTATAGGTAATGTCGTACGCCGGTTTGATCTTATCCAATGTGGTAAAGATTTTCGGCATAAGGTTTCCTCCTTTACGATAAAAGCCCGGCAGGGCAGCGGGCAGATCTCCCGTTGTCCCCGCCGGGCCATTTTATTCTTGCACGGAAAAGGCGCGTTTGCTTATGCCTTCATGTCCAGCAGCTTCTGGTACAGCTCAGCCTGATCAGAGGTGTTGTCGCTGATGACCTTGGCGCATGCTTCCTGCCAGGGTGCCTTATCGGGAACATCGATCACGTTGCAGCCGGAGGACTTCAGCTCGTCCAGAACCTTGTTCTCAGCGCTCTCAGACAGGTCTGCGTTGAACTTCTGGGTGTCAGCACCGGCCTCCATGATGGCAGCCTGCTGGTTCTCGGTCAGCTTTGCCCATGCGTTATCGGTGATAACAGCCTGAATAGCGCCCAGGGTGTGGCCGTCCAGGATCAGGTTGTTGGCAACCTCGGGGAAGGCGTTGGACTTGTAGTTTGCGATGGGCTGCTCAGCGCCATCGACAACGCCGGTCTGCAGTGCGCTGTACAGCTCACCGAAGGAAACGACGGTGGGGTTTGCACCCAGGCCCTCGACCATGCCGTTCATAACAGGGTCGTTGGACACGCGGAGCTTCAGGCCCTTGAAATCCTCAATGCCGGAAACGGGATTGACGGTGAAGAAGTGGCGGAAGCCCTCCTCGCCGTAGAAGATGCCGCGAACGGGCAGGCCCAGCTCCTGGGGCTCGTTCAGGAACTCAGGTGCCAGATCGCTGTTGGCAAAGTTCCAGAAGTGTGCACGGTTCTCAAAGGTGAAGGGGATGCTCAGCAGCTTGGACTTGTTGCAGCCGTAGCTGGTCAGTGCAAAAGCGGAGATACGGCTCATATCAATGGAAGTGGAGCCGCCCAGGATCGCGTCCAGAACGTCGTTCTCGGAGCCCAGAACACCGGAAGCCTGCACATCGATGACAACGGAGCCGCCGGTCAGCTCTTCGACCTTCTCCTTGAAGTGGGTAGCGGTCTGGCCGACGATGGTATCCAGCGGGTTGACCTCAGCGTAGACCAGGGTGACCTTGGGATCGTTGGCAGCAGCGGTAGCATCACCGGCAGCAGAAGCGGCAGTGGAACCGGCGGCAGAGGATGCAGTGGAGCTGGAAGAGCCGCCACATGCGGTCAGGGCAGCAGCTGCGGTAGCTGCACCGGCAACGGCGAGAAAGCTGCGACGAGAGATCTTTTTCATGGTAAAATCCTCCTGAAATATATTCTTCTGTTTCCTTCCGGCAGCACCTTCCTGCACAGGTGCGGTGCCGTCGTTCATTCACTGTTCACACTTTAGCAAAATTTCTTGGTCAGAACAAGGGGTTTCAAAAAATGTCCTGTTTTTTGAAAAAATGTGAAAATAACTTCTGTACACTCTGCACAAACAAGAATCCCAGTCATTGGGCATACCTGCCAACAACTGGGATTCTTCCTGATATTTTTTAGCTTTTCTGAATTCGGGCGATCAGCTCCGCCTGTTCCGCAAACTGATCGTACAGGGGCTGGACTGCAGCGCGGAATTTCTGTTTTTCCTCGCTGGAAAGCTCCGTGACCACGATGCCGCGGGCCAGCATATCCTGTTCTGCCCCGGCTTCCTGTTCAGCCCAGAGGGTGCGCTCGATCAGCGCCGACTCCCGCGCGCAGCTGCGCAGGATGCCCGGGAATGTCGGGTCCAAAGCGGCCAGCTTCTCCATTGCCGGGATGCTGGCCAGCTGGATCTCCGGCACGCGGGTGTGCTCATCCCGCAGGAAGTAGGGAGCCACCTCGTAATGGCTCATGGCCTCATAGCTGGGCCAGTTGTTCTCTGCCCCGTCGATCTGGCCATTGTGCAGGGCTGCGTACACCTGACTGTACACCACCTGCACCGGGTCGGCTCCCAGAGCCGAGACCATCATGCTCATGGTGTCGGATTCCTGTACACGAAGCCGCAGCCCCTGCAGCTCTGCCAGACAGGTGACCTTCTGGCGGGTGTAAAAGCTGCGCACACCGGCATCGAACCAGGAAAGCCCGGTCAGGTCGATATCATCCAGCCGGGTCAGAAACTCGTCCCCGATGTTTCCGTCCAGCACACGCCACATCTGGCCGGCATCCTGATAGAGGAACGGCAGCTGCAGCACGTTCAGGGCAGGCATGTATTCTGCCAGCTGGCTCAGGGAGACGCGGGCAAAGTCGATGCCGCCAAACTGTATCTGCTGGATGACGCCCATCTCCGCCCCCAGCTCGCCCTTGCTGTACACAGCGATCTTCACCCGCCCTTCCGTGCGCTGCTTCACCTTTTCGGCAAAGGCCCGCGCTGCCACGGTGGTGGGGTAGTCATCAGGCTGGTTCTCGGCGTAGCGCAGGATGAGCTCCGGCTGTTCCTCTGCGGTCTGCTGCTTTTTGCAGGCACACAGCTCCAGTGCCGTGCCCGCTGCAGCCAGCAGCAGCTGCCGCCGGGAGATGCGGGCGCTCACAGCAGCCCCTCCGGAGCGGGACTCCGCTTTTCCCGAAGAGCGTGCTTGCGGTACTGGGTGGGGGTCTCCCCTGTCCGCTTCTTGAAGGCGCGGGCAAAGTAGCTGGCATCTTCATAGCCCACCATGGAGGCCACCTCTGCCGAGGAGCGGAAGGGGTCTGTCAGCAGCTCCTTGGCCGCATTGATGCGCAGCTCGGTCAGGCAGTCGAGGAAGTTCATCTTCTGGTACTTTTTGAACTGTGCAGAGAGGTACGCCGGGCTGATGTGGAGGATCTCGCCCACACTGTCCAGCGAGATATCGAACATATAATTGTCCTCCAGATACCGCCGCACATGGGCCATGACCAGCGCGTTCTGGCTGTTCTCGGCATCGTCCGGTTCTGCCGCCGGGGCAGCAGGCTCCATCGGCTCCGGCTGCACCGGGGCCAGTGCTTCCAGCTTGCGCTCTGTCTCAATCTGGCGCATGGCCCGCCGGATGGAGGCTTCCAGCTCGTCCGGGTCCACGGGCTTGAGCAGGTAATCACAGGCTCCCAGATGCACTGCCTCGTGAGCATACTGGAACAGGCTGTACGCCGTGACAAAGATGACCCGGCACCCGGGGCGCTGGGCCAGCACGGCGCGGGCGGCATCCAGGCCGCTCATGCCCGGCATCTCGATGTCCATCAAAATGAGGTCTGCCCCCCACAGGATGGCGGTATCGGCGGCCTTGCGGCCATTTTCGGCGGTCTCCAGCACCACCTCATGCTCAAAGCGGCGGGAGACCATCTCGGTCAGGGCTTCCCGCTCCAGGCACTCGTCGTCCGCGATCAACAGGCGTATCATTCGTCAAAGTCCTCCTCTTCCAGCTCCACAAGGGGCAGATACAGGCTCACCGCCGTGCCCCACCCCGGGTGCGAGCGCACCTCGAACCGGCAGCGCTTGTCCAGCAGCCGCAGGCGCGCCGCCACGTTATACACACCAATGTGCTCCCACCGGTCGCCGGGGGCCGCCAGCCCCGCCTGCAGCTGGGCCAGCTGCTCCGGTTCAATGCCCAGACCGTTGTCGCACACACTGATCCGCAGCAGCCCCTGCTCCCGCAGCGGCGTGATGCGGATGCGCACCGCACCACCCTCTTCCTTGGGGGCAATGCCGTGTTTGAATGCATTTTCCACGATGGGCTGCAAAATAAACGAAGGCACCATCGTCTCTGTCAGGTCGATGGAATCCGAGATGCGCCACCGCATCTTCACACGGTCCCCAAAGCGGACGTGATAGATAGAGTAGTATTCATCCACAATCCGCACCTCGCGGGCCAGCGGCACCTGCTCGTCATTGCTCATCAGGCTGTACCGCAGCAGGTGGCTCAGCGCCGTGATCAGCGCCTGGGTGCGGTAGGCTTTCTCCTGCCCTGCAGTCTGCAATATGACGTTCAGGGTGTTGAACAGGAAATGCGGGTCGATCTGACTGCGCAACTGCTGCATCCGGCTGCGCTCCATCCGGTTCTGCAGCTCCAGTGCGGCGGTCTTTTGCTGGTGGAGCTCCCGCTCCATCTCATTCTTCTCCCGCAGGGTGTTCATCTGCTGGGCCATGGAATGCTTCATCCGGTTGAAGGCATCGGTCAGCTGGCCGATCTCATTGTGTTCCCGGGGCACCGGCACATCGGGGGTGTCGTACCCGCCCGCAATGATCTCCTGCGATGCGCCGATCATCTGCTGCACCGGCCCCAGCAGCCGCAGCACCGACCACGCCATCACGCAGCCCAGCACCAGGCAGACCACCGCCACGACCGTCTGGGCCCACTTGACCCGGCTGCTCAGGGCCGAGACCTCGGTGTAGGTGCCCTGCGCATCGGAGATGGCCATGTTGAGCAGCTGCTGGGTATACTGGCCCAGATAGCTGCCGCAGGGCGACACCTTGTTATAGTAGAGCTGTGCTGCCCCGGCATTGTCCCCTGCCCGGACGGCTTCTTCCAGCTGCTTTACCAGCGCCGTGTAGCTCTTGTATGTGGTACATACCGCATTGTATAAGAGGTACTGCCCCTCGCTGACCATGCTCAGGTCTCCATCGATCCGCCAGAGCCAGGCATTGGTGGTGGAGAATGCCGCGTCCAGCTCCGTCAGCAGCTCGTCCGCGTCCCCATATTCCCAGCGGTAATCGCTCAGGGCGGTCAGGCTCCGCTCCACCCCACCCTGAAAGCGGCTGATGGCATTGAACCTGCCCATCTGGTCATCCAGTTCCCGCAACACCGTGCCGGACTGGTAGAAGCTGAGAAAAATCTGTGCAGCCAGCGCCAGCAGAAAGGCCGCCAGCCCCAGCGTGATCCGCTGTTTCAGCGTCATTGAACGGTGCAAAGCCACCCCTCCCGGCAAAAAATTTTTTCTCGATCAATGCCTTATTCTAACATGTTTTGCGGCAATTTTGCAAGATTCACCTTGCTTGTTTGAAAAGAATATGGTACGATGCCTAAAAAGGAGTGATTTTCCATGCCCCAAGTCTTGAGCATTTCCGTGGAGATGGATGCAGGTTCCTTCCACAAATTTGCAACCTTTGACCTTTTGCGCCACAAAAAATCCTGGCACCGGCCTCTGCTTTTTACGGCCATCCTGCTGGTATTTGCCGGCATCTGCCTCTCGCAGGTCGGCCAGCGGGAGGGTGCCGCCCTGCTGACGGTCGTTCTTGCGGTGGTGGCGCTGGGCCTGCCCGCCGTGTGGTTCTGGACCTTCTTCCATAACCTCAAGAACCAGATCCGCAAGCTGGGCCTCCCCCGCCCCTTCTACCGGCTGGAGCTGAGCAATGCCGGGCTGGATGTCTGGATGGCCGGTGAGCAGGACAAGTCCGAGCCCAGTCGCCACTACGACTGGCAGAGCATCCATCTGGCCTACCGCACACCGGATGCCATTTATCTCTATGTCCAGCAGAATCAGGCCTACCTGCTCAACACCGAGCTTGATGCCGCCTGGACCTTCCTGCAGGCCCAGCTTTCGCAGGAGCGGCTGCGGGATTTCAGGTAATGCCGCGTGCGGCATCCATTCCGCACAGATAAGGCAGCAAGCAAAAATGCAGCACCTTCCATGCGAGAAAGCGCAGAGAAGGTACTGCATTTTTTAATTTCAGCCCCATTCAGGGTGCAAAAACATCCATGACATCGGTACACCACTTCAGCTGCCGGGCAAACTTTTCCCGCAGGACATCGTCACTGCCGCTGCCCTTGAAAAGCCCCTTGTTGTTTTCCACGGCAAAATACAGGGTGCCGTCCCGGTGCAGGCTTCCGCTGAAGCTGCCCTCGGCTGTTCCGGCCAGGGCCAGCAGCTTCCGGCATTTTTCCTCCGTCAGGCAGACGTTCCGGGCGGTGTCATCGTCTGCTGTCAGCTTGAACTGCTGTTCAAAGCCGTCCACGGCATCCTGCACCGATGCACTCCGGACAAGCTGCCCCAGCTTCCCTCTTGGGGTAAAGGTCAGGCTCACCGGCATTGGTGTACCGTACCGGCAGATGCCCCACAGACCGGCGTAGACCGTGTCATAGGACGGCGCATTGACCACAGTGGGGTCGTCCGGGTCCGTATAGCTGACATCCCTGTCCAGTTCGATGCTGCACAGCTCCACCTCATAGCCCCGGTACTTTGCCCGGACGTGTTCCCCGCCGGTCATGCGGTCATACTGGGGCAGCGGAAGCCCCGCTTCTCCAAAGCAGGTGATCCGGCCATTGGGTGCAAACTGCACCTCCTGAAACACGGCATCCAGCACCGCCGGAACGATGCGGCGGTCCACATCCTGCCGTGCGGCCTCCTTCCGGCTGCTGTGCAGCCACCCCAGAAGAAGCACGACTGCGATCACAAAGAGCATTCCATAGGGCATAGCGTTCTCCTTTCCTCTGTCCGGCTCAGCCGCAGATGTTGAAGTACAGGCTGGCGTAGGGGTCCAGCGGGGAAAGATCCATGATGTTGCCCTCAGGGCTGACATTTTCCAAGTTGTCCAGTGCCATGGCATCGGCATAATTGTCCGGCTGCGCCTGTGCGGCAAACACCAGCCCATCGTAATCCTCGGGCAGATAGACCACATAGCTCTTGGTAAAGATCTTGTCGTCACTGTTGCTGCTCATATTCCAGTCGGTGGAGAAGAAGAACTCGATGTCGTAAGCGTTGTCGTTCCAGTACACTGTGTGATAATAATGGTTCTTGTCCCGGCCCGTATCCCCTCTGGCGGTGGATGCCGTGAGCCATGTGCCGGTATAGGCATCGTAGAGCTCGCTGGAGATGTAGGTTTCGTAGGTCTGTCCAAAGTAAGGGATGGAGGAATCCGGGATATAGCAGACCGCATCGAACTGGATTTCCCGGATGCCGTCATGGGTCACATCGTTATACTTTGTCACCTGCCAGTAGCACAGGTCGGTGTTGTAGCCGCTGCCCTTTCCGGTAAAGCTGCTCACGCCGCTGTCCAGCTGGATGGGGTCAGAGGAATCCACGGCAGCATTGATCTCCAGCCCATTTTTCTCAAAGCAGGTCGCCCGGGAGACGATGGCATCCACCGGGTGCAGCGCATCCGAAGACCCCACCTCCAGCAGGTCACCGCTGACAGAAAGATCCAGCCGCATCTGCGGAGTATCATCGTCGAAATAGAGATCCATACCGTATTCGTCCGCATCTGCCGTGCCGGTGTAGATGGCCTCATCCTCAGAGTTGACAAATTCAAAGGTGCTGTCCTCATGGACACGGAGCCAGAGATCGATGTCGTAATAGCCCCACAGACCGATATAATCATTGAGGTAGTCGTAACCATCCATGGCACTGACCTCCTCCACAGAGGAAGCTGTGCTGACAGCCGCCGGAGCACTGCTGGCCGGGGCAGCACCGCCGCAGCCGGTACAGAGGATGCCTCCCGCCAGCAGAAGGCTGGCAAGGGGCAGCAGACGTGTTTTGTGTTTCATGGTCGTTTTCTCCTCTTCAAAGTTTCTGCCCCGCTGCCCAGACAAACAGCAGCGTCAGCAGGATATACGCCGCATCCAGCATTGCCGCCATGATGCACAGGACCTGAAGCCCCCTGCGCAGCCGGGGCTTCCGCGGCAAAAGCCGGGGCAGCACATATAGCCCGGCCAGCGTCAGCACAAGCAGCAGAACCGATCGTTCCAGTGTCATATTCTCAGCCCTCAATCCACAAGCTCAAGCTGATCGCAGATGTTGTAAAACACATCCTGCATGTCATCTGCCTCATCGGCAATGGTGCCAAAGGCATAGAGATAGGTGTATTCGTCGGTGTCCACCGTGTAGACCATCCATTCCCGCTGATCCTCCCCCGAGCCTGTGGTGTACCAGACAATGTACACCGGGTAGGAAAGATTCTGGGTGTAGTCCTCATCCTGGAAGCAGGTGACGTTATAGGGTTCTCCCTCGCCGGTATCCAGGGCCGCAAACCGGGCGGCATATTCTGCGTATTCCTCCACGGTTTCGTCGGTCCGCAGCGACTGGAACGCCATATCCACCACCAGCACCGAGCCGTCCTGGGTCATATCCTCATAGGTGTAAGTGCCATCCTCGTAGTTCTCGTTCATCAGGTTTTCCATGCTGGTAAAGGGCAAGCCGCCGCCCACCAGCACCGGGATACTCGCCACGTCCGAAGAGGCAGGGATCAGGTCGCCCCGGCCATCCTCCGGCGGGATGACCTCGTAGGCTCCCGCCTTGTCGGTGTCCGAAGCCGTGCCTGCGGCCTCGGAACCGCCGCACCCGGTCAGGGAAAAGACCAGCAGCGCGGCAAGCAAAAGTGCAATGTGTTTCATTTGTCGTTCCTCCTGTTTCAGAAAAGCTCCGTATTCTGCGCCACAGCTTCCATCAAACCCTTCATCAGGTCAATCGAGTCCTGAAAACTGCGGCGGTATTCCTCAATGATCTTCGGGTCGATGTCCTTGGAAACGGCCATGATCTGCCGGTCGGTGGCAAAAGCGGCAAACATCAGATCCCCCCGGAAGCTCATCCGCAGTTCCCGGGCATCCACCGCCCTCCGCAGCTGCTGCTCCCAGTTTTCCAGCTCCGGGACAAAGCCGGGGCGGGGACTTCCGGGCAGGACAAACGCTTCCTGCGCCACCGGCCTGCGCATCCGGCAGACCAGAAACAGCCCCTTGAAGATCGTTTTGGAGCAGGTGCGGGTGTTGTTGGGGTCGTCGGGCATCGGGTCCCGCACCTCCCAGACATGGGTGAGGGAAGCGTTGTGCATGGCAAAGGGGATGCCCTGATAGCTACCCTCGTAGCTGCCGCGGGCACTGGCAGATTCCCATTCCTCCGGAAAAAGCCCGGAGCGCCGCACCAGTTCATTGCTCATGGGCCACTGTTTGTGCTCCGGCTGCGGGCCAAAGGCCTTGTGCAGTGCATCCAGAAAGCCGTCGCCCAGCTGCCCGAGGATCAAAGCGCTCTGCATGGCGTGGATCAGCTGGATCAAAAATACCGCTGCTACGATCACAAGCATCACGATGATGCAGCCCGCTGCAAAGCTTTCAAGCAGGATGCCTGCCAGAACGCCCAGCACGGCACCTGCAATGCAGCCATAGGCGCAGAGGTTTGCCAAATGGCCATAAAACAGGATGCGGCGGGAAAGCTCCTCATCCGGCATCTTTTCCTGCGGGGCACGGTTCCGTTTCCTCATACCGCAACACTCCCATCAGCACCCGACGGTGCTGCTCACTTTTTTGCCCATCTTGTCTGCCTTATCGTAGCCGTTGTACTCCGGAACAAAGAAGGTCTTGGCCATCACGTTGTTGTAGCTGGTGTCCCAGTAGATCACAGTCCACATATAGGCATCCATCTCATCGTTCCAGATATAGCCCCGCATGGTTGCAACACGGTTGGTGGCGCTGCTCTCATCCACCACTTCCCAGGAAGTATCGGGCCACTGACCGCCGTACAGCTGCTGGAAATCATACTCCAGATATTCCTCTGCGTAGTCCAGAACAAAGTCATCATCGGAGCCGGTATAGTCCATGTAATCGTCGGTGACCCTGCGGCAGACCGCAAAACCGCAGTCGTCCCATTCGGGGTTTGCCACCACAAGGGCATCATCCAGAACATCCAGCACATAATACTCATAAGGGTAATAGGTCTGCACATGAACGGTCTTGTCCTTGACGTGCATCCGGTTGCCTTTGTCGGTAAAGGTCAGGTCGTGGCCGGATGCATAGACGCTGAGTGCCAGCGTCATGGTCAGCAGCGCAGCCGCAAACAGCCCAAGGGTGCGTTTCATCGTGTTTTTCATAAAAATGCCTCCCTATTGCAAAATGATTTCAGATTTGGTTATGACGGAACAGACAGAAAGTTCTCTGTCTCCGGGTCCCAGCAGAAGAGCAGTTGCAGGGTTCCTTTTCCCTGCGAAAAGCGGAGCAGGATATCGCTGCTGCCATCGCCGTTCCGGTCTGTGATCTCCATGCCGAGATAGCGTTCCTCCGCATTCTCCACAGGGGCGGGGTAGACCAGTTCGGCCAGCAGCACCTGATTCTCTGTATCATAGTAGAGGGCGGTGTCCCCGGTATGGATGCAGGCGCAGAAGTCGATGGTTTCCCCACCCCGCACCAGCGTCCCTTGATCGTTGATGATGCCCCAGGTGCGCCAGTCGCTTCCGGCAATGTCCTCCTCCGGCGGGTCAGTTTCCCGTACTGCAGGAGCTGAAAGGAGGTTCCATCCCAGCAGCAGGATCAGAATTGCCGCCAGCAGGATACCGATTTGTTTTTTCATCTTTTTTACCACCTGTTGTTGAAAAGCAGGTCGGTGCCGTTCAGGCTCAGGGTACTCACGTCCTCCCCCACATCGCCCGGATGCTCATTGAGGATCAGGACAGCGGTGTCCTCGGTGCCATCGTCCCAGAAAAGACTTACGGCATCGCCGTCCACCATCCACTGACCGGTATACACGCTGTCGGCATCAAAGCCGTAGACGCTGTCCCCCAGATCTTTCTGGCCATACAGGATGAAGCCGTGGTTGGGGTAGAAGTTGAGGTACAGGTGCTCTTCATCCATCCGCCACTGCCGGTACATCAGCACGCAGGCATTGTGCAGGTCCTCGTCATCGGTGTAATCGGAGCGGATGTAGTAACTCGGGAAGGAGCTTGCATTTCCGGTCAGAAAAGCCCGTCCGTCCTCAATGATCTCCACGCTGTTGAAGACGTTCTCCTCCATCTGAAGGCTCAGGAAAGGCACATCGTCCGGGCCGATGTCAAAGCCCTCCATGTTGTAGACCGTTCCCTTCATGGGGTAGGCGGTGTAGGTGTCCTCGGTGGAGCCGTATTCACCGTGCATCTCCACCGTGCCGTCGGAACCGATGTGGTACCAGTTTTCCGAGGTGTAGTCGCCCCGCTCATACCAGAGCCAGTCGTCCAGTGCTTCCTGCTGTTCGTCGCTCAGCTCGGTCACAGAGGATGTATCCGAGGTCTCCTCAGGATACGGGGCTTCCTCCGCTTCCGAGCTGGGGGAAGACTCTGCCGTGCCTCCTCCGCAGGCAGAAAGGCTGAGGCTCAGCGCCAGCAGCAGGCTCAGAACAGCCACTGTTTTTCTCCATTTCATCTCGGTTTTCTCCTTTCCTGTTTTGATCTGCAAAGTGTTTTCCCGGCAGTGGAGCAGCTGAGAAAAAGGCCCATGTCCGCATCGCAGGGGTGCCGGACATGGGCCTCGCAGATCTGCAGCTGCCCCATCACTGCTGCGGTGCCGCAGCCTGTTTCCAGACCCGGATCACGCGGTACTTCGTGACCTTCTGTTCCGGGTGGAATGCGCCGTCCTCAGCCGTCAGCAGGCCCTGTTCGGTGCACCACTGGGCGGCCTTTGCAGTCTCAGCATCTGCTGTGTCCGCAAAGGCGGGCAGTGCAGCGGGTTCCGGCTTTCCGGCGTTCTGCCACAGCAGCAGGGCCAGCTCGCCGCGGGTCCCGGGGATCGCCGTGCCCTCAGGCAGCAGGTCTTTCAGGATGGCGCGGGTGGCCAGTTCGTAGATGCCGAAGCCTGCAGCTCCCACCACAGCAGCGCCGCCTGCCACGGCCAGCACCGCGCCGACCCCGGAGCCGTCTCCACCGTCGACCACCGTTTCGTCCGGGACAGGGGCGGGGCCAGGCTCAGGACCCTCGCCGATCCACTGCCAGTGGGCATAGAGGGTGATGTTGTCGGTGATCGGCTCCAGATGCTGCGATTGCATATAATAGGACTGTTCTTCCACCGGCTCACCGCCGACAGCTGCAGTGTACCAGCCAACGAACGTATAGCCTTCCCGCTCCGGGCCCATGCCATTTCCCACATTGATCGACAGACCTTCGCCCTTGTCTCCAGTCTGTGTGGTAAAGCTCACCTGATCGTGGGCGTCATTCCACCTGCCGCCGGTAAGCTCAATCCAGTCGCCATTCTTGCCCCAGTCTGTGCCGCCGTTGAGGTCGAAGGTAACGGTGTAGTGCACCGTGTTCTCTCCGTTCAGGGTCAGCACAGAACCTTCATACTCATCTCCCAGAATATCCGTTGCATTGGCCGAGGTCACGTTCGTTCCATTCACAGTCAGTTTGTAGTCTGTCGCATCCTCTGCGAATGCAGCTGCAGGGAACATGGTCAGGGCCATGGCTACTGCCAGAAAGGCGCTGAGCAGCCGCAGCTTTGGGGTGTGCCAGAGTTTATTTTTCATAAAAGCATCCTCCTTCCGCCTTTCCGCTGCCCTGTGCGCTGCTTTTTTCGGCCTGCATCCGGGCGCAGAAAAACCGGCCTGTTATTCCTCTAATAAAAGAGTACAACGGGCCGGTGAAAAATGCTATTAACCTGAGGTTAGTATTTTTTTGCAAACAATTCTGTCAGCTGGGCACGCTTCGTGCGCGCGCCGCCGCCAATACCCAGCTTGGAATAAAGCTGGTTGGTATACTGCTTCACGGTGCCTTCGGAGAGGAACAGCCGGGCAGCGATCTCCTTGTTGGTGCAGCGGTCTGCAATGAGCCTTGCCAGAGCCAGCTCCCGCTCTGTGAGCCGGGCGGCCGCTTCGGGCAGGGCTTCGCTGCGGTTCAACGCCCGGCAGCGTTCCTGCTGCGCTGCGCCCAGAGCAAGGATGCACCGGACAGCATTGGCATGCGGCCCTTCCTTCGCTGCTTCCAGCAGAGGTTCCAGATCCCGGAAGTTTTCTGCAAAGGGCACTACAAAGCCGTCCGGGGCAGCCTGCGCCAACGCCTGCTCCAGCAGGCTGCGCCCCTCGTCCTGCCTGCCCAGCCGGGCACAGGCTGCCGCCATCTGGATCCGCAGATGCAGGGCTACGAGGTCATAGTGAAGGGCCTCGCACATGGCCAGCAGCCCCGGGCCGCGGCCCAGCACCCGGGCCCATTCTCCCTGTGCCAGATACACCTGATTTTCGATCAGCTCGGTCATGGGTTTGCCGGGGGCAAGGGTGTTTACGGTATTCATGCGGTGGGCGGCGTACATCTCCGGGATGCCGTCCGTCTGCCCTCGCAGCGCGTAATAATAGGCACAGATGGCATGGAACAGATTGCGCCATGCCATATTGTGCTGCCGGAGCAGCTCTTCCCGCCGTACTTCCAGCGGGACCCGGGGCGTGTACGGCCCGCAGAGGGACAGCCGCCACGCCAGAAAATCACAACAGAGGGTCATGTTGGTCTGACCGTTCCCCTCAATCTGTGCATAGGCACGCTCCAGCAGGATCTGCGCATCGTCGAACTGCCCCTGCTGCAGATCCGATTCTGCCCGCATGATGGTCTCCGCCCCCATGCCGTGCCCGTTGGTGATTTTATAATAGTGGGGCATACACTCGTCCATTTCCGCCAGCTCCCGGTCCAGCTGACCGGGCTGACGGTGGAACATCATCAACACCGAGGGCGAGCCGAAGGTCCATCCGCCGCTGTTCTGGATGCTGATGGCCGGGTGGGACATCTGTGCACTGGCACTGCGGTGCAGGCGGCTCATGGCAGAGATATCGTTGTACATGAGAAAGCTCAGGATCAGGTCACACTCTCCCAGCAGGTTGCCTTTTTCCTCCTGAGACCACTCCGGATGCTCTGCCACCGTGGTCAGCAGAAGCTCCTTCAGCTCCATCATTTTGGGGATCTGCCGCCAGTTGAACATGCAGCGCATCAGCACCAGAATGGCAAACGGGTGCTGCTTGAGCGTTTCCACCGGGCAGCGCCCCAGCCGTTCCAGCAGCTCTGCCGAACCAAGGGAGGTCAGCAGGATCCCCGCATCCCGCTCAGTGACCTGCAATGCCGCATCGTAGTCCCCGCACGCCTCGTAGGCAGTCAGGGCGTGGAGATACTGCTGCTTTGCCTCGTACCACGCCCCGTACCGCTTCCGGCAGGCATCCTGCTTCTCCGGTGCCAGCCGGGCAAACAGCCGTTCGGCGCACTCCTTGAGCATGTGATGGAACCGGAAGGTCTTTCCGTCCGGCAGGCGGGTCACAAAGGCGTTCTGCTCGGTCAGGATCCGCAGGATCTCTGCTGCATCCGGCATTTCGGTCACGGCCTGCGCCATTTCCACAGTAAATTCATCCGCAAGCCCCATCATGGCAAGGAATTCCTGCATTTTGGGCGGCAGGTTTTCCAGCATCGCCGCCGTGAACATGGAATAAATGTCCGCGTCCTCACTCAGCAGGATGCCCCGCTCGGCTAAGGAGTGGAGGTTCAGGTAGATGGCGGAGAACCACCCCTCGCAGGAGCGCAGCAAGCTATCCACCTGTGCTTCGGTCAGGTCCATGCCGCAGCGGTGGGCGTAGTGGGCAAGCTCGGTATGGTTGAGCCGCAGCTGTTCCTTGCCAATGCGGTGCAGGCGGTGCCCCAGCCGGAGGATCTCCTCTTTGGGCAGAAAGTTGTTCCGGCTTGCCACGATCAGGTGAACGTTCTCCGGCAGGCGATTTGCCAGCCCGCACAAAAACTTCGCCGCTTTTTCGTCCTTTAACAGGTGGAAATCATCCAGAAACAGGTAACAGGGCCTGTCCCCCGCCAGCACCGTGCACAGGTCATCCATCAGCTGGGCCGCGCTACTGGCATCTTCCGGGTACTCGCAGCCCGCCAGTGCAGTCAGCCCCGCTGCTGCAAAGGCATTCTGCACGCTTTTCCAGAAGATGGAGTGATTGTCAGAATAGATATTCACCCGCAGGATGACTGCATTTTCCATCTGCTTGCGCTGGTTCAGGAACCAGTTGATGGCAGTGGTCTTGCCATAGCCCATGGGAGCCACCACCGCCGTCAGTGCGCTGACTGAAACAGGGCGCAGGGTCTCCTGCACCCGCTCCGAAATATAGATCGCATTCAGGTCCAGTTTCCGCATCGTTTTTGCTCCTTTTCCCCATCCGGAGGATCCTGTGATCCGCTGTGTCAAGTATAGCATAAATGCGGAAAAGCTGCACGCTGTTTTTATCTGCTATGAACTCTACCAGAAATCTCATCAGGCTGTTGCGGATATAGAAAATGCAATGAAGATCATCATAGCAGAACAGGCATCCTGCCCGATACCGCCATGCGGTATCGCAGGATGCCTGTTCTGCTTTCTGTTTCCCGGAATTCCCGCGTATTGAACGGCGCTTTTTAATGCTGGATCTGTCCGCCTGCCCGGGTCGCTTTTTTCATCCGTAAATCTGTGAAGGGTGCCAATGCTTCGATCAGTGCGTGATCGTGGTTCTGCACCAGACGGCTTTGGGGGCCGAAAAGCATGGTCTGTTCCACATCCTCCGTACTGGCAGCCCAGCTCGGCGCACCGGTACGGGCAAACTGCATCACAGCGCCAAAAATTTCCGCTTCCAGCTGCTTTGCTCCCTCAAAGGCACACACTGGCACAAGCTCTGTGTTGTGGAACACAAATGGGATATCCGCACAGTGCCACGGGGTGCTTTTTCCCATCAGAGGGAAGTCCTGATCAAACAGATAACTGTACACCTTTCCGCCCGCCTTGGCACGCTCCCGGACATATTTAATCGTGGGGGCGCGGAAGCTGGTATCTGCCAGCAGCAGGTCTTCCTCCGGGCGGTGCGGGTAGGCAGTACGGAACTGCTCCCGCAGGGTCTCTGCGGCAGACAGGCCCACTGCTTCCTCCGGACTGACTCCTTTCAGACCATCAAAGAAACCGTAGAACTCCGAATAAACCGTACCGATCAGCACCGGGATGTCTGCAGTCTCGGACCGAAACCCACTGCCGTTATGGAGCGGATCTCCAAGATAGAAGCGGTTCGGGTGGGGACTTTGGCCCACGTTCGCGCCTTTTGCTTTCAGAGCTGGGCTGACGTTCCGGTAAGCCTGCGCCAGTTGGTGGTAGGGCACAGTTTCCAGCTGCTGTGCTGTCTGCACGCCAAGCTCCTGCATCAGCGCCTGCACACAGTCCCTGCCGCTGCCGACACTGTCGTTCAGCAAACCTTCCAGCACACCACTCATTATCATCGCCCTGTGGTACAGGCCATCTGCTGCCGGGGTCTGCAGCAGCGTTGTCACTTTGGCACCGCCGCCGGACTGGCCGAATACCGTCACGCAGCCGGGATCGCCGCCAAACGCTGCAATATTGTCCCGCACCCACTGCAGTGCCAGGATGATATCATCCCCACCCGCATTGCCGGAGTTTGCGTACTCCTCCCCAAAATCGGAGAGATCCAAGTAGCCCAGGATGTTCAGCCGGTGGTTCAGTGACACCACCACGCAGTCCCCTTCCCGCGCCATGTTTCCGCCCTCGTAGGCCACCTGCTCAATGGACGAGCCGGCAAAAAATCCGCCGCCATGGAGCCAGACCAGCACCGGCCGCTTTTGGGCATCGCAGGCCGGGGTCCAGATGTTCAGGTTCAGGCAGTCCTCATCCTGTACCCAGTAGCGGTGGGGCACACGCAGTTCACCGCCGGGCTTGTCGATGCTCAGCAGAGGGCAGACACAGCCGTAACTGGAAGCGTCCAGCGGCTCTGCCCAAGGCTGGGGCGGCTGGGGTGCATGGAAGCGCACCGCCCGCCCATACGGAATGCCCTTGAAGCTGCTGATCTCCCGGAAGCGATATCCCCGCACCGGACCATAATTTGTCTGAACCACCGGGAAATCCGGCGCACAGCAAAATGCCTTTTCCATAAATGACCTCCTTCTTTCAAAAAGACAGACCCCCGGTACTGCAAACATGGCACCCGGAGGTCTGTTTTTGTTATCCTAAGTCTTCGCCGTTGGTGGCAATGACCTTCTGATACCAGTAGAAGCTGTCCTTCTTTTCGCGGCTCAGATCACCCGTGCCGTCGTCAAACTTGTTGACGTAGATGAAGCCGTAGCGCTTTGCCATCTCACCGGTGGAGGCACTCACCAGATCGATGCAGCCCCAGGGGGTGTAGCCCATCAGGTCCACGCCGTCCTTTACAGCCTCGGCCATCTGCTCGATGTGTGCCCGCAGGTAGTCGATGCGGTAGCTGTCGTGGATCTTTCCGTCGGCATCTTTCTTGTCGTAAGCGCCCAGGCCGTTTTCCACCACCATCAGGGGAATGCGGTAGCGGTCGTAGATCGCGTTGAGGGTGTAGCGCAGACCAATGGGATCGATCTGCCAGCCCCAGTCGGAGGCTTTCAGGTAAGGATTCTTCTTGCCGGCAACGATGTTGCCGCCCACATCATCGGCATCCTTGTGGGTGGTGATACAGTTGGACATATAGTAGCTGAAGGTGTAGAAATCGACAGTACCGGCCTTCAGGATGGCAGCATCCTCCGGCTCCTGCCGGATGGTGATGTTATTCTCGGCAAAATAGCGCTTCATGTAGGAAGGATACTCGCCGCGGACATGCATATCAGAGCAGAACCAGTTGCTGATCTGCATGGCCTTCTGGTTGGCGATCTCGTCGGCCGGGTCGCAGGTCAGTGCGTAGCTGGTGATAAAGCAGATCATGCAGCCCATCTTGAACTGAGGGTAGTGGTCGTGGGCATACCGAACAGCCTCTGCACTGGCCACAAACTGGTGATGCAGCGCCTGAAAGCGCTCCTGCTTGTTGTCCGGCACCTTGTCGGTAGGGCCTTCAAAGCCCCGGATGGTGCCTGTTTCCAGGATCGCGCCCATGGGCATGGTGCCGCAGTTGATCTCGTTGAAGGTCAGCCAGTACTTGACCTTATCCTTGTACCGCTCAAAAATAGCCTTGCAGTAGTTCATATAGAACGCGATGAGTTCCCGGCTGGCCCAGCCGTTGTACTTTTCCACCAGCGCATAGGGCAGTTCATAGTGGCTGATGGTGACCAGCGGCTCGATGCCGTGCTTCTTGCAGCAGTCAAAGACCTTGTCATAGAATTCAAGGCCCTTCTCGTTTGGCTCGGTCTCCATGCCGGTGGGGAAAATGCGGGTCCAGTTGATGGAGGTGCGGAAGGTCTTGAAGCCCATCTCTGCGAAGAGAGCAATGTCCTCCTCGTAGTGGTGGTAGAAGTCGATGGCCTCATGGCTGGGATACAGCCGGTCGGAGCGGACAGCAGTTGTCACCCATTTCGGGCTGGTGTGAGAGCCATTGGTGCACAGGTCAGGGATACTGGGGCCTTTGCCATCCACGTCCCATGCGCCCTCGAACTGGTTGGCTGCACAGGCACCGCCCCACAGGAAATCATCACGGAAAACGCTCATAAGTTTCTACTCCTATCCTATTTTGTTCTGGTTCAGGCGGGGTTCTGTTCAAAGAACAGCTTCAGGGCACCGATCAGGTTGGCATCGTTGCCATAGCGGCAGCGCACCAGCTCCGGCTTGACCGTCGGCATGACTGTGCAGCGCCCAAACAGCCAATCCAACTCGGCCTGAATCGCAGGCAGCAGAGCCTCCGCTGCGCTGATACCGCCGCCGATGGCCACCTTTTCCACATCCAGCACATTCTGCAGGCTCAGGATGCCAACGGCCACCCGCCGGGCAAATATCTTGAGAGCCTTCTGCGCTTCCGGCTCCCCGGCATTGTAAGCCGCAAAGATTTCTTCCCCGGTGGGCATGGGGCTGCCCGTCGGCAGATGCTTCTGCCGGGCATACTCTAAGATCAGGCCACTTGCCGAGGCCATTCCCGACCAGAGGGGTGCTTCGGAATACCGCTCTACCGAGGTCAGTTTGAAATCATCGTCGGCCATCTTTGAAATATCCGAGACAAGGCCGCTAACCTCGCCTGCGGCAGCGTGAGCGCCCATCAGCACCTTCCCGTTCAGGATGATGCCGCCGCCGATGCCGGTGCCCAGCGCCAGCACAAGACCATTTTCCACACCGGCCAGCGCACCGGTCCAGCCCTCCGCTGCTGCGGCACACTTGCCATCGTTGGCGATGGTCACCGGCACGCCCAGCCGTGCCTCTACCTGCGCAGCAAAGGGCTGCTCCCACATAAAGGCACTGAGCATTCCACCGGTATGGGCGATGCCGTTTCTGGTATCGATGCGGCCCGGCATAGAGATGGCGCAGCCCACGAACTGTCCCTGAAGGGGAGCAGCAAAGCCCTCGATGGCCGCCAGAAGGTCATCCATATTCGTCAACGGTGTCGGAACCTTTCCACCAGAGATTTTCCGGGCCTGTTCATCGGCCAGGCTGTACTTGATGAAGGTTCCGCCGATGTCGATCAAAAGATACTGTTTCATCTTATCTCCTGTTTTCTGTTGGTTGTTTTAGACTCATGCAAAGCCCAACGCGACAGCCAGCTCCACAGCTCCCTTTTCCGAATACTTAATACAGAATGATTTTAGCACAACACAGGGCAGCACGCAATAGAGCAGCAGCGGCAGCAGAGCATCCATCACAGGGCGGTAGCCGTTGGCATACAGGTGCATTCCTGCCGCGGCAGGCATCTGTTGCATAGGGGCAGCACTGTTCGATCATAGAACAGGAGGAACGGGATTGCCAGCAGAACAAAAACAGCGCCCATCACCAGCAAGATCTGATACGGCGCAAAGTACACTCCAAAATGCCGACAGGGAACCAGATACAATACCGTCAGCGCTTTGACCTGTTTGCGCACCACCAGTCGGCTGTCCTTTTATTTCACACCTCCTGCTGCTTGCAGGCATCCCCGCGCAGGAGGTCACTGGTCTGACCGAAGCAAAGACCACCAACACCTCCAACGAACTGGCCCGCTCCGGCCAGGACCTGGGCGACCACCAGAAGCACACCCTCCCCTACGCATGGGCTGCATCTGCTATTATGGTCGCTGTGGGCTGCTGTTCTGAGGTCTCACCAAAAGAAACACCTTCCTCCTTTTTCACCCATTCCTTCATTCTGATTCCGAAACGTCTGCCGGGCGGAGTACCCGCAGCACGCCACGGAATGCGTGCAAACCAGCAGACTTCCACCCGGTGCTCCGGGTGGTGTCGGCTGGTTTTGCCGTTGTTAGTGGGCGCGCGCCAGAAGTTAGGGCGCACGGTATCGTCCAGCAGCTGCACGCCGTTATAGCGGATGGACACAAGCCCCTTGCCGCGGCCGAAAATGTACTCGAAACCCTCACCCTTTATTCCGATGTTGCAGTCCATTGCCACCAATTCCGGCGCGGCAGCGGTGAGCCGGGCGGCGACGTGGTTGTGCCATACCTGTCCAAAAGCGGCTTCATAGCCCGCCGGGATGCCGGGCAGCACAGCCCGCTGCACAGCGGTAACGGTCATGCAGGTAAGCCCAGCCTCCGGCAGAGCGAACGGGAACGCGATGTGCACGGTTTTACCGGGTGCACAGTCTGCCCGGAGCACCGCGCGGCGCTCCGGCTTGCCGTTGACCGAGGATGCAAACACAAGGTCGTAGGCGGTCAGGTCGGTAAAGAGGTTCCGGTTTTCAACGATTGCTTCCGTGTCGGTCAGGGTGATTTTCAAGGGGGCGTATGCCGCCTTGAACGCATCCATCTTGGGGGTGTTGCGGCGGTCGGGCAGCACAAGGCCGTCCACACAGAACTCCCGGTCGGTGGGGCAGTCACCAAAGTCGCCGCCATAGGCAAAGCCGGGCACGGCCTGCGGAATAACAGGGCTTGAGGGGGGCGAGGCTTTTTTCTTTTTTGGAAAATATTTCAAACCCGTGCAATTCCGAGGGTGGCTCATTCGTATCCAGAATAAAGCGACAAAACCGGGTGCACACCCCGGCAGTGATACACACAATAAGAAGAGGAGACAATACTATGAAAAAGGCGGTTTCTGTTTGCATGACGGCTGTGATGGCCCTTTCCCTGCTGGCAGGCGGCGC
>ERZ1673694.455-NODE-455-length-22695-cov-5.794214_pt1 | contig 22695 bp, 10 predicted proteins | sample MGYA00580224_ERZ1673694 | MGnify/ENA primary metagenome ERZ1673694 (study PRJEB41218, sample SAMN15661778) | gut metagenome | host: Homo sapiens | place: Canada: London | collected 2015-08-20/2019-03-30 | study: EMG produced TPA metagenomics assembly of...
GCAGTTTGTTGCAGTTCAGAATCAGGGCGTACGCCTTGTTCCACGTCCCGCTCAAACGGCCGCGCCAGTAGTCGGTGTTGTAGTCGTAGTCCCGCAGGTCCCGATAATCGCCCCACACCGAGGAGTTGTCGCCGATCTCGTAGGCTCCGCCGAGAATCTCGATCATCTCGACGGTGAGCGTGCTGCCGTACAGTTCGTCGCTGTTGAGTTCGATATAGATGCCGTTCAGCAGTTTCTGGAAACCCTCTTCCGACCCGAGCAGTTCGTCTTCCGAAATCTGGTCGTAGGGTTTTACGTCCAACCAACCGCTGCACCCCGGAAACAGGGCCGAGGCGAGCAGGATCAATGTAAGTATTCTGTTTTTCATAATGCGCTTTGTATTGAGGTTGTCACGATCAGAAGGTCGCCGCCACGGAGAACGAGATGGTCCGTGCGAACGGATAGTCGATGCCCCGCTCGTTCTTGACCGAGGAGATGCGGAACGCATCGTTCATGTTGGCCTGCACGCTCAGCGCCGAGAGTCCCAGCTTGCGGACGAACGACTGCGTGAATTCATACCCGATGCTGAACGATTCGCCCGAGATGTAGTTCTCGTCCATCACGAAGCGCGAGGACTTGTCGGTTTTCTGCGTCAGCGAGATGCCCTTGAAATAGGCCTCGGTGTTGTTCGGCGACCAGCGGTCGTAGAGCGCCCGCTTGTCCTGGTTGTTGAACACGTCGGCCATGCCGATGTTCTCGACCTTCTGAAACAGTGCGCTGTTGAAGATCTGCGCACCCAGCGAATAGCGGAAATAACACCCCACCGACAGGCCCTTGTAGTAAAACGTCGTGCCGATCACGCCTTCCAGTTTGGGTTCCGTGTCGCCCAGCACCACTTCGTCGTTCACGTCGTAGCCGAACGAGTACGTACCGTCCTTCCTGATGAAAAGTTCCTTGCCCGTCGCGGGGTCGATTCCCGCCGAGCGCACGCCCCAGATCGCCGTGGGGCTGCCGCCGTCGTAGTAGCGCGTCGTCCCCGAGAGCGAGGCCCGGCCCTCGTTGTTGAGCGAGCTGAACGCATTGCCGATCTTGGCGTACTTCGCCTTGGCGTGCGTGCCGTTCAGGCTGATGTTCCAGTTGATGCGGTCGTGCGGGCGGTAGACCGGCGACACCTTGAGCGTCAGTTCGACACCGTTGGTCTTCTGCTGCCCGGCGTTCATCGTCACCGACGTAATGCCCATCGAACCCGGCGTGGTGATGATCGCCAGCAGGGGGTCGGTGATCTTGACGTAGTAGTCGAACGTGAAGTTGACCCGGTTGCCCCACATGGTCACGTCGGTTCCCACGTTGTAGTTGATCGTCTCCTGCCACGCGAGATCGGGATTTCCCAGCTGGTTCAGAATCACGCCCGTGCCGAAGATATTGGTCATCCAGCCGTTGAAGGCGTAGGTCGAGAAGGCCTGGTAGGCGGCGAAATTCTGGTTGCCGGGATTACCCACCGAGGCGCGCAGTTTGAGCAGCTGGAAGAACTTGCTGTCGCGAAGGAATCGCTCGTTCTGAATGTTCCAGCCCACGCCCACCGACCACGTGTTGCGGAAACGGTTGTTCGTGCCGAACATCGACGCGCCGTCGCTGCGGTAGTTGAAGTCCAGCAGGTAGCGGTTGTCGTAGGAGTAGCCGCCGTTCAGGTAGAAGCTCGCGGCGCGCGTCTGGCTCTCGGAGTAGGTCGACTTGCCGCCCTCGGGGTAGCCGTTCGCAAACGACGGAGCGCCGAACTGGTCGTCGGTGAAGCCGTTGGCCTTGTATCCGTTGGCGGTCCGTTTCGTGGCGTTGAAGTTGAATCCCGCCACGGCGTTGAGCATGTGCTTCTCGGCCAGCACGCGGCCGTAGGTCGCCGTGAGGTCGCCCTCGTAGTTGGTGCGCTTGGTCGTCGAGTGGGTGTAGAGGCCCTTTTCGGTCTCCTCCAGGTCGTCGAAACTGGTGTGCAGGGGCGACAGGCGCGTGTCGGTCGTCCCCGTGGCGTGCGTGATTCCGAACTTTCCGCGCACGCGGAAATCCTTCATCACGAACCACTCGATGATGAAGTTGTTCGTAAACCCGAACTGGTCGCCCTTGTCGTAGTTGTTCAGGTGGGCGTTCCACAGGGGATTGCTGATAGCCTCGGTTTCGAGCGTCTCGGGATCCTGGTAATAATAGAGGTAGCGGTCGATCTTCCCCTCGTCGTTGTACTTCTTAAAATAGGGATTGGCCTGCGCATACTCCGAAAAGGAGACCGCGGGATCGTTGGTTTTCTGGTAGTCGAGCGTGAGTTTGTTGCTGAACTGGAATTTCCCGGTCCGGTAGATCAGGTCGATGTTGCCGCCGATGGTCTGACGGTCGGAACCCTTCATCACGCCCTGCACCTCACCGTAGCTCAAACCGATGCCGTAGCGGATCTTCTCCTCGCCGCCCTCGGCGTAGATATTGTGCTTGTGGGTGAATCCCGTGCGCAGCGGCTCGTTCAGCCAGTAGGTGTCGATACCCCGGGCGATGCCTTTCAGCCGCTCGTTGCGCAGGTCGTCCAGCCGTAGCTGGTTGGCCATGCTGTGAGTGGCGTCCTTATACACCCCGGCAAGGGTCTCGAACTGAAGCTTCTCGCTGGAATTCATCAGATTATAGTCCGTCAGATCGGCCATCGTGACGCTGAAATCGCCCTTGTAGGAGAGTTGCAGACGTCCCCGCTCGGGCGCCTTGGTCTCGATCACGACCACGCCGTTCGAAGCCTTCGAACCGTAGATGGCCGTCGAAGCGGCGTCCTTGAGCAGCGTCACCGACGCCACGCGGTTCATATTCAGGTTCATCACCGTCTCCAGCGTCGTTTCGAATCCGTCGAGGATGAACAGCGGCTGGTTGGGGTCCGTGCCGTACTCCTCCTTCAGGCCGATCACGCTGCTCTTGCCGCGGATTTCGAAATCGGGCATGCGGTTGGGGTCGGAACCGAACTGGACGCTCTCGGAGATCTTGAACGAGGGGTCCAGCGTGCGGAGGCTCTGCAGGACGCTCTGCGTACCCACGGCCTTGAGTTCCTTGGATTTGAACGTGGTCGCCGAACCCGTGAAACTCTCCTTCTTGCGCTGGTAGACGCCCGTCACCACCACGTCGGCCACCTCCACGGAGGTCGGCGTCAGCGAAACCTTCTGAAATTCCGCGAGGTTCCGCCCGTTATAGTGCTTCACATGGATTTCATAACCGATGAACGAGAACATGATGTTGTAAACGCCGACGGGAATTTTCAGCACGTAGCGTCCGTCGGCATCCGAGGAGGTTCCGATGGTCGATCCCTCGACGACGACCGTCACGCCCGCCATCGGGCTCCTGTTCGATCCGTCGGTGATCCGACCTGCGATCTCCACGAACTTCGGCTCCTCGGGAACGGGCTGCGCGGCACGCGGCAGGACCACGATCGTGCGGTCCTTGATCCGGTAGGAAAACTCCGTTCCCGAAAAGACGTGGTCCAGCACGGTTTTCAGCTCCGTGCCGTCGAACGAGGCGGTGATCCGCTTGTCGCTTTTCAGCACCACGTTGGAGTTATAGAAGAATTCGTACCCGGAGGCCGCGCTCACCTTTTTCAGCGCCTCGGCCAGCGACACGTTTTCCAGCACGACCGACACCCGCTGGGCCGACGAAGTCTTCGGCAGCGCGATGCACAGCAGCAGCGCCAGCAGCATCAGGGTCCTCCCCCGCCACCGGTTCCGCGGAATTGATTGGCAAAATTTCATAGACAACGATCCTTTCATTATTTAAGTTTCCGTTCAGCGAAACGGCCGCGTCAGCCGAGCCGCATCACGCCGTCCTCCACCTCGCAGACTACGTCCGACGTTTCCGACAGCAGGTTGAGGATGTATTCGACGCCCCTGTCCTGGCGGATTTTCCCGGAGAAGGTATACTCCCCGAGCCGGGCCGCCACCTCCACCCGGATGCCGTATATGCGCCCCAGACGCTCTGCCAGGGCGGGCAGGCTTTCGTTCTCGAACCACAGCCATCCCTCTTTCCAGGCGCCGTATACCGACGCGTCCACGGCGTTGACCGCGACGGTCCCTGCCGCCAGGTCGCGGCTCACCTGCTGGTTGGGCTTCAGCACCACCTCTTCCGCACCGGCCTCCGCGGCATAACCGATCCTGCCCGTTACGAGCGTCGTCACGTGCCGGCCTGCCCCGGCATAGGCATTGACGTTGAAACTCGTCCCCAGCACGCGGATGCACTCGCCGTCGCCCAGCTCCACGCAGAACGGCCGGCACGTGTCGCGCTTGATCTCGAAAAAGGCTTCGCCCTCGATCCGCACGCGGCGTTCGGAGGCATTTTCGAAGGTCGCCGGATATTCGAGCCTCGACCCGGCGTTGAGCCACACCTCCGAGCCGTCGTCCAGCACCAGGCGGAACTGGCGTCCGTTGGGCACTTCGACTTTCAGTTTGCGCTCGGAGGCCAGGGGCCGCTGCTCGCCGGTCTCGGTGCGCAGGGCCACTTCGCCCTCGGAACGCCGTTCGAGGCGGGCCGCGTTCTCCAGCACCAGCCGCATTCCGTCATCGGCCGTCATCACCACCTGGGGCCGCTCCACCGTCACACCCATCTGCTGCAACTGCGCAAAGGCGTCCGGCTCGGGCAGCACCCCGGGCTGACGGACGACCAGGACCACGGCGGCAACGATCGCCGCCGCGCTTCCGGCCAGGGCCGCACGTGACATCCAGCGCCGCTGCACACGACGTCGAATGCGTTTTCTCACATCGTCGAAATCCCTGCTGTCCGCATCGGGACGACCGTTCGGCGTCTCCAGCCCGGCCCAGATGCCGTTCAGCAATTCTTCTTCGTCCTCATCGATGTTCCGATGCGGAAAATTGGATTTTTCCATAATATAGGGTAACTATTCTTTACCCTATAAATACAGTGAACCCGAAAACTACGTACTGGATTTTTACTTTTTTTTGATTTCTCCGCGCAATTTCTTCACTACTTTGTACAAAATAGTCTCCACCGTTCGCACGGAGATGGAGAGTTCGGTGGCTATCGTTGCGTTCTTCTTGTTTTCCCAATAGCTCATCATCAGCACTTTGCGGCTCTGTTCAGGAAGCCGTGAGATAGCAGGGGCCAATTCGGGGGGGGGAACCTCTTTCTCCTGTTCCCATCCGCCGTGCAGTTCGGCGGCGGCGCTGATTTCGCGGCGCCGGCGGGCCTCGTCGTACTTGAGCAGACGCAGGGAGTTGTTGTGCACGGCGCGCAGCAGGTAGTTGCGCAGCGGCTTTGCGGCGTCGAGCCGCTTCCGGTTGAGCCATACGGCGGTAAAAACGTCCTGCACGACCTCGTAAGCGGCCTGTTCGTTCTGGAGAATGGTCGCGGCATAGTTTCGCAAAGGCGCGCAGAAAGCCGTATAGACCTCCTTGAAAGTCTCCTCGTCGCCGACTTTCAAAGCCTCTACGATCCGACGGTTATCGGATATGTCGAAAGTGTATGCCATGTAATTAACCTAACCCTGTTCTGCAAAAATAGTCATTCCAACCAAAAAGACAATAGAAAAGCACCACTTTTCTCATTTTGCGGCCATTTTCCGCCGGAACCTTCTCCTCCCCGGCGGAAAACTCCGCACGGCCCTTTCCTCCGGCCGGACCCGGATTGCGCCCGGTCCGCAGCAGGACCGCAGCCGCGGCGGTCACGTATCGCAAACGGCGGACCGCCGCGACGTATCGTTTGCATATTCGGGCTAATTTTCGTATATTTGTCTACCTGTTACATTACGCGTTCCGACAGAGCGGCCATCCCAGGTTCACCGGATGTCCGGGAGGTCGGCATGCGGCCATAAACGTTATCCACAGCCCATGTCCACATTCAGCAACGACCGCATCGGCGAGACAATCATTCCGGACCTGACAAAACGGTTCAGACGCGGCTATATCGACTATTTCGACCGGAAGAACGGAAACGACTGCCCGGTGGAGGAGATCCCTACCCGGTCGATCATCCCCCTGGATCAGTTCGAGAGGCTGATGAAGCTGCTAGACGACATCGTGCTGTTCAGCGCGGCGACGCCGGAGCTGGCGAACAAATTCGAGGGGCTGTGGAACCGGCTCGATCTCCCGGACAAGGACGACAAGGACCGGATCGAGTGCACGCGCATGGGGCTTATCTCGTTCGAATCCTACATCAAGGTCTTTATCTACCTGCTGTGCGGCAACGGCGACCTGCTGCGGCAGATCGACGCGGAGAAACAGGGCCTCGGCCCCATCCTCAACAATCTCGCCGTCCCGTCCCCGGACGGGAAATCCGGCCTGTTCGACGCCCGGTACGCGGGTCTGTTCGACACACTGCGCCGCTACCGGAACGGAATCACGCACGCCCCGAGCGACACCAACGTTTATGAAAGCGACACCCTGGTAGTCCGGAAAAACCCGAACGACGCGTACAACGAACTGTTCCTGCTGACGCTGACCGGACTGCTGCTGCTGCTCCACCACCATGCCGACTATTACAGACGGTATCTCGACGAACACCTGCCCGAGCTTCCCCCGAAGAAAGCCGCAGCGGAATCGCCGGCCGACGATTTCGACCTCGAACGGTTCAAGGACCACTACCTCGAAGAACTGCTCGGCGAACAGAACCGCGAACTGAAACAGAAGGTGGGCTTCATCGGCCGGATCGACAACCAGCAGACGCTGAACCTGCTGCCGTTGAAGCTCCAGCGCCGGCAGGACGCCGGGGAGGAGCCGTCCGACCCGGACTACGGCGACCGTCCGCACGAAGGCGGCGACTTTACGGACGGCGAGCAGGGTGGCATGGCGATGGACGACCTGATGGACGCCGGAGACCGCATCAGCCTGATTCTGGGCAACCCGGGCGCAGGCAAGACCACGGTGCTGATCCGCCTGATCCGCCAGTATGCGGACCTGTGGCACAACGGCGACCGTTCGATCCTGCCCCTGCGGATCAACCTCAACGCGGTCACCGAAGGCCAAACGATGGACGACGCCCTGCGGACGGCCTTCAACGCGGGCTTCGGAATCACGACGACCGAGGACCGGAAGCGCATGGTATTCGCCCACGCCGAGCAGCTGCTCGCAGAGGGCCGCATCGCGCTCTTCATCGACGGACTGAACGAACTGAAGGTCTCCCGCCCCGAACTCTTCATCGCCTCGCTCGGATCGTTCATCGCCAAATACGACAAGTGCCGTTTCCACATCACGGGACGCATTCACGAATTCGCGGCCTGCCGCGAGGCTTTCCGGCGGATCGAGGGGTGCGGGGTTTACCACCTCTGCGAGATTTCGCTCGACCAGATTCTGCTCTACCTCCGCCAGCTGGGACTCCCGGAGGAGCGGATCGACGAATTCCGGCTGCAAATAATCCGGGCCGGAATCGAGGAGCTGCTGGGCACGCCGCTCAACTTCATGATGATCGCCGCCCTGCTGCTCGGCAGTACGGAATACAAGATTCCGGCGGTCGGCAACCGGGGCGAACTGCTGGAGATGTTCATGCGTTCGTCGCTGAGCCTCCGGAGCCGGGAGAAGCTGGTGGACGAAGCGGTCAATTTCAACGCCTTCGACCTGCTGCAACGGATGGCCTGGCGGATTGCGGCCGAAGGGCAACGGGTCCTGCGCGAGGATTTCGTCATCGAGATCGCCCGCGACCCGCAATACAAGGGGGCCGACCGGGTAGAGAAACTCGTCGACAGCCTGATCGGACTGCACATTGTCGAACAAAACGTCGACCACCAGGGAAGCTGGCTCACGTTTTTCGTAGACACCTACCTCGAATATTTCTTCGCCCGGCGCCTGGCGTTCGACTTCTGCGAGCGGCACGAGCCGCTGCCCGGGCAGCTGGACGTAAGCAACGAGCGCAATTTCGAAATCCTGAAACTCACGCTGGAGCTGATCTGCAACGGATGGGACCGCAAGAAGGGGCGCATCGCCGACGGCCGCGACTTCGTCAAGACCCTCTACGACCTGGGGCGCAGTCCCGCGCAGCCGGCGCCGACGACCACCGCCGACGGCGTGCTGCAAACCGACGGGTTGCCCGCCAAACCGGCCGTCAACGGAAACCTGGCCCTCGTGGCGCGCATGGCTTCCGGCCTGAAACCCTATACCGACAAAACGAATCCCAACGCGCGGCTGCTGATCGAATCGTGGCTGCTCAATACGATGGTCGTCTACCGGGTAGGCCATCCGGTTCCCGACACGGAAGGGGATTACGACTATATCCGGCAGCTGGCCGAATGCGCCGTCGTCCTGTCGAGCGAGCGGATTTTCAGGGAGCTTTTTTCGGACTACTGGCTGACGGCCCTGCGGCTGACCGTCGCCGACGATTTCGGCATGCGGCTGCCCGAGAATTCCGTAAAGGCGATGACGCTCCACCGGGTGCTGATCGACAACTGCACCGACGTCAGGCTGTTCTACCGGTTCCTACATTCGCGCTACCTCGACCTGGTGCTGTTCCGCCCCCGCTCGGCGCAGCGGATAAGGAAGTTCCTTTCGCTGCTTTTCGGGAACCTGAAAAAATACACCCAGAAACTGCTTTACGGCTATATCGCGGAGTGGCGGGAAGCCAACGCGCAGCGGCAGGGCGGAGACCACTACCTGGCGCAGGATGCCAACACCCTGCTGCTCTGTATCGACGACGTCGACTACCTGATTTCAAGATACGACCTCCCCGCGGCGGAACGCTCCCGGACGAAGATCGGATGGTCGCAGCTGCGCAAACTGGTGCGCAACTACGACGACGAGCGGCTGGCCGCGTTCATGTTCACCGAGCGTTTCTTCGGACTGCTGCTCTACCGGGAACAGATGGCGCTTTACCTCTTCCGCTACTACATCTTCCGCAACCGTTTCTCGCGCAGTATGATGCAGTTCCTTTTCGAAGGTACGGGCCGCAAGGGGATCTCCCCCGGCAACCTCTCGGAACTGCTGGACGCTTTCCCGCTGGAAAAGATTCCGGTCGAGGAGGCCCGCAGGCGCTACGACAACGAAATCTACGACTACCTGACACAGGAGACGCGCAGCGAGGAGTCGGACGACGGGCTGATCTACCGCATTTTCGACGTGAACGCAGAGCGTATACGGCTCGCGATCAAGGATGCGGACACCCCGTTCGAAGGGCTGACGGCGTGTATCCGGACCGACGACACGCGAAGGTTCTACCGCGTGGAGGCCGATGGATACGTCGACGCCCGGGGCGAGACCTTCAGTTTGAGCAGCCGCGACGGCTCGCTGCTGCCCGTCTCGGGGAAGATCGTCGCGCCGGACGGGACGGAGCTCGCCTATGCGGCCTCGGCCAGCAACAAGGAGATTTCGGTGACCCGCTACGATACGGCGGAGATCGCCTGGCTGCACGCATTGGCCGAAGCCGGAACCGGCGTGCGGATCGGATCGGCGGAGTGCAGCCTGCGTTTCGCCGTGAGCGCCCCGCTCATCTGCCACCGCGTCCTTACGCTCCGCCGCGATGCGGCCTGCGGCCTTCCCCGCTTCACGGGCGAAATCACCTTTTTCCGCGACGGCGACCGGTCCGAGCCGGTCGTTATCGACCGGCGCACGCGCCCGGAGAACCGTTACCGCAGCCACCGTCTGTTCCAGCCGATCACCCAGGCTCCCCTCAAAGCCCCGGAGACCCCCTACATCCTCTTCGGATACGCCGGCCGCAAGGCCATGGTAATCACCGACAAACTGATGAACGCCGACCGCTACACCGGCGCAGGCGTCCGTCTGTGGACGAAGAACCAGTCGGCCGCCTGCCGGTTCGTGGCGGGATGCAAGATGCAGCAGGGCTTCGCGGAACTCACCCTGCGCTCGTCCGTCAAATGGGACCTGAAACCGTCGGGAACGCTCCGCCATACGCTCCCCGACGGTTCGACCGAGCATATCCCCTATATCTTCTGCCTCTCGAACCGCACCACGTTCATCCTGCGCATATTCCACGAGGATTTCGTGGCCCGGATCCGCGACCGGGCGGTCTGCGACCGCTACATCGCCGGGAGGGACGATTTCCGGGTCGGGAAACTCAGCCTGCGCCTCGAATCGGCGGAGTATTACGAGCCCAATTCCAAACTGTCGCTTCTGGAACTGGAGCTTGCCGACGGGCAATCCGCCGTTCCGGCCAAAGGTTCGCTCGCCATCACGCTGAAGCACGAAATGCAGCCCGCGCAGCTCTCGTTCACCGGCGAATCACGGGGCCCCTCCACCATGCTGGTCAACGTCTGCTGTGCGGGAATCGACCTGGAGGGCCGCGAAGCCCGCTTCCTCGTGCCCGACTCGGGTGTGCCGCTCGCCAAAGGGCTTTACCTGCGCGCGCCCGGCTCGACGGCCCACCTGTGCATCCGGCAGGCGCCGCAGCCGGTGCAGTGGTGCGTCGAACTCGAACTGCGCGCCGAACTGCGCTTTCCGGAATCGGGTGAAATCGGATTCGAAGAGTTCCCCGGCATCCTGTTCGGCTTCCGGAACCTCACCGCCGGGGAACGGACGGGCACGCTTCTCGTGTGGTGTGCCGGAGAAGAGGCGGTCGACTGCGACAACTTCATCCGGGCGGTGTCGCAGGCGGCCCGGATCACCTTGTCGTGCGGCGGACGACGGACACAGATGGAACTTTACCAGGCGGGCAACGCCGTTCGGCGAACGGGTTACGGGCGGCTGGCGGTCGTCGATTTCCCGGGCGGCGCGGAGGCGGACGCCGCGGCATACTACGCCGCAAACCGGCTCCGGGTGGAGATCCTGATGCCGGTCGTCAACACGATCGACATTCCCAAGGTCGACAAGACGCTGTACAAAATCCATTCGCTGGGCTATAACAAGGCGGGCAGCAACCGGATCCGGATCGTCCGGCCGCTAACCGGAATCGACAAACTATGGCTTTCGCTCGACGACACCAAAATCATGTGCCGCCCCCGCAACCCGGTCACCGAAATACTGGACGGCGTGGAGTACCTGTGCCTGGGCGTGGAAACCGAAACGGGCGTGGTTCCGCGCATCCTCAATACGGGAAGCGTCCATTTCTTCCGCCGCGGGGAGTCCGGCACGGAACCCGAGCAGGTGGGATTCGGGGTGATCTTCCCGCTGATCGCATACGGCCGTCCCGAACGCTACCACGCGGACATCTGCGACGTCGTCAGCAGCGAAATGGCCCATACGGTCACGATCATAAACGAACAGATCATCGACTTTTTCGTGGCCAAGAGCCGTTCCTACCTGCTGCTCGACAACGAAAAGTTCTTCGAACAAATCTGCCGGATGAAGACCTGCGGTCAGGTTTTCGACGTTTGCCGCATCGTCTCCCAGGACAACGCTCAGGGGCTGACCGTCTATTCGCCGCTGCACAAGACCACGGCCTGCACCTGCGACACGGAGGCGGGTTTTTCGGCTCCCGGCTACGAGGCCGACAGCCATGTTCTCTTCGAGAAAAACCACCGCATCCGCCTGCTGCGGGACATTCCGAGACAGCCCTGCATGGGGTGCAAGACGGGAGTGGTGGTCTATTACAACGAACGCCGCGACGCCTTTATCTCCGTGGAGAACGAAACGGAAGACTACTACTACCCGATGCGGGACGACGAGGCGCTCCAGCCCGGCGACCGGGTTACCTTCTTCGCCACGGAGAACCTGCTCTACAAGCGGCGGCGCAACGCCGACAAAACGATGATGGCCGACAAGGTGCAGTATGCGGGCACAGCGCCCTCTTACCGGGGCCGCATCGCGGACAAAGTCACCCGACAGGACGCCGCGAGCGGCATGACGCTGTTCGAACTCACCGTGGCGTCCGACGACAAGCGCCTTCCCCGGTCGCAGGTGACCATCACGCTCTACGACACGTCGAACCAGCGGTGGTCGGTCATTTCCGCCTGGGAAAAGGGAACCCCGTGTTCCTTCTTCATCGTCAAGGGCAAGTGGTACCTCCACCTGACCCCCGACCCGGCACAAACCCCTTCAACCGAAAACGCACATGGAGAATAGGAATTCCCTGCAACCCATCCGTACCGCCGCCCCTGCCGACCGATTGCTGGGGCGCGTGTGCAGCGTCGGCGGCCGCCGCTACCTCGACTGCGGATTCGACCAGCTGATCGCCGTCTCCGACGCGGACGCGGCGCGCTATGCCGACGGAGCCTTCGTCGAGGTGGAGATCGCCGCCGGGGCGACCCCCTGGCACGACGCGGTTTCGCAGCAGCAGGCCGTGCAGCAGTCGTTCGACCAGCTCATCGCCTCGATCCGCGAACGTACGACGCTCGAAGTCGGACTGGCCGCGGCGGACGTGGAGCGGCTGCGAAGCGAGCTGACCTCCCCGGCCCCTTCGGGCAGACGCTTCCGGGTCTACGCCCCGGGCAACAGCTGCCACTTCACGCTCAACCCGAAGAACTGCACGGGCGAGCACCTTTTCCATCTGCTGGCGGGCGAGCGGATCGAAGCGCAATGCTGGGACTACACGGACTTCAACAGGCTGAAAACCAATGTCGACGAACCGGTCTGCCTGAATCCGGTGCGTCCTGCGCCCGTCGAGGCCGCGGAAGGCGAATGCTTCGATGTCTATGTCAACCGGGCGGTCGATTTCGGACTGTTCGTCACCTTCGGCGGAAACGACGGCCTGATCCACAAAAAGTCGTTCCCGAACTACGACGAGCGTTTCCGCAGCGGCGAGATCGCCGCCGCCTACCGCCGCGGCATGAAAATCCCGGCGAAGCTCCTTTCGAAAACCCTCGACGAGAAATCGGGCCGGGTCCGCTATACGTTCGACCCCGTAGCGGACGACACCCCGGTGGCCTTCGACGCGCTGACGCTCGACGTCGGGGACACGGTGACGGTCCAGGTCAACAGCATAACCCGCAACGGACTCTCCGTACGCTATCGCGGCGAGGTCCACACGGTCGACAGGAACTCGGTCCCCAACTGCACGGAACGCTTCCGCAACGGGGTCTACCACCCGAACCAGCCGCTGCGAGTGAAGATGATCAGGCGCAACGACAAGCTGCGCCATTTCCTGTTCGAGCTGCTCGACAAAACGGTCGATTACGGGCTGACGGAAGGCGACATCCTCCGCTGCGAAATCACCCCGACGGAAATCCCCGACACGACGGAGATCCGAACCACGATCGACGGACGCGCGTGCTCGTTCCACCTCCACCCGCAGGAGCTGCCCTTCTCGCTGACCGGTTATCTCCGGGAACACACGCTCGAAACCGAAGTGCGCGTCTGCGGCTTTTTCGAACACGGCGACCCGAAGTTCCAGTTCAAAAGCCTGATCGTCGAACGTATCCGGACCCTCGACGACGGTCTGACGCTCGACGCCGAAGTGCTCTTCGAGGACGAGCAGGCCGGACGCATCCTCTGGCGGGCCGGCGAGGTGTTCGGCTTCCTTCCCGTCGGCAGCTACTCCTTCCCGATGGCCCGCAACATCGCCTTCTCGCCCGGCGAGCGGATCGCCATCCGGGTCAGCCAGTCGGACGGAAAGACCCTTTTCCGGCTGGCACAGCCGCCGGTCAACCCCTGGGACTCACTCTCCGGCATCGCCGAGGGGAAGCGGATCCGGGTGGAGGTGTGCGACGTTCGGGAGGACGGAATCCGGATCGGCTACGACCGGGTTTTCGGCATCCTGAAACCCCATACCGCCCGCCGGCCCGAGGCTGGCGAAACGGTCGAGGCGTTCGTCTCGCGTTTCTCTCCGTCGGAGGCGGTGCTGGAGTGTTTCAGCACGGATTACGACGCCGTTCCGGACTGCCTCGAACCGGGAACCGAATACGACCTTCAGGTGGTGGCCCACGCCGCCGGGGCGGGCAAACTGTGGGCCTTGCAGCAGGAACGGCTGCTCGAAATCGAACTGGAGCGGCCCGAAATGCCCGATTACGTCACCGAGTGCCTGCTCCGCCACGGCAGCCGGATCCGCGTGCGCGCCGAAGAGCGCGACGGCGTGCGCCGGGTCCGCCTGCTCTACGACAAGGAGGCCCTCTGGGCGCAGGCCGGCCTGCACGAAGGCGACCGCTGCTACCCGGTCATCGCGGAGGTACGCCCCGACCGGATGATCGTGACGCACCGCGACGTGATCGGCTATATTCCGAACGACGAACTCGACTGGAATTCGTCCCGGATCGTCGACCGCTCGGCCTACCGCCCGGGCATGCAGGTCGAAGCGCTCGTCCTGCGGGCCGACGCGGCGAGCGGAGAGCTGGTCTTCAGCCGGAAGGCGCTGCTCGAAGACCCCTGGCCGGCCTACCCCCACCGGGAGGGCGACACGACGGAGGGAACCGTCGCGGCGGTGCTGCCGAACGGCAACCTGCTCGTAAATGCCGACGGCATCGTGGGCGAGGTGCTGAAATACAATGTCTCGTGGTTCAACTTCCAGAGCGGAATGAACCGTTACAGAACGGGCGACCGGCTCCGGGTCCAGATCATGAAGTTCGACCCCGAGGCCCGGGTGCTGTTCCTGAGCGGAACCGGCGGCACCGAATCGCCGTGGAACGGGGTAAACTACCGGGTCGGCGCGAAGTATGAGGTAACGGTGCTGCGGAGCGACCGCATGGCCGTCATGGTCGCCCTGGACGGAATCATCGGCGAAATTACCCGCGAACGCATCGGATGGATCACCCCGCCGAGCGCCGAGGGCGCATTTGCCGAAGGCGAACGGATCGAGGCGCAGCTCATCTTCATCAACCGCACGAAGCGGGTGGCCCAGTTCAGCCGCAAGGCCGTGCTGCCCGATCCTTGGACCGTCCCGATCGCCGAAGGCGATGTGGTGGATGCGAAAGTCGTGGAAGCCTCGGCGGCAGAGGTGCGTTTCGATGTCGGGGGACGGCTGGGCGTCTGCTCCCGCGAAATGGCCCGCGCGTTCGTCGCCGGAGCCTGCGGCGACGTGCAGCCCGACGCGCTCTTCCACCCGGGAGAACTCCGCCGCGTGCGCATCGAGGGCATCGACCGCCGCAGCCAGCGCCTCTACGTCGGTTCGCCCGACCGCGAGGACTGCCGTCCGATGGTCGGCCGCCGATTCGACATCACCGTCCTCGGCCGGGAATGGGCCGAATACCGGGTCGAAACCGCCGACGGCATCCGCGGCATGCTTCCCTTCGAACGTGCCACGTGGAGTGCGCCGGAAACTTCCCGCCTCGCACCCGGCGACCGTCTGGAGGCGCAGGCCGCGGCCTACGACTTCAAACGCGGCTGCCTGCTGTTCGACCGTCGCACCCTGATCCCCGATCCGTGGAAATCGCTCCGTATCGTCCCCGAATCCTTCATCGAAACGCAGTTCGTCGCCTTCGACGCAGGATCGGCCATCGTGCGTTACGAAGGAATCGACCTGCGGCTTTCGCCCCGCGACACGGCGATCCTCGCCGGAAAGCCGTGGCTGGATTCCGTCGCAGCCGACGAACTGCCGGCAGACGGCCGTTTCCGGCTTTATGTCGCCGGGTTCGACGCCGGAAAACGCCGGCTGCTGACGGAACCGCGCCCGCAACTCTCCGACGCATTCCGCAACGGAGCCGGGGCCGAAGTCGAGGTGAAGCGCTGCACCGAGGAGGGCATCCATGTCTTCTGTCCGGGCGAAGGGTGCTTCGGATTCATCCCCAGGGAGGAGATCATCTGGGGAATCGTCGACTCGGCCTGCTCGCTCTACGACGAAGGCGAAAAACTGTGGGTCTGCAATCTGGATTACGACGCCGCCCGCGGCCTCTGCCGCTTCAGCCGGCGGCGACTGCTGGCCGGGGCCTCCGTTCCGTTCGTCGCGGGAGCGCGTCTCTCCGCCCGGATCACGCGCATCACCGAGAAGCTCATGGTGGTGAAGTGCAACGACACGGAGGCATCGGTACTTCTCGGCGATACGACCTGGACCCCGCCCTTCCGGCTGGGCGAGCGTTACCTGCCGACCCGCTATGCGGCGGGCGGGGAGATCGAAGCGGTGGTCGAACGGCTGGAAACAGCCGGAGTTCCGCGGCTCAGCATCCGCCGGCTGCAACCCAATCCGTGGCTCTACTGCCCGGTACCGCACAACGGTACGGTCGTCGCCGAGGTCGTCGGGCACTGCGGGGAGAGGACTGCGGCCGAATACGCCGGCTATGCCGGCCTGATCGAAGACCTCGCCCCGGGACTGGGTTCGACACTCGTTCCGGGCGACCGGGTGGCCGTCTGTTGCAAAGTCATCGACCGGGAGCAGGGACGCCTTCGCTTCTCGCTCGTGAAAATCCTGCCCCGCCCGTGGGTGGAAGCCGGATTCCGGCAGTACGGCACGGTGGAATGCTCGGTCGTTTCGGTCGGGGACGACCGAACGCTCACAGTCGAGGCGGCCGGTTATACCGGCATCGTACCGCGCGGGGAACTGGCATGGGGCGAACCTTCCGCGACGTTCGTTCCGGGTCAGCGGCTCTCGGCGGTGATCCTGCGGATCGACTACGAAAACCTCGCCCTCACGCTGAGCCTCCGCTATGCCGAAGGCATTCCCCCGGCGAACATGCCGCTGCGCATCGGCGAGGCGCACCGCTTCCGGATCACCGACGTGCGGACCGCGGCGCGGAAAATGCCCGAACAACTCGCCGTCGAGAGCGTCGAAATGCCGGCGCTGCGCGGCGTGATCTTCGCCCGCGACCTGGCCTGGGAGCGCGCCGGGCGTTCGGCGGCGGCCTACCGTCCGGGCGAAGAGATCGAAGCGGTGGTCACCGACCTGATGCCGCGCAAACTGACTTTCAAGGCGAGCCTGCGCGACATGGTCGACGACACGCGGTCGCTCGACGACATCCGGCCGGGCGAGAAACTCGACGTGACGCTGCGCAAATTCATCCCGCAGGAGTTCGCCGCCGAAGTGTCCTATTACGATTATGCCGGACGGCTTACGCTCGATGCCGCCGTCTGGAGCGGCGTCGAAAACCTCGCCAACTTCTTCCGTCCCGGCCGCGAGATCGAAGCCGAGGTAACGGCGGTCGATCCCGACAAACGAAGCCTGGCGTTCCGGCTGCCCGAAGGCGAATATACGCCCGACTGGGAAGGCGTCCGGCTTGCGGAGGGCGACACGCTCGAAGTGACGGCGGACTACGTGATGGATTCGGCCCTCTTCGTCAACTACCACGGAATCGTCGTGACCCTGCGCCGCGAGGAGTTGAGCTGGCTGCCGGTTTTCCGCATCGGGGAAAACTACCGCGACGGCGACACCCTCCGGGTGAAAGTCAAACGGTTCGACCGGGAGAACCGCATCCTGAAATTCAGCGTCCGGGAACTTCTGCCCAACCCGTTCCTGCAGGAGATACCCTTTGCGGAGGGCGATCTGGTCCGGGGAACCGTCATGCAGACCGTACCGCAGGGCATCTACGTGAATTGCAGCGGGTATCCGTGCTACATCGCCCATACGGAGTTCGCAGGCGACATCCACCGCAGCTACAAGGCAGGCGACGCGCTCCGCGCCCGGGTTCTCTCCATCGACCCCGGGCAACGGAAAATCCGGCTCACCCGCCGCTGCGAAGAGCTGTCCGGGGAAGAGATCCGGTTCCGCCCCGGCGAATGGCTCTGGTTCACCGTGACGGAACGGGCCGACGCGGGCCTGTGGGCCGAATACGAAGGCTACCGCGCCTTCCTGTCCGACGCCGATGCCGGATTCCGGGAGAACGAGAACCCCAGCCAGCGTTACGTACCGGGCCAGCTGATCCGGATGCGCGTGACGGGCATCGACGAAAAGGCCAATGCGCTCACGGTATCGGCCGAGCTGGTCAGCGACTATTCGCAGTTCGACAGCTGTACCGCAGGCACGGTCGACGTCGCCGAAGTGGTCCACGTGGCCGTCAAGGCGATCACGGTCTGCTTCCGGGGCATCTACTGCCGGGTTCCGCTCGAACGGGCCAGCCTCTTCCCGATTGCCAACGCCAAGATGCTCTACGCGGTGCGCGAGCAGCTGACGATGGTCGTCGAAGCCGCCGACCCCGAGACGCGGACGCTGACACTCCGCGTGCAGCAGCGCTACAACGACTGGTCGGAGATCCCGGTGCGGCCGGGCGACCGGGTTTCGGGCGAAATCTGCTTCCGGTCGCCGCGTTTCGGACTGTTGCTGCGCGACGGGGATCTTTTCTACCGGGTGTGCGCCGAGAGCCTTTTCTGGCAGCCGGCGACCGAACTCGCGCTCTACCCGATCGGCTCGCGCTGCGAGGAGGCCGTCGTGGAACGCATCGACCCCGAGGCGCGCATGATCTGCGTCTCGATCGGAACCCGCGCCGCAACCGACCCGTTCGAGCAGGCCAGGCTCCGCAACGGTGACATCGTGAAAGCCACGATGGCCGGGGGCGACAGGACGGTCTGTGTGCTCCGCTGCGGGGAACTCTACCTCTCGATGCCCCGGGAGGAGGTTTTACCGGGACACGCGCCCGAATGCGGCGACGAGGTCAAAGTCCGCGTACTGTCGGTGGACAAGGTCAAACGCACCTTCTGCGTTTCGCAGCGCGCCGTAACGCACGATCCGCTGCTCACGTTCAGCGTGGGGCAGAAGGCGGAAGGCACGGTGCAGAGCCTGTCCGGGACGATGTGCCTCGTCCGCGTCAACGGACTCGTCGGCATGCTCCCGGTCAGCGAAGCGCAGATCAGGGCCATGAACATCCGGGCCGATGCGAAACTAACGGTGTACGTCTCCTCCATCCGTTTCACGAAGCGGCAGATCGCATTCTCGCTCACGCCCACGGCCAACAACGACCTGGCCGTCGGCTCCCGCGTGCAGTGCACCGTGGTCAAGGCCACGGCGCATCATGTGTTCTGCACGTTCCCCAAACGGGGCAGGCTCTACGACGCGGCGATCCGGTCCTCGGAATTCTACTGGAACCGTCCGACCGACGTGCCGTGCCAGCCGGGCGACCGGATCAACGCCGTCATCACGGGCGAAGAGATCATCGGCAAGACAAAGTACACGACACTCAACGCCTGCGTGCTGACCCTCAACCCGCTGCTGACCTGCGAGACCGGCGACACGCTCTCCTGCACGGTGCTGGGGACGACGTCAGGCGGCTACCTGATGCGCTGCGGCGGAGCCGTCGGCTTCCTCCACTGCTCCGAGATCATGTGGCAGTATTGCGATCAGTGGCACGGCGTCTGGAAGCGCGGCGAGAAGGTTTCATGCCGGATACTGCACCTCTCGCCCGCGGAAGGGGGCCTGCTGCTGGGCCACAGGCAGACCGTCGGCGACCCCTTCCTCCAACACACGCTCAAGACCGGGACCGGCTACCCGGCTACGGTACAACGCTCCTCGGACGAGTGCGTCGTCGTCCTGCTCGGGGATACCGGGATCGAAGCCACGATCTCCAAGGCCGACATGAAACTTTTCTTCACGGGCGTCGGCCGGTTCATCCCGCAGCCCGGCGCAACCATATCCGAGGTGACGGTCGTCCGCATCGAAAACCCCGGGGACCCGAAGCGGCGCCATCCCTTCGTCCGAGTAACCCTGCTTTAACCCACAACGATCCATGGATAACAAACTGCATTACGCGCATACCTTTTTCTGCGGCCACCTCGCCGCCGTCGGGCGCGCTTCCGAAGTGCTGTCCGCCGACAAACGGTGGCAGGCGGAGAAGCCGCTGTCCCGCGAGGCCTACGAACGGCTCAGCAGCATCTATTACGAGAGTTTCATCGATTCGCTCATGCAGGTCGACGGACAGACCTCGGGGGCGGTCTACGCCGACACGGCTCACCTGACCCTGGAGACCGACCGGCTCTGCACGCTGCGCCATCCCAAGCTCCCCGCCGCGAAATACGCCTTCAGGCTGTGCCGGTTCCACCTCTTCTTCTTCCCCTACGACATCTGCCTCTTCGCCATGGAGATCGCCGAGGAGCCTGAAACGACGCTCGACACGCTGATCGCCGCACACGGCATTCTGCGCGAAACCTCCTGCTATGAGACCGTAGAGCAGGGGATTCCAAAATCGCAGATCGACGCCCCGGAGTACCTCGGCCTGCTGGAAGAGATCCTGCGGCTGTGCCCTCCCCGGCCGTCGGCCGAATCCCCGCGCCAGGGACGTTTCTCCGGCCTGACCCTCACGGGCAACAAACTGAAATGTTTCCAGATCTTCATTTTGGACGACTTCTCGGACGAACTGCTCTTCGAACTGGGAACCTTGAGTCCCGTCGGCTGCGTCGCCGACCACAAGCACGAATATTCCCCCTCCCAAGAGTATTACGACCGGATCATCCGCAGCCACACGGTTTCGGCATTCCGCGACTGGAAAGCGTTGGCGCTGGTCGACAGTTTCACCGTGGTTGCAAAAGGCCGCACGGCCGCGCAGATGTGGGTATGGCCCAACAGCTATTTCCGGCTGATCTACATCCATGCGCTTTACCAGAAGACGCTGCTCTTCGTCGTCAACCGGCAATTCCGCTCGGACACCAACGACCGGAAGTCCATCCGGCTGCTCCACAAAATGAAGGAACAGGAGCATTGGTACGCCTTCTCGAACATCTCCTACAACTTCCTGCCGCAGCTCATCTACCGGGCCATCGACACCGGGCTGGACATCGCCACCGAGCGCGAACAACTGCACCGCCACCTCGAACAGGAGGCCGAACGTCTCGAAAAGAACTCGGAGCGGCGGCTGGCGGGCCTTATCCTTTTCCTGACGATGCTGACCGTCTGCTCGGCGACCTACGACGGCGCGTCGCTGGTCAAGGATTATTTCGGCTGGGAAAGCGGCACGGCCCCGTTCCGGATTTTCGCCGCGCTCCTGCTCTCCGCAATCGTGATCACAAGCATCTCCGTCTGGCATTACCGGCGTAACAAATCCTGATCGGACATGGAACGAATATCCCACTCGCCCGAAGCGCTTTTCCACGTCCTGGCCCATTTCGAAGCGGCGGACGAGCCGCTGCGCGGCAGCCTGCGCCGGGCGGGATTTACCGACGAGGAGATCGACGGCCAGTTACGCATGCCGGGGTCCAAATTCCTCCGTTCTTTCGCCCGGTCTCCGGAGGAAGCCGTCGCACGGCTGCAACGGGATTTCCCCGGGTCCTTCACCGCCCTGCGCCCCGAAGCCGACGGCCGGGTGCGCCTGTCGTTCCGCTACGACGAACCCGTCGGAACGAGCGGACTGGCGTCAGATTCGGAGCTGACGTCCGCCGAGCGGGCTACGGTCCGCAGCATCCTGCGCAACGGATGCCCGGTCCGCACGGTCCGCACCTCCCGCACGATAACCACCGGCACCTGCCAACTGGTCCTCGAACGCACCGGGGAGGCCGGGTATGCCCTGCGGACGCTCTTTCCCGGTGAACTCGCCCCTCCCCTTCCCCTGCCAGGCGAAGCCCCCGACCCTTTCTGGGCGACGCATCTCCTTATCGACTTCAACTGAATCCGACCGCAACCGAAGCGGCATGCACACCGACCCCGAAACCCGTTTTCCGATCAGTGCGGTGCAGATGCCGTGCATCGTGAAAAATCCCCGGATGGGTAGTACTGAAGTACGTCCCATTCGGGGATTCGAAGGATGTGCGGAAACTGCCGCTTACAAACCGAAAATCAAACCAGGCCAGAGAATCCCATAAACGCCATGGCCAAAATCCCGGCCGTGATCAGCGCGATGGGAATGCCTTTGAACGCCTTGGGCACGTCCTCGAAATCGAGACGCTCGCGGATACCCGCGAAGAGCACCAGCGCGAGGGCGAAACCGAGGGCCGTGGCCACCGAGTAAGTGACGCTCTGCAACAGGTTGAACTCCTTCTGGATCATCAGGATCGCGACGCCCAGCACGGCGCAGTTGGTGGTGATCAGGGGCAGGAAGATACCCAGCGCCTGATAGAGCGACGGCGAGAGTTTCTTGAGCATGATCTCTACCATCTGCACGAGGGCCGCGATCACGAGAATAAAGACGATCGTCTGCATGTAGACGATGTCCAGCGGCACGAGCACGTAAGTCTGAATCAGCCATGCCACGACGGCCGCAATGGCCATCACGAAGGTTACGGCGGCTCCCATGCCCAGCGAAGTCTCGACTTTCGACGACACGCCCAGGAAGGGACAGATGCCGAGGAACTGCGCCAGCACGACGTTGTTGACGAAGATGGCGCCGATGATGATTGCAAAATAGGAAAGCTCCATAACTATTTCTTGGCTAATTTGTTAAACAATACCATCAGATAGCCCAGCACCAGGAACGCTCCCGGGGCCAGCACGAAGATCAGCGGCGCGACGTCCGCAAAGCCGAGGCTGACGCCGAAGATGGCGCCGCTGCCCAAGATCTCGCGCACGGCACCGATCACAGTCAGCGCCAGCGTGAAGCCCAGGCCGATGCCCACGCCGTCGAGGATCGAATCCAGCGGGGAGTTCTTCGACGCGAAGGCCTCGGCACGGCCGAGGATGATGCAGTTCACCACGATCAGCGGGATGAAGACGCCCAGCGCGCCGTACAGCGCCGGCACATAGGCCTGCATCAGCATCTGGATAATGGTCACGAACGAGGCGATCACGACGATGAACGCCGGGATGCGGACCTTGTCGGGAATGATGTTCTTGATCAGCGAAATCACGAGGTTCGACATGATCAGCACGGCCATCGTCGCCAGCCCCATGCCCATGCCGTTTTCGGCCGAAGTCGTCGTACCCAGCGTGGGGCACATGCCCAGCACCAGCACGAACGTCGGGTTGTTCCTGACGATACCGCTCGATATAATTTGCAGTTTATTCATTTTGACCTCCTTCCTGAGCCGCAGGCTCGTTGGTTTGTTCGGCGGCGGCCGTCGTCGCTCCGGATGCCACGTCCGTCGGGGCTTCGCCCGTCGCCACGCTCTT
>ERZ1673694.477-NODE-477-length-21835-cov-5.996970_pt1 | contig 21835 bp, 16 predicted proteins | sample MGYA00580224_ERZ1673694 | MGnify/ENA primary metagenome ERZ1673694 (study PRJEB41218, sample SAMN15661778) | gut metagenome | host: Homo sapiens | place: Canada: London | collected 2015-08-20/2019-03-30 | study: EMG produced TPA metagenomics assembly of...
ATTTATATGAACAATATATCCGGGACCAATCAATAGATTGGTCCCACATAATTTAATATGATTAATAATGTAATAACCTATAACTAATGAATAGTTAATGGAAAATCAATGATTAAATAACAACTAAATTACAAGAACAAGGGAGAATTTATGAAAACAGAAATCAAAGAAAAAATCACGGCAACAAACCAGAAATACTTAAAGAAATTCTTAACAGAGGAAGCTCCGGCTAAGCTTGAGAGCCAGCTTGAGCACATGGACTGGTCATACCTTGATATGATTCACAACAAGGAGCAGCAGAGAGGTACATTTTCACCGCTTGCTGCTATGGAGATTTCAGAGATAGAGGCAAATAAGGACAAATACCTTGCAACAGGTCTTGATGCTGTCAAGAATGGCAAGGTCGGTGCAATTCTTCTTGCCGGTGGACAGGGGACACGTCTTGGCTTTGACAAGGCTAAGGGCATGTTCAATATCGGAAAGACAAAGGAACTCTACATCTTTGAGCAGCTTGTCGCAAACCTCATGAAGGTTACAAATCAGACCGGTACATGGGTGCCTCTGTATGTTATGACAAGCGAGATAAATGATAGCATGACAAGAGAGTTCTTTGAAGAGCACGACTATTTTGGATACAACAAGGATTATGTGAAGTTTTTCGTGCAGGAGATGGTTCCGGCAGTTGATTTTGATGGAAATCTGCTCATGAAATCTGAGGATTCACTTGCCATGTCACCAAACGGAAACGGTGGATGGTTCAAGTCACTCATCAATGCCGGTCTTGACAAGGATTTGAAGGACAAGGGTGTTGAGTGGCTCAATGTATTTGCTGTGGACAATGTGCTTCAGCAGATTGCAGATCCTGTATTTGTCGGCGCTACAATAGAGTCCGGCTGTGTCAGCGGCTCTAAGGTGGTCAGAAAGTGCGATCCATACGAGAGAGTCGGCGCTATGTGTCTTGAGAATGGCAAGCCTTCGATTGTCGAGTATTACGAGCTTACACCTGAGATGGCAGAGGCAAAGAACGAGAATGGTTCATTACAGTATGGCTTTGGTGTTATCTTAAACTATTTATTCCGCGTGGACAAGCTTATGGCTATCGCAGAGAAGAGCCTTCCGCTTCATGTGGTAGAGAAGAAGGTACATTACATTGATGAGAATGGTACAGAGCATAAGCCTGAGACTCCGAATGCATACAAGTTCGAGACACTCATCCTCGATATGGTATACATGATGGACAATAGCCTGCCATTTGAGGTAGACAGAGAGAAGGAGTTTGCACCTGTAAAGAATGCGACAGGTACAGATTCGGTTGAAACAGCGAGAGCTCTTCTTGAGAAGAACGGAATTGAAATTTAATATATGATTTATGGTAACTGTTCATTGGCAGGGATGTATTGATATTCTGCAATTTCTATTTATCGCAGACTTAGAGGTGCATCTGTCGATGAGCAGTTATTTTTATTCGGAGAATAGCACGGGGATTACAATTTATGAAAAAATAAATAATCCCGTCACAAATTAAACACAGATTGACAGTATACTTCTAATTGTAAACGAAAGGAGAAATTATTATGGATAACAATTATGGAAATATGAATGATACAAATAATACTAACAGTACAAATAACACAAACAACAATACAAACAATGTAAATTTCACAATGTCGGGTAATCCTTACAATCCGGATGAGTCACAGAAGGCTGCACAGACTAATAATACATCAGCTGAAAGCTATTCACAGAGCTACAATCCATATTCGCAGGCTTCTGCAGCAGGACAGCCAAATACAAATCAGTCATATGCAAACCAGCCTTATTCTAATCAGGCATATCAGCAAGGCAGCGCATATCAGAGTGGTCAGATGCAGAATACCCAGTATCAGAACGCACAGTATCAAAAGGCTGCAAAGCCTAAGAAGCAGAGAGCACCTAGAAAACCTGGTGCGTTTGGACCATTTGCAGCAAAGACAGTAGCGGCAGCTCTTATCTTCGGGCTCGTCGGAGGCGGCGTTTTCACAGGAGTAAGCTATATTGGCACGAGAGCTATTTCAAATTCTTCTACTGCAAGTGCAAAGCTTACCACTACAACATCCGGTGGAACTAAGCAGACATCCTCAGGGGATGCAAAGGATCTGACAGATGTATCATCTGTTGTCGATGAGGTCATGCCTAGCATCGTTGCTATCACAAATACAGGAACAGTCACCTACAACAGCTTTTTCGGAAAGCAGTCACAGCAGTCTCAGAGCTGCGGCTCAGGTATCATTGTGAGTGAGGATGATGATTATCTCTACATTGCTACAAACAACCATGTTGTGGCAGATTCAGAGGAACTCACAGTACAGTTTGATGATGATTCAGTGGTAAAGGCAGAAATCAGAGGAACAGATCCGGATGACGATCTAGCAGTTGTACGTGTAAAGAAAGCAGATCTTGGAAAAGATACTTACTCAAATATCAAGATTGCTACAATCGGAGATTCTGAAAGTGTAGCTGTTGGAAGTCCTGCAATTGCTATCGGTAATGCACTCGGATACGGACAGTCTGTCACAACAGGTATAGTAAGTGCGCTTAACAGAACTGTTACTACACAGGATTCACAGACAGGTGAGACTGTTACCAATAACAAGCTTATCCAGACAGATGCAGCAATAAACCCGGGAAACAGTGGTGGAGCACTCTTAAATGAAAATGGCGAGGTCATCGGTATAAACTCTGTAAAATATTCTTCAACTGAGGTTGAGGGTATCGGATATGCAATTCCTATGTCGGTTGCAAAGCCTATTATTGAGAGCCTCATCCAGGACGGAAAATATACTAATGAGAATCAGGCATACCTTGGTATCAAGGGTGGCGATGTTTCATCTGAGATGGTAGCCTACGGCTTCCCACAGGGTGTGTATGTTTCATCTGTTTCAGCTGGTTCAGGTGCCGCAAATGCCGGCTTACAGGAGGGAGATATCATCACTGCTGTTGACAGCACAAAGATTTCTTCTATGACAGAGCTGCAGTCAGCGTTAAAGAGCTACAAGGCCGGAGATAAGGTTACTCTTACTGTTGCCCGTCAGAGTGGCAGACAGTACGAAGAGAGCAAGGTTGAAGTAACCTTAAGCTCTGCAAAGGATATCCAGCAGTAAATAATTAATTTATATTTATGATTACAAAAACGCGCCAGTATGGCGCGTTTTTTGTTATGAAAAATATAGTTAAGGGTTGATTTTTTAAATAAAAAGGTGTAGTATTATGAATGTTCATAAAAACATAAGGAGAGGCGAACATGAACAAACAAGAGAAAGATATACTGAACACGTTATATCATCAATCAGTTAATAATCAAAGAGAGATATCAGAGTTATCCGGTCATTCTCTGGGAGTTGTAAACAAATCAATAAAAGAATTGATGAATGAAGGTTATATAAATGAAAAATGTGCTGTTACGCCTAAGGCACTTAAAGAATTCAAAGAAAAAGCTCCGAAGAATGCAGTAATTCTGGCAGCTGGGTATGGAATGCGAATGGTGCCTATAAATACTGAGATTCCAAAGGGACTATTAGAGGTAAATGGGGAAGTACTTATAGAGCGGACTATCAGACAGCTTCATGAAGTGGGAATCTATGAGATATATGTAGTAGTCGGCTTCATGAAGGAGAGATATGAGTATCTCATCGATGATTTTGGTGTAGAGCTCGTTGTCAATGAAGAGTATACGACTAAGAATAATCTTTATTCAGTAAAGAAGGTTTTGAATCATTTATCAAATACATATATCATACCGTGTGATATATGGTGCGACAAGAATCCGTACCATCACCATGAATTATATTCCTGGTATATGGTCAGTGATTTGATTGATGATGACAGCACGGTGCGTGTTAACAGAAAAATGGAACTGGTTACCATACCGAAGGCTGCCGGCGGCAATGCTATGATAGGAATTAGCTACCTGCTTGACGATGATGCACAAATTGTCAAAGGCAGAATTGAAACACTGTGTAGTAATTCGGCTAATGATGGTGCCTTCTGGGAGACTGCACTGTATGATAAAGACAGAATGTTTATTACTGCCAGGGTAGTGCATTCGTGGGATGTGGTTGAAATTAACACATATGAGCAGCTCAGAGAGATGGACAGCGATTCAAATCATCTGAAAACTGATGCAATACAGGTTATCTGCGATGCTTTATCTGTATCAGCAGACGATATTGTAGATATTACGGTATTGAAAAAGGGTATGACAAACCGCTCGTTCCTGTTCTCATGTAAAGGGAAAAAATATATCATGAGAATTCCGGGAGAGGGAACAGATCAGCTGATAAACAGACGTAATGAAGCAATGGTTTATAATACTATTGATGGCAGACATATATGTGATGATATCGCTTATATAAATCCGGATAATGGATATAAAATCACTGCGTTTTTAGAAAATGCGAGAGTATGTGATCCGGAAAATAATGATGATGTTTGTAAATGCATGAAGCGTCTCAGAGAATTTCATGATATGAAGCTTAAAGTAAATCATGAATTTGATATATTCGGTCAGCTTGAGTTTTATGAGAGCCTGTGGGATGGTTCGCCTTCTGCATACAGACATTACAGGCAGACTAAGGAAAATGTCCTTTCACTCAGACCGTATATAGAAGCTCATGTAAATGAAAAGGTTCTTACGCATATTGATGCTGTTCCGGATAATTTCCTTTTTGTTAAGGATGAAAATGGAAATGAGGACATCAGACTTATTGACTGGGAATATGCAGGAATGCAGGATCCACACGTAGATATAGCCATGTTCTGCATATATTCCATGTATGACAGGGAGCATGTGGATAAGTTAATTGATGCATATTTCACAGAAGGGTGTTCAGCTGAAATCCGAATAAAGATTTATTGTTATATTGCAGTATGCGGACTTTTATGGAGTAACTGGTGTGAGTATAAGAGAAATCTGGGCGTTGATTTTGGTGAATATTCACTTAGACAGTACAGATATGCAAAGGATTATTACAAAGTAGTACAGGATGAAATGCAGAAATTGGAGGATAATTAAGAATGCATGAAGTAAAACGCGCGATTATCATGGCAGCAGGACTGGGGAATCGTATGAGACCGGTAACGCTGACCACTCCGAAGCCATTGGTAAGGGTGAATGGAAAGCGTATGATAGATACGGTTATTGAAGGCTTACATGATAATGGAATAACGGAGATTTATATTGTTGCCGGATATTTAAAGGAACAGTTTTATGAATTAGAGAATGAATATCCGGGGGTTACTATAATTGAAAATCCTTATTATGAAAGCTGTAACAATATTTCATCACTATATGTTGCAAGAGATCATATTGAGGATGCAATTATTCTTGATGGCGACCAGATTATATATAATCCGAAAATTCTTTCAAAAGAGTTCGAACGCTCAGGTTATAACAGCGTATGGACTGATGAAGAAACAGATGAGTGGCTTCAGACAGTAGAAGATGGAATTGTAACATCCTGCAGCAGGAATGGTGGAAGTCATGGATGGCAGCTTTATAGCATCTCCAGATGGACTGCGGCAGATGGGCGCAAACTGAAAAAACATCTTGAAATGGAATTTGAGAACAAAAAAAATACTCAGATATACTGGGATGACGTTGCAATGTTCTGCTATCCGGATGAATATCAGCTTGGCATATATGAGATGCAAAAAGGCGATATTATTGAAATCGACAATTTGCAGGAGCTTGCTGAGATAGATAGCAGCTATAAGAAATATATGGAGGATTAGTTTTATGAAAGAGAAAAAAATTGATTGGATTATCACACTTGTGCCATTAGGTATAATTGTAGCATTGTGTATATTGTTTTTTGCATTACCTGAGCAGTCAAATGCCATACTCAGTCAGGTGAGATTTTTCTTTGGAGATACATTTGGTATTTATTACCTGATTATAGGTTTAGGCATATTTTTGATATCTATATTTATAGCAGGCTCGAAGTATGGAGATATTGTTCTTGGAGAGCCGGATGAAAAACCAAAGTACTCATTCTTTTCATGGGGATGTATGATGTTCACATGTGGTCTGGCAGCAGATATTTTATTCTACTCATTTTCGGAGTGGATTATGTATGCAACCAATCCCCACATTAAGGAGCTTGGAAGCATACAGGAATGGGCCGGTGTATTTCCTCTGTTTCACTGGAGCTTTATTCCATGGGCATTTTATCTTGTTTTAGCAGTTGCATTTGGTTTTATGCTTCATGTAAGGAAAAGAAACCGTCAGAAATATTCGGAAGCTTGCAGACCTGTTCTTGGAAAACACACAGATGGTTTTGCAGGACGTATTATAGACCTGTTAGCTGTATTTGCACTTTTAGCAGGAACAGCAACCACATTTAGTGTTGCAACACCTCTTATGGCAACAATTATCGGAGATGTGTTCCATATATCGCTTAGCAGAACAGCAATCAATATCATTATCCTTATAATTACATGTATAGTTTATACATACTCATTATTACATGGATTTAAGGGAATCAGCATTTTGGCAAAAGTCTGTATCTATTTCTTCTTTGGACTTCTTGCTATTGTACTGCTGTTTGGCGGTGAAACAAGATATATTCTTGAGACCGGATTGTCATCTCTTGGCACTATGGTGCAGAATTTTATAGGATTATCTACGTATACCGATCCATTACGTAAAACCAACTTCCCACAGGACTGGACCATATATTACTGGGCTTACTGGATGGTATGGTGTGTAGCAGCTCCTTTCTTTATTGGAAATATATCAAGAGGAAGAACTATCAGACAGACAATTCTTGGAGGATATGGATTTGGTGTTGGCTCTACGCTCATCAGCTTTATCATCTTAGGTAACTATTCAATGGGAAAACAGATGTCAGGAGCAGCAGATTTTATTGCGCAGTACAACAAGAGTGGTGATTTATATGAGTTGATAGTTGCTATTCTTAAGACATTGCCGTGTGCACCTTTGATAATGATAATAGTTTTAGTGACAATGATAGCTTTTTATGCTACATCATTTGATTCTATTGCCTTAACTGTATCATGTTACAGCTACAGGAAATTAGGTGAGGATGAGCAGCCGCACAAACTTATTCAGCTGATGTGGTGCATACTGCTTATACTTTTACCAATTGCCCTGTTATTTGCTGAGAGCTCTATGAGTAACTTGCAGTCTGTAAGTATAGTTGCTGCATTTCCGATAGGCATAGTTATTGTTTTGATAACAATCAGCTTTATGAAGGATGCGAAGAAATATATGGGTGAATTAAAGAACAAGCAGAAATAAATAAAATAGTGCAATATATATGTGAAGGAATGCTTCGCTACGTGGTAGTAGGAGCATTCTTTTTTTATAAAAAAATAAATTTCATATTGACAATGTGTATATGAAATACTATTATAGTTGTGTTCACGAAAATAGCTATTTTAAATATAACGAACAAAATAAAGGGTATCAATATGAATAAACAAAGATATTTAAAGAAAAGAATAAGTGTCTTAGTGTTTACAATTCCGGCGCTTATTCCGTTATTTGTGTTTTGGGTATATCCGATTTGCAGATCAGTGTGGATTAGCTTTACGGATTGGGATTATATGACACCTACATATCATTTTGTATTTTTAAAAAATTATATTTCATTATTTAAAGATACTCGATTTTATGAGGCCTTATTAAATACACTTATTTTTACAATAGGTACTCTTGTGCCAACAATAGTGATAGGACTTGTACTTGCGGTATTTCTACAAAAACCATTTCCGGGGAGCGGAATTATAAAATTTGTTTTCTTTTCACCCTGGATTACGCCTACGGTTGCCATATCAATTGTGTGGACATGGATTTTTCAACCGGACAAAGGCTTGGCGAATTTGGTATTATCTTTCTTTGGATTGCCCGGTTTGAAATGGATTAGTAGTTCGCAGACAGCAATGCTGTCTGTAATAATAGTTACGGTCTGGAAGAGTATAGGATATGCAATGATTTTTTATTTGTCTGCTTTGGAAAAAGTACCTGAAGCATTGTATGAAGCATGTGCACTTGATGGTGGCGGTAAATGGCATAAATTTAAATACATTACAATTCCAAATATTTCACCAACTACGTTCTTTTTGATGATCATTACTATGGTTAATTCGCTTCGGGCATATGACCAGATTCAAATTTTGACACAGGGTGGACCGAGTGGAAGCACTAGAACGCTATTGTATATGTACTATCAATTAGGATTTGAGGAATATAATATGGGGCAGGCAACAGCTGTTGCAGTTGTCATGATTATAATTACGGTTTTACTTTCAACGATTCAGTTTTACGGATCTAAGAAATGGGTGAATTATTAGGAGCGTGTTTATGGTTAAGAAATATACAGTAATAGATCGGATAGATGCAATTGTAAAATGGATTATATTGATTATAGTCGGAGTTTTTACTGCGTTTCCGTTTTTATGGATGGTAGTCAGTGCATTTAAAACAAAAGAAGAAATAATGGATACAAGTAAATTTTTACCACAAAGTCTGCATTGGGAGAACTTTATAACAGTTATCTTTAATTCTCCGATACCAAGATATATTGTTAATAGTTTATTAATCTCATTAGCTATTGTATTTATTCAGATTATAACAGGAGCTTTGATTGCATATGCAATTGTGTTTATGAAATTTAAAGGTCGCGGCATTTTGTTTGGAATAATTATGGTGACTTACATGCTTCCAACTGCGGCAACATATATTCCAAGCTATATAATTCTTGCAAATCATCAGCTGCTTAATACATATACTGGATTGATTATCTCAAGTTCGGTTAGTATTTTTGGTATATTTTTATTAAGACAGGCATTTATGCAGGTGCCAAGTGCGATGGTAGAAGCAGCACAGATTGATGGAGCTTCGCATTTTAGAATATTGCACTTGGTTGTATTTCCTATGACTAAATCATCTTTTATTACATTTGGATTAATGAGCTTTATTGCTTCGTATAATAATTATATGTGGCCGTCTTTAATAACTAATGATTCTGATAAATATATGGTATCACAAGGCTTGAGGAGTTTTTTTATTGAAGGTGGTGCATACGGAACAGAGTGGTCACTTGTTATGGCTGCGAGTGCAGTGATTGTAATACCATTGTTGATTATGTTTGCTTTTGCACAAAAATGGTTTATAGATGGTATAGGTGGAGATACCGGAGTAAAAGGTTAAAAAGACAAAGATAGAAAGGACAAATTTGAAATGAAAAAAAGATTATTAGGTACATTAATGACAATTGCGATGTTGACAACTTCCTTGATGGGGTGTAGTACAGGTAATACTACATCAGAGAATAGTCAGGCACATGGAACTGAAAATATGAAAGGAAAGACAGAAGTAGATTTTTGGTATTCAGGCGGAAAGACGGCAGTAAAGGTCGTCCAGGATATTGTTGATGATTATAACAAATCTCAGGATAAATACTTTGTGAAAACAGTAACGCAGGCAGATTATTCTGAAACATATGAAAAATTACAGGCTGCTATTGCAGGAAATGTTGCTCCGGATGTTGCTTTGATTGAGAAAGATGCAGCACGAGGATTATCAGATAAAAAACTTGTTGAAGATTTGTCTGATAGAATAAAAAAAGATGAGAATTTTAATAATGACGATTATGTTTCAACTTTTTTTGAACAGGCAAAGGATGATAAAGGTAAAATATATGGTATTCCGGCATATGGAACAACCCAAGTACTTTATTATAACAAAAAAGCATTTGAGAATGCAGGGATTGATCCAAATAGCATAAAAACATGGCAGGATTTAAGCCGTGCAGCTTCTAAAATAAAAGATGATGGACAATTCATATATGGCTGGGAACCTATGTGGGGAGCAGATAATTTGATGGATGCGGCACTATCAAATGGCGGTACAATTTTCAGTGAAGATGGAAAAAAAGTTACTATAAATTCAGAGGAATGGATTGAAGCATGGGATGGATTTGGTAAATGGATTCATGATGATAAGACTATGGCAATCCATTCTGGTGGACAGGGCTGGGAATACTGGTACCAGACTATTGATGATGTTATTCAAAACAAGGCAGGTGGCTACACTGGTTCATCAGGAGATCAGGCAGATTTGGATTTCTCTATTGTAGGCGCAATTGAGCAGCCGGCATGGAAGAATGGTACTGAGTCAAAGCCTGTTGCCAGGGCATTAATATTAAGCATACTTGCAAAGTCTTCAGAGGAAAAACAGGCAGGAGCATATGATTTTATGAAGTATTTTACCAATGTTGAAAATCAAGTGAAATGGTCCATGTCGACCGGTTATGTACCGGTAAATAAAGGAGTGTTAAATGATGATGATTATATGAAGTATACTAATGAAAACCCTCAAGCACTTGTACCATATACTCAGGCAGAACATGGTTCAATTTATCCATATGATCCAACAAATGGCGTTGTAAAGGATGCATTGAAAATTGCAGCTGATAAGGTAGAAATAGATGGTGTGCCTGCAAAGGAAGCTTTGGATGAAGCACAAAAAACAGCACAAAAAGCCTTAGATGAGGTGTTGACTGACAAAAAATGATAAAATGTTGTATCCTTCATGTTCTAAGTACTAGACAAATTCCACAAAATATTAGATAATAGAAGCAAATTAGTTTTCATTTTGCATAGGAGGTCGGCATGAAGAAGAAAAAAATAGTTATTGCACTCGGACATGATGCTCTTGGAACAACTCTTCCGGAGCAGCACGAGGCTACAAAGCATACAGCAAAGGCAGTTGCAGATTTTATCAGGGACGATTATGAGGTTGTTATCACACACAGCAACGGACCGCAGGTGGGCATGATTCACACCGCTATGTCTGAGTTTTGCAGGATTTATCCTGAGTATACAGCTACACCTACAGCAGTCTGCTCTGCAATGAGCCAGGGCTATATAGGATATGATTTACAGAATGCTATCCGTACAGAGCTTCTTGGCAGAGGAATTTACAAGACCGTTTCAACAATACTTACACAGGTGGTTGTTGACCCATATGATGAGGCTTTTTATCATCCGACAAAGATTATCGGCCGTGTTATGACAGAGGCTGAGGCTGAGGAAGAAGAGAAGAAGGGCAACCATGTGACACAGGTTGAGGGAGGCTACAGAAGAGTTGTGGCAGCTCCAAAGCCTGTTGATATAGTGGAAAAGGATGCTATTAAGGCTCTTGTTGATGCGGATCAGGTTGTTATCGCATGTGGTGGCGGCGGAATCCCTGTTTTAGCACAGGATAATAAGCTTCAGGGCGCCAGTGCTGTTATCGAGAAGGATCTTGCAGCAGGAAAGCTTGCAGATACTCTTGATGCCGACAGACTTGTTATACTTACAAGCGTTGACAAGGTCTGCCTGAACTATGGCAAGGAGGATGAGAAGCCGCTTGATACCATGACTGTCGATGAGGCAAAGAAGTACCTTGCAGCAGGCGAGTTTGATGAGGGGACCATGGCTCCAAAGATTGAGGCGGCTATCGACTTTATCGGTGACTCTGCCATCCGTTCAGTGCTTATCACAAAGCTCAACAAAGAGGGCAAGACAGTTTCAGGTGGTATGGGCACTTTAATTACAAAGTAGAGCTTAATTTTTATAATTCACACATATCCCACACGTCTATATGCATTTTGCAGAGCAGATGTGTGGGTAGTTTTATAAAACCCACGAGAACAAGAAAAGTAAGATAGAAGGTAACACAAAATGAGTGAGAAAAGGCTTCAAAAGAGAGATGAAATCTCAGACGAGTACAAATGGAAGCTTGAGGATATGTATGAGACAGATGAGCTGTGGGAGGCTGAGTGTGAAAAAGCGTCACAGCTTGCAGAAAAGCTATCCGGATTTAAGGGACATCTGTCCGACAGTGCAGCGAGTCTGCTTGATTTTTTTAAGAAGCAGGATGAGCTGTCTTATTATTTGGGGCGTATAGTGGTCTATGCGAATGAGCGCTCGCATCAGGACACTGCCGTGTCGAAATATCAGGCATATGTGTCAAAGGCAGAGACGCTGACTGTTCAGGCATCAGGTGCGCTGGCATTTGCCAGTCCGGAGATTTTGCAGATAGATGATAAAAGGCTTGAGAGCTTTTACAGTGAGAGCAATGAGCTTATGCACTATAAGCGTGCGATTGATGAGATAATGCGTCAGAAAGAGCATACTTTATCGGCTGCAGAGGAGAATATCCTGGCGCAGTGCGGTGAGATGGCTGCAGCACCGGAGAATATATTCAGCATGTTCAACAACGCGGATATCAAATTCCCATATATCACTGATGTCGAGGGAAATAAAATACGTATCACGCACGGCAATTTCATAGACTTTTTAAGCAGCAAGGACAGAAGCCTGCGCAAGCAGGTGTTCCGAGGAGTGTATGATTCGTACAAGAAGTGGAGTAATACTGTTTCAATGATGTACATCAGCAAGCTGAAAAATGACACTTTTTATGCAAGGGTAAGAAAATATGACAGCGCAAGGGCCATGTATTTATCCGATGGCGATATTCCTGAGAGCGTATATGACAATCTGATCGAGACGGTTCACGCACATCTGCCGGCTCTGCACAGGTACATGGCGCTTAGGAAGAAGCTTTTAGGTGTGGAGCATCTGCATATGTATGATTTGTTTGCACCGATTGTGGACAATGTACAGACCACCTACACCTATGATGAGGCGAAAAAGCTTGTGGCAAAGGCGCTTGAGCCTATGGGCGATGAGTATGTCAGCACACTTAAGGCTGGCATGGAGAGTGGCTGGATAGATGTATATGAGAATGAGAACAAGAGAAGCGGTGCGTATTCATGGGGCGCTTACGGCACTCATCCGTATGTGCTTTTGAACTATGCCGACAATCTGGACAGTGTGTTTACGCTGGCTCATGAGATGGGACATGCGATGCATACATACTATTCAAATGAGCATCAGAGCATCACCTACGCAGGATACCTGATTTTTGTGGCAGAGGTTGCATCCACCTGCAATGAGTCGCTCCTAATGCACTATATGCTTGAGCATTGTGAGGATGAGAATGAGAGAAAATATCTCATGACACATTTTCTGGACGGCTTCAGGACGACACTTTTCAGGCAGGCGCAGTTTGCAGAGTTTGAGCATATAGCTCACCGGAAAATGCAAAAGGGTGAGCCGGTTACCAAGGATGTGCTAAATGAGCTATGGCATGAGCTGAATGTGCAGTACTACGGACCGGATATGCGCGTGGATGATGAGATATCATATGAGTGGATGCGCATACCGCATTTTTACACACCGTACTATGTATATCAGTACTCGACGGGCTATTCGGCAGCAGTTGCTTTCTCAAAAAAGATACTTGAGGAGGGAAAGCCTGCTGTGGATAAGTATATAGGAAATTTCCTGTGCGGTGGATGCTCGAAGAATCCAATCGAGCTGCTAAAGAGTGCCGGTGTCGATATGAGCACACCAAAGCCTGTGGATGATGCACTCAATGTATTTGAGGATTATCTGAAGCAGTTTGAGGCAGCAACTAAGTAAGGAGAAACATTTTTATGGAAAGAATTAAAAGCTTTACAATCAATCATAATATTCTTAAACCTGGATTTTATATTTCAAGAAAAGACGGAGAAATCGTTACATACGACCTTCGTACAAGAAAACCTAATGCAGGCGATTATATGTCCAATTCAGCTATGCACTCAGTGGAGCATATGTTTGCAACATGTGTGAGAAACTCTGAGATTGCAGATGATGTGGTATATTTTGGACCGATGGGCTGTCAGACAGGCTTCTATCTCGTTGTGAGGGATGTCGAGCCGGGAAAGGTTTTTGAAATCACAAAAGAGGTCTTAAAACAGATACTTGAGTATGATGGACCGGTGTTTGGTGCATCAGCCATAGAGTGCGGACATTACGAGAATCTGTCACTTGACGAGGCAAAGAAGGAGTGCCGTGCATATCTAAAGGTGCTTGAGAGCCAGACAAATATGGAGTTTACTTATCCACAGTAAACGAGGACTAAAAATATAATAGCAAGATAGCAGGAATGGAGAAATAAAATGACAATAGGTGTAATTGGTGCAATGCAGATGGAGGTCGATGACTTAAAGGCTCAGATGACAGACACACAGACAGAGGTTTACAGTGGAGTGGAGTTTGTTGAGGGCAAAATCGGTGATCAGTATGTTGTTGCGGCAAAATGCGGAATAGGAAAGGTATTTGCGGCAATATGTGCAGAGGCCATGATTTTGAAATATGATGTCGACATGATTGTCAATATCGGAGTGGCTGGTACTTTGACAAAGGACTTAAACGTGCTTGACGTGGCAGTAGCCACAAACGTGCTGCAGCACGATATGGATACATCGCCAATCGGAGATCCGAAGGGACTTCTCTCAGGCATCAATATGATTCTGCTTCCGGCTGATACAAAAATGGTGGAGCTCATGTGCTCATGCTTAGCTGACAGGAATATCCACTACAAAAAGGGCAATATCGCAACAGGAGATCAGTTTATTGCCACAAAGGAGCAGAAGGATTATATTTCGAATACCTTTGATGCAATCGCAGCAGAGATGGAGGGTGGCAGCATCGGTCATGTGTGCTATGTGAACAAGGTGCCATTTGCCATTCTTCGCTCAATATCAGACGGCGATGGCGGCGAGACAGACTACCAGACCTTTGCGGAGAAGGCTGCGCATCAGTCGATTGAGGTAGTGCTTGAGTTTATCGGAAGGGCAGAAGAACTGAAATAGAGTTATTTCATTATTCATAATTTGTGATAATAAAGAATAGTATATAGCATGAGTGAATACAGAGCATACATGCAAAATACAAAACTACATAATGGGACAAAACGAAAGAAACGCCGACACAGATTCCTTTTTGGAGTGCTGCTGTCGGCGCTTCTTATTACAGGCGCTTTATATGGCAGAGAGTATGACATATCACAGCTGAAAAATATAGAGGTGATGGAGACACTTAGCAGTGCTGTGAGTCAGTTCGGAGACAGAAAGCTGCCTGTATATTCGGTTCAGACAACGGAAAAAAAGATAGCCCTTTCATTTGACTGTGCCTGGGGAGCAGAGGATTTTGACAGTATGATGGAGACACTTGACAAGCACAACGTAAAGGCTACATTTTTTATGACAGGAGGGTTTGTGAGTGATAATCCTGAATGTGTAAAGACGCTGGTTGAAAAAGGGCATGAGCCCGGAAATCACAGTGAGCACCACTATGATATGGCAACAATCACGGCAGGCGAGATGAAGACGGAGATAATGGATGTGCACAAAAAGGTCAAGGAGCTGACCGGAAAGGATATGAAGGTATTCAGACCGCCATACGGCTCGTACAACAATGAACTGATTGACACAGTTTATGGCTGTGACTATTATCCAATCCAGTGGGATGTGGATTCGCTCGACTGGAAAAACTATGGTGTGCAAAACATCATAGATACAGTGTGCAATCACAAAAGCCTGGATTGTGGCTCGATAATACTCTGCCATCTAGGCGCGAAATACACCTCGCAGGCACTCGATGAGATGCTCACGAAGCTTCAGGACATGGGCTATGAGATAGTTCCGGTATCAAAGCTGATCATGACTGAAGGCTATCATATGGATGCAAACGGTATGCAGATCAAGGACTGAGCAATTTCATAAATCAATATTTTAGTCAATATTTAGTCAATAATTTAGCCCTTTACGATATTGTTATTTACAGACAAGTGTGTTAAACTAAAGCTATATTTTAAAGAAGCTGTGAGACAGCTATGGGGGTAAATTATATGACAGATACAGGTTTTTTAGTAGCATTCTTTATAGTTATTTTTTTAGTTATCATCTTTGCGCTTGTCGCTGTAATCGGGGCCGTTACAAGTGCTGTTGCAGGTATCAATGATGATGAGGATGAGATTGAGGAAGAGGGCATTTGAAGCTAAAATAAATAAAAGATATTAAAAGATATTTAAAGACATTTAAGGACATCGAATTATATTAATCGTATAATTGGGTGTCTTTTTATTGTCAAAATCTCTTAAAAAAGTATAAACCAATTGAGTTGCAATCCGACACATTGTATAATAAAAGTATAACAGCGAATTAAATATATTGTGAAAATCGCAGTAATCATTGTCTATTAAACTAATGCAGGACATTATCAAGAAAAGAAAAAGGAGGGGTTAGATGATATCCAAATATAGTGTAAAAAAGCCTTTTACTGTACTTGTAGGAGTATTGCTGGTAATAGTACTTGGTGTTGTATCGCTTGGCAGGATGACGACAGATCTGCTGCCGGATATGAGCTTTCAGTATGCACTTATCGTGACAACAGATATGGGAGCAAGTCCACAGGAGGTGGAGAGCGATGTCACCGCGCCGCTTGAAGCAGCTATGGCAACTACGTCAAATATCAAAAACGTAAGCTCAATGTCATATAACAGCTATTCGCTGGTGACATGCGAGTATGAGCAGAATGCCAACATGGATTCTGTAGTGATAGAGATGCAGCAGAAAATAGATCAGGTCAAGGCTGGCTGGAAGGATGGAGTGGGTACTCCGACCATTATGAAGATAAATCCGGACATGCTTCCAATCATGATGACTGCTGTGGATATGGATGGGAAAAGCAAGTCGGAAATCACAGACTTTGTGGAAAACACACTTAAGCCTGCAATTGAGAGTACAGAGGGAGTCGCATCAGTGACTGCGACAGGTGAGCTCACCGAGCAGATACAGGTCACGATGAATCAGGCCAAGATAGATGCGCTCAATGAGAAAATAAATAATGCCGTTTCAAAGAAATTTGACGATGCAAAAAGTCAGATGGATGATGCAAGCGCAAAGATAGAGAGCGGACAAAACGCAATCACATCTGCATCGGATCAGATGAGCGCGGGAGTGGATACGCTAAAGGAGCAAAAGGCAAAGCTTGCAGAGCAGAAGACTCAGCTAGAGAGTACTCTTGCAAGCTTAAATGAGCAGAAGAGCCAGCTTGAAACAATTCAGTCAGCTCTTTCAGACTTCATGAATAGTGATACATATACAAAGACAATTCCGTCACTCAAAGAGGGCGCAAATGTACCGGGTGAAGCGGGCACAGCACTCAAAGCGCAGCTTGAGCAGGTTGATAAGCAGATTGCAACACAGTTTTCAGGTCTCTCGGCGCTTGGAATCACCGTAAACACAGCAGATGATCTGCCTGCGGCAGCGTCAGCGATAGCACAGACTCTCATTCAGGTGAATACAGGTATAGAGCAGTGCCAAAGCGGGCTTGACCAGATAGCACAAGGAGAGACAGCACTTTTAGATGCCTATGATAATCTAAACAGTCAGGCAGCTATAAGCTCGATAAGCATAGGACAGCAGTCGGCACAGCTTGCAACAGCAGCGGCATCTCTTGACAGCTCAAAGAAGGAGCTTGAAAAGAGTAAGGATGATGCACTTGACAAGTCAAACTTAAATGCAGTTTTAACAATTGACTCACTCTCGCAGCTGCTCGTCGCACAGAACTTTGATATGCCTGCAGGCTATGTAAATGATTCAAATGGCACGCAGTACATAGTACAGGTGGGAGATGAGATAAAATCAATTGATGATTTAACAAATCTAGTGCTTATGGATATGAAGCTTGATGGAATAGCTCCTATTCATGTCGGTGATGTGGCAGATGTTGAGATGACTGACAACTCGGATGAGACATATGCGATAGTCAACGGTAATCCCGGAATAATACTCTCCATGGAGAAGCAGACCGGCTACTCTACAGGAGATGTCACAGACCGTCTTTTGGACAAGCTTGATTCGCTGGAAAAGGAAAATGACGGATTACACGCCACAGTGCTTATGAACCAGGGCGTATACATCGACATGGTTGTAAAAAGTGTGATGCAGAATATGATAGTGGGAGCAATACTTGCCATTTTCGTATTGCTTTTGTTCTTAAAGGATATAAAGCCAACACTTGTTATCGCAGCATCTATACCACTATCGGTTATTGTGGCAGTGGTGCTTATGTATTTTACGGATATCACCTTAAATATCATTTCAATGTCGGGACTTGTGCTTGGAATAGGAATGCTGGTGGATAATTCAATAGTAGTAATCGAGAATATCTACAGATTAAGGGGAGAGGGATATTCGGTAAAGAAGGCAGCTGTTGAGGGTGCAAATCAGGTGGCAGGAGCCATTTTTGCCTCTACACTTACCACGGTAAGTGTGTACGCGCCAATCATTTTTACTGATGGAATCACGAGACAGCTCTTTGTAGACCTGGCACTTACGGTAGCGTTTACTCTTATGGCATCTCTTGTAGTGGCACTCACGTTTGTACCGGCAATTGCTTCAGGTATGCTCAAAAAGACGAAGGATATAAAGCATCCATGGTTTGACCGTTTTAAGGACTGGTATGGAAATGTGCTCGGCACATGTCTTAGATTTAAGCCGGTGGTATTTATTGCGGCAGTAGTGCTTTTAGTCGGCAGTGGCGCACTTTGCATGTCAAGGGGAATGACATTTATGGATATGGACATGGAGTCAAATCAGATTTCACTTACCATAGAGGCAAAGGATGACGAAAAGCTTGACTTCAAGCAGCTTACAGAGCTGTCTGATAAGGTCATGGACAAAATATCTGATATAAAGGGCATAGACACAATAGGAGCTACAGCAGGCGGCAGCTCGACCATGAACCTGATGAGCTCAGGAAGCGACAGCGTGAGCATGTATATATTGCTTGATGAGAAGTCGGATGTTTCATCGGATAAGGTAATAGATGAAATTGAAAAACGCACAAAGAATCTGGACTGCAAGGTAACAGCATCTTCGCAGGCTATGGACTCATCAGAGTTTTTCGGAAGTGGTCTCTCTGTCAGGATTAAGGGTAATGATATAGACAAGCTGCAGAAGCTTGCAGGTGATGTGGCAGATATCCTTAAGGATACAAAGGGCGTGACAGATATAGATGACGGTCTTGGCGATACAACCAATGAGCTTAAGATAACTGTGGATAAGGAAAAAGCAGCAAAGTATGGCTATACGGTGGCTCAGGTATACCAGCTCGTATCCGGTGAGATATCATCTCAAAAGAGCGCAACAACAATTACGACCGACATAAAGGACTATGAGGTATACTTACAATCTGCAGAGCAGTCTGATGTGACTGTGGACGACATCAAAAACCTTACATTTACCTATAAGGATAATGATGGCAGTGAAAAGGAGATTCCGCTCAGTGATATCTGCACTATTTCGCAGGAACAGACACTGAGTACCATTCATCGAGATGCTCAGACAAGATATATTACAGTATCAGGTGCGGTTGATGAAAACCATAATGTAACATTACTAAGCGATAAAATTAAATCAAAAATTAATAAACTTAGTATTCCTGATGGCTATTCAATAGATATGGAGGGCGAGGATGAGACAATAAATGAGTCAATGAGTCAGCTTGGACTTATGCTTGTGCTTGCAGTGATATTTATCTATCTTATCATGGTGGCGCAGTTCCAGTCATTGCTTTCACCGTTTATTATCATGTTCTGTATACCTCTTGCGTTTACAGGAGGCTTTATAGCTCTTTTCATCACGGGAAATGAGCTCGGAATCATATCAATGCTTGGCTTTATCATGCTGGCAGGCCTCATTGTAAATAATGGAATCGTGCTCATTGATTACATCAATCAGGCCAGGAGAGAGGGCATGAGCAAGCATGAGGCAATCATAGACGCAGGCCGTACAAGGCTTCGTCCAATACTGATGACAGCGATGACCACCATACTCGCAATGTTTACATCGGCGATAGGTATCGGAGATGGCTCAGATATGATAAAGCCGATGGCAATCGCAATAATAGGAGGTCTCGTATACGGAACCATCCTTACGCTTATAGTAATTCCATGTATCTATGATGCGTTCAACAGAGAGAAGAGCATGGTAGAGGAAGAGCTGTAGCAGGATAGAAGGAAAAAGCTGGAAATATAGAGAGTTGGAGGATTTTTACATGGCAAAGTATATTATGGCATTAGATGCGGGCACGACCAGCAACAGATGTATACTTTTCAATGAGAAGGGCGAGATGTGCAGTGTGGCACAGAAGGAATTTACGCAGTTTTTTCCAAAGCCGGGCTGGGTGGAGCATGATGCAGAGGAAATCTGGGCCACACAGCTTGAGGTGGCAAAGGAGGCAATGGCCAATATCCAGGCTACGGCAGCCGACATATGTGCGATAGGCATTACTAACCAGAGAGAGACTACAATTGTATGGGACAAAAATACAGGTGAGCCGGTTTATCACGCGATAGTATGGCAGTGCAGACGCACGGCAGAGTATGCGGATTCACTGAAGGAAAAGGGGCTTACCGAGACCTTCAGAAAAAAGACAGGGCTTGTGATAGATGCTTATTTTTCGGCAACTAAGCTCAAGTGGCTCCTTGACAATGTGCCGGGAGCGAGGGAGAGAGCCGAAAGAGGCGAGCTTTTGTTTGGAACAGTCGAGACATGGCTTATATGGAAGCTCACTCAGGGACAGGTGCATGTCACGGATTATTCCAATGCTTCAAGAACCATGATGTTTAATATCAATACCTTAAAGTGGGATGATGAGATACTTAAGGAGCTTGATATACCAAAGAGCATGCTTCCAAAGCCAATGCCGTCAAGCTGTGTATATGGTGAGGTGAATCCTGTGTTTTTCGGGGGTCCGATTCCAATCGCAGGAGCGGCAGGAGACCAGCAGGCTGCGCTTTTTGGCCAGACTTGCTTTAGGGCAGGAGAAGCCAAAAATACATACGGTACAGGCTGTTTTCTGCTGATGAACACAGGTGAGATGCCGGTATCCTCAAAGAACGGACTTGTTACCACTATAGCCTGGGGCATAGACGGCAAGGTGGTATATGCGCTGGAGGGATCAATATTTGTGGCAGGAGCCTCTATCCAGTGGCTACGCGATGAAATGAAATTTATCGATTCCTCAACAGATTCAGAGTACATGGCGAGAAAGGTAAAAGACACAAACGGCTGCTACGTGGTGCCGGCATTTACAGGGCTTGGAGCACCGTACTGGGACCAGTATGCCAGAGGAACAATTGTGGGGCTTACGAGAGGTGTAAACAAGTATCATGTCATAAGGGCAACTCTGGAATCAATGGCATTTCAGGTAAATGATGTGCTTGAGGCAATGAAGGCTGATTCGGGCATCAATCTCACATCACTTAAGGTAGACGGCGGTGCCAGTGCCAATAATCTGCTCATGCAGATGCAGGCTGATATCAGCAATGCACCGGTCAACAGGCCTGTGTGCGTGGAGACAACAGCCATGGGCGCAGCGTACCTCGCAGGGCTTGCGGTGGGCTACTGGGAAAGCATGGATGATATAAAGAGAAACTGGTCTATTGACCGTGTGTTTGAGCCGGAGATAGCGGCTGATTTGAGAGAAAAGAAGCTTAAAATGTGGAAAAAGGCTGTCGCCTGCGCATTTAACTGGGCGAAGGATGAATAATAGCTTATGCTTGCATTGTTTTAAATGAGCTTAGTGATACGGCAATTAAACAATGCATGGAAATTGGTAGGAGAAAATAACATGTATGATGTAGTAATTATAGGAGCGGGAGTATCGGGAAGCGCCTGTGCCAGAGAGCTTTCGAAATATAACCTGTCCATCTGTGTGGTGGAAAAGGAGGAGGACGTGTGCTGTGGCACCTCAAAGGCAAACAGTGCTATTGTCCATTCCGGAATTGACTGTAAGACAGGTACACTTATGGCACAGATGAATATCCGTGGAAATGAGATGATGGACGAGCTTTCGAAGCAGCTTGATTTTGAGTTCAGAAGAAACG
>ERZ1673694.486-NODE-486-length-21626-cov-4.853692_pt1 | contig 21626 bp, 17 predicted proteins | sample MGYA00580224_ERZ1673694 | MGnify/ENA primary metagenome ERZ1673694 (study PRJEB41218, sample SAMN15661778) | gut metagenome | host: Homo sapiens | place: Canada: London | collected 2015-08-20/2019-03-30 | study: EMG produced TPA metagenomics assembly of...
TGAAATCGATGAATTAAAGAGCCACGGCGTGGATGCCGAACCCCGCCTGCATGTCTCGGGTAACTGCCCGCTCATCATGCCGTACCATATTGCGCTCGATCACGCGCGTGAAGCGGCTCTTGGGTCTAAGAAAATCGGCACTACGGGCCGCGGCATCGGTCCGGCCTATGAAGACAAGGTCGCGCGCCGCAGCGTGCGTGTCGCTGACCTCTATCAGCCGGCCGTGTTTGCCGAGCGTGTCCGTTCGATTCTCGAACTGCACAACTTCGTTCTGAAAAATTACCTCAAGGCCGAAGCGCTTGATCCCCAGAAGGTGATCGATGACGCGCTTTCCTACGCCGACCGTCTCGCTCCGATGGTCAAAGACGTCTCAGCGGAACTGAACCGCGCCATGGACGCCGGTAAGCAGTTCCTCTTTGAGGGCGCCCAGGGTTCGATGCTTGACATCGATCACGGGACCTATCCCTTCGTTACATCGTCCAATACGGTGGCGGGTTCGGCAAGCGCAGGTGCGGGCGTCGGTCCTCAGCGTCTCAACTACATTTTGGGCATCACCAAGGCCTACTGCACCCGTGTTGGCAGCGGCCCCTTCCCGACGGAACTTGAGGACGCCGTCGGAGAAGAACTCCGCAAGAAGGGCAACGAATTCGGTGCCGTGACGGGGCGTCCGCGCCGTTGCGGCTGGTTTGACGGTGCCGCACTGCGCCGCGCCGTGCAGATTAACGGTCTCACGGGGCTTGCCGTCATGAAGCTTGACGTCTTTGACGGTATGGAGAAGGTAAAGCTTGCCGTGGGTTACAAGGTTGACGGCCAGGAAGTTGATCTCATGCCTTACGGCGCTGACGCTGCCGCCCGCTGCGAACCGGTTTACGAAGAATTCCCGGGCTGGAAGGAAAGCACGTTCGGCGTGACACGCTGGGAGGATCTCCCTGAATCGGCCCGCCGGTATCTGAAGCGCCTCTCCGAAGTCGCCGGCTGCCCGATTGCCCTTGTTTCCACGGGCCCCGACAGAAGCCAGACGATTCTCTTGGATAACCCGTTCGCGTAACTCAGCTAAAATACTGAGTTACGACTCGCACAGGCGGTTCTGATTTTGGTCGAACCGCCTGTTTTTCTATAGCGGGCCGCCTGTTTTCTTTTGACTGCACGCACTATGCAACACGATCATATTGACTGGAACCAATACCGCGATCTCTGCGAACGTCTTGTCGCCCGTGTGGGCGCAAGCGGCTGGGAGTTTGACTCGCTTCTGTGTCTGGCCCGCGGCGGCATGCGCCCCGGCGACATCTTCAGCCGCGTCTACAGTAAGCCCCTGGCGATCATGACGACGAGTTCCTACCGTGAAGCCGCAGGTACCGTGCAGGGGGATCTCGATATCGCCAAGTACATCACGGGCGTGTCGGAGTTAAAGGGAAAGCTTCTTTTGGTCGACGACCTCTGTGACTCGGGCGCCACGATTAAAAAGGTGGTGGAACACTTAAAGCGCAACTACCCGCAGATCACCGAAATCCGTGTGGCCGTCATTTGGGTGAAGGCCTGCTCGGTGTTTCATCCGGACTACTCGGTCGTTCAGTACACCGACAGCCCCTGGATTCATCAGCCCTTTGAGTGCTACGACGACATCGGCATTGAAAAGCACCTCGCCAACTGCCGCGCCAAGTTCGGCGACGCACTCTGACCGGTTGAAAAAAGCCCTGTTCGAGATCGTCGGCAGGGCTTTTTTCTGTTTGTCTACTGCGTGAGTTCCCGCGAGAAGTCGGTGTTTTTAATAAGCGCAATGAGTGTGTCGGCAATCGCGGCATCCTCTTCAACCACAAGGGCGTTGATCCCTTCGGGTTCGGTGTCGCTCGCAATTGCTAAGACCGCCAATTCAATGCTGTGCCCGGTGAGCGTTTTCTCGTGAGGGGTGAAGAAATCCTCAGGGAAGTCGCCGTCGGTGATGATAAGAAGGAGTTTTCTCTTGCTCTCCACGGCGTCCATCTGGTCGCGGGCCCAGTCAATCGCTTCAGCAATCGGCGTTGCGCCCCAGGAGGAAAGCGGTGCAAAGCGCCGGATAAAGTCTTCGGCAGTGACGGCTGCGTCAGCCGTCAACGGCAGAATGTCCGTTTTGTTGGGGCCGGGAAAGGCTGCGGCAGTGACGGTGATGCCGTTCACCTTTTTTGCGGATCGGTAAATGAGGGCGACGGCCGCTTTGGCCGAGGAGAGTCGCTCCACACCCATGGAACCGGAGCGGTCCAAAAGCATCATGAGGTGTCCCGAGGGCTTTTTTACGGGCGTTCCCCGTTTGGCAAAAAGCCGGGGTTCTTTTAAAAGGATGTCAACGGGCGCGTCCTCGGTGAGGTCGTCACCGTCCAAAGCGGCGTCCGTGTCATCGGTTTCCGCGGGCCCGGCAAAAAGCGCTTCAAACGCGTCTCTGAGCTTTTCAATTTCCTCAAATTTTCCGTAAAAGCTTTCCGTGAAAAGCTTCTTTTCTTCGGGGGTGTCCACGGCCGGTTCAACGGCGTCGGGATCTGCCACGCGGTAAAGCGCTTCCTGCACATGCGGCAGACTCCCGCGCGCGGGCTCCTCAGAGGCTGCGCCTTCCAGACAGTGCGTGTGGCCGCTTCCGGTGTGCTGTGCAGTAAGCAGAAACCGCGCCTTGGCGGGGTTTTGTGCGGCACCTTCCTGAGTTGCCTGCGGGGCCGCAGTGAGTTCAGCGCGCACCGTCTTTTCAATGCTCTCGGCAAGCGCCATGACGGCGGCGGTGTCGGCAAGATTTCCGGCGTCCTGCGCCTCATTGAGAACGCGGTCAAGAAGCGCGGACGGCAGGTGCTTTGCGACTTCCGCCCTCAGAAGGTCTTTGAACTTCACGGCCCAGTCCATCTTTTCCCGGGCCATGAGTTCGGCATGAAGCCACGTGCAGAAAAGTGCTGCGGGCGGCAGGTCCTTGTAGGAAGCGGCCGCCAGACGCCCGTTTTCCTCAAGTTTTTCCGCGAGACAATTGCGCCAGACGCCGTAGAGGCGGTTAAGCCGCATGCCGTAGGTGTCGATGCGGACGTCTTCCAGGACGTTGATAAGTCCGGCGGTGAGTTCCGTTTTCTCTTTGGCGGCAAAAGCGCTCATATCCGTCTGCGTGACGTGCATCATCTCGTGGATGCCGTGGCCGAGCGCAAAGGTTTCAAAGCTTTCATCATCGGGATCGAGGTTTCCGAGCCAGACGGTTTTACCGTCGGTCTTAGGGCTTTCCGAAAAAGAAAACGTGACGTCGTAGCGCCCGAGTATGCTCTTTAAAGCCTCAACAACGCCTGCGCGGCGCTCCTCGGGCGTTGCATCGGGATCACGGAAAATCTGCGGCATATAAGCCAATCCTGAGCCGGGCTCTGTCAGGGGGCTTCAGGGTGACAACGTACCCGTGGCCCCGGGTTAATGAAACAGACACGCAGAGCGATGTGTGTTAACCTGCGCTACGTGTGAGAAAGGTCGGGGTTGACGGAATCGGCTGAGGGCTTTAAAAACTGGCAGCCGCGCTTTTGGGTCGATACAAACGCCGGATACGAAAAAACCCTTGTTGACAAGGGTTCATTCGGAACAGGATTTTTGAGATTTGGTGCCCAAGACTGGACTCGAACCAGCATGCCTCACGGCGCTGCGACCTGAACACAGTGCGTCTACCAATTTCGCCACTTGGGCAAAAATCCTGAGACGCGTATTATGCCGAAGATTTTCCGATTGTCAAATTAAAAACGAATGGCTCAGACAAAAACGAAAAAGAAAACGCCGCAGGCGGCCGGGCTCGAAATCATCAAACCCCGCAAGCAACGCGGCAGCAGCGATGAGGCTCTGATTGTCTCGCGTATCTGCTTTGTGCTCTGGCAGGCAAAAGACGGGGTGACTCTGGCGGACATGAGCCGCACGACCGGGTTTGAGGCCGAGTCGCTTAAGACATTTGCAACTGAAAAAGACGGTCTCTGGTACATGGACATGCCCTTTGTGGGCTACGACCGGGAAAAGAATCAGTTTTTCCGCAAAGAAGGCTGGCGCTGGTTTACCGCAACGGTGAGCAACGTTTCTGACCACGTGCTCATTGAAAATGACCGAGGTGAGCGAGTGGACTGCGAGACGCTCCTTGACGTGTGCGAGAACATGCTGCCGGGCGACAGGGTACTTGCCTGTGAGGCTGACGGACGCACGGATACCGTTTGGATTGCCGCCCTTCTTGAGCAGCCCGCAAGACGTTATATCTGCCCCCTGGACTATCTGGACCTCAGGAAAAAAGCCTTGAAGTCCCTGAGACCGGTGAGCCGTTTTTTCACCATGGCTTCCATCGATCTGGACAAACCCTGGCAGGTGCCGGGCGGCAGGGACGTAAAAATCCAGGTTGAAACCGATCCGCGGCCGCTGGGTTTTACCGGCACACCCACCGGACACGTGGTGAAGGTGATTGAAGACGCGGACACGTCTTCGGGTGAGCTTGAGGTGGCGCTTGCCAAATACGATCTGCCGCACATTTTTTCTGAGGCGGTCGTTAAGGAAGCCGAGGCTCTGCCCTCAGACCCCGGTGCCGAAGAGGCCGATGAGCGCATCGATCTGCGCGACATCGGCTTTGTGACGATTGACGGCGAAGACTCCCGCGACTTTGACGATGCGGTGTGGTGTACGCCGGAGAAATCGGGCTGGCGCCTTTTGGTCGCAATTGCCGACGTCAGTCACTATGTCACTGAAGGCTCGGCCCTTAATAAAGAAGCCTTAAACCGCGCCACGAGCGTCTACTTTCCGAGCTGCGTCATACCGATGCTCCCCGAGAAGATAAGTAACGGGCTGTGTTCCTTAAATCCCGGCGTAGACCGCGCGGTTTTGGTCTGCGACATGATGGTGGGTACGGACGGCCTGGTGTCGGCTTATCAGTTTTATCCGGCACTCATTCACTCGCATGCAAGGCTCACCTACACCGCCGTGTGGGCGGCACTGCAGGGAAAAAGTGACGATCTCATCGGCCGCGGCGGAAGCCTTGAAGATATTAAGGCGCTTTACGACCTTTATAAGGCCTTTCGTGCCGCGCGCGTCAGACGCGGTGCAATTGACTTTGAGACGACGGAAACGCAGTTTGATCTCGACGAAAAGGGCCTCATTAAAGCCATTCACCGCAGAGACCATAACGACGCGCACCGCCTCATTGAAGAGTGCATGCTCGCGGCCAACGTCTGTGCCGCGGACTTTATCGACCGCAAAAAGGCGATGTCCTTATTCCGGATTCATGAGCCGCCGGCCGCCGATAAGCTTGCGGCATTACGTGCGACGCTTTCCTCGATGCATCTGAGGCTCGGGGGTGGCGATAAACCCGGGGCGGCTGACTTTGAAAAGGTGCTTGCAAGCCTTAAGGAGAGCCCGGTGAGCGACGTCGTGCAGGCCGCCATGCTGCGCTCCATGCAGCGCGCGGTCTACAGTCCCGACAACTGCGGACACTACGGTCTCAATTACCCTGCCTACACGCACTTTACGTCGCCCATTCGCCGCTATCCGGACCTTCTCGTGCACCGCACGATCCGTGCGCTTTTGTCGCGCCGCAAGTATTCGCCCGTCTTTGAAGGGGATTTCACGCGGCTCATGGACGGCTTTAACGGCCGCAAACTCACGCGGGAAAACGCAGAGCGTGCCCAAAACCGTGAGACACCGGTTGCTGCGCGCCAGGTAAAGCAGCTTGAAGCCTGGCGTGAGTTGGGGCTCATCTGCTCTGCGGCCGAGCGCCGTGCCGATGATGCTTCGCGCGAAGTTGTCAGCTGGCTTAAATGCCGCTACATTTCGCAGTTTTGCGGAAAGTCCTTTGAAGGGACCGTCACGGGCGTTATTGCCGCAGGGCTTTATGTGACGCTTGATGATCCTTACGTCGAAGGCTTCGTGCACGTCTCAAAGATCGGCCCCGACTACTACGAGTTTGATGCCTCGGAAAACACCATGACCGGGCGCAGCGGGCGCGAGAAGTTTTATATCGGTAAACGCGTGAAGGCCACGGTCGAAAGCGCTGACACCGAAACACTGCGCGTGGACTTTACGATCTATACCGGGGAAAGAGAGGGCTTTGGTTCGCGCGGATTCGGGCGCCGTCGGTTTGACGACTGGAATTTCGACGACGATGACGACGACGGAGACGACTGGTCAAGCTTTCGGGAAGACTTCGACTTTGACGAGGACTTTCCCAAGCCCCGTAAAAAACGCAAGAAAAAGAATAAGAACAAAAACAAAACCGTAGCTAAATAAAGCGAGAAAAAATCATGAGTAAGCAGGTCGTTCTGGCAGGTTTTCATGCCGTTAATGCCCGGGTGAGATTAAAGCCCGAGAGTGTGAAGGTGGTTTATGTGGACGCGCAGCGCCGCGACAAGCGCATGCATGAGTGCTGCGCGCGGCTCAATAAGTCCGGCATCAAGGTTGTGCAGGCCGATGCCAGAAGGCTCGACGGCCTTGCGCCCGATCTGCCGCATCAGGGGGTGGTGGCTCTCGCGGACGAAATCGTCAATACGCTCACCTTTGATGAGCTGCTTGACAGCATCACCGATAAGACACTGCTTCTGATTCTTGACGGCGTCACCGATCCCCGTAACTTCGGCGCCTGCCTGCGTGTCGCGGACGCCGCGGGTGTGCAGGCGGTTGTGGCGCCCAAGGACCGTTCGGCCTCTTTTTCGCCGGCAGCGGCCAAAGCTGCCGCAGGCGCCTGGGAAACAGTGCCCGTTGTAAGCGTCACCAACCTTGCCGCAAGCATTGTGGAACTTCGGGAAGCGGGCGTACTGGTGGTGGGAACGGCCGGAGAAGCGGAAAAGTCGATTTATGACTTTGACCAGAAGCGCGCCTTTGCCTGGGTGCTCGGCGCCGAAGGCGAGGGGCTCCGACAGCTCACCCGCAAGAGGTGCGATGAGCTTGCGAAAATCCCGATGCTGGGGACCGTGGAAAGTCTCAACGTCTCGGTGGCAAGCGGCATCTGCCTGTTTGAGACCGTGCGGCAGAGAACGCAGGCAAAATAACGCCTGAGCGTTGCCGGGCTTACGGGTCGTCCCTTCGGGGGCGGCTTTGCTTCGTAGCGGTCAAAGCCCCGCAGGCCGAGGAGGGCTTCGCCCGTGTTGAGCGGCTTCATCGGGGCCGGCGCGGCCGTCCCCATCAGAATGATCGATCCGCCGTAAAGGCGCGCGAGCTTGACAGCCTGCTCAAGCGCACCCCACACCTGCAGACGCCGAAACGCCTTCTCAAGAAGTTCGGTCGTGTCGGCATCGATGTCCCACTCAACGCCCGCCGAGACCATGTCGGCGGCGTAGAGGTCACAGACCTTGCGGGCGATCCAGTTCGTCCGGTAGAGCTTTTCGAGCTGATCCTGCGAGAGCGGCTGGCGCGACTCCATTGTGGAGCCGGGCGCCCCGGGCAGGGACGTCATGAAGCTCGCCGCGTTGTCGCGCTTGGCGGTCACGTGACCGAGAAATCGGTTTAAAACATCTTTCGCTCCCATACTGAGCTAGCTCCTGTTAACAACGGCTCAACGCCGTAGCGCAGGCTGTCCATACTGTGGCTGAAATCGTGCTCGGGCTTGTCGGTAGGCCGTCCGTCCTTGTCCTTGGCCCAAGCGTAGTTCTGAATCTCGTGCGCCACGTTCATGCAGTCCGGATGCACCACGATGTGCACGCCTTGGAGCCACTGAATGCCGTAGCGCACGCTGTCCTGACCCTTTGCGGCCGGCACTGCATTGATGCCGGCAGACCTGAGCTCCTCAATGCTTTTCGGTTCTGCGCTGTCGCAGGTGACCTTCTCGCGTCTGAGGCCGAAGCCTTTGATCCGGGCGGCAAGCGCTTGATTCGTGAGCCCGCGCTCGTAAATCTCCCAGGCCACAAAAACGGTCTTTGGGGCCGGATCGTAGAAGCCGCCCACAAAGGCCGTGGGATCGGTAAACCCGAAGTCCACGCCGTAAAAGGCTTTAAGGTCCCTCCGGCTCTTCATCGCCTCGCGGTCAAATGAGACGATTTTCGCGTCCGGATAGATCAAGCCCTCGGCTATGCCCCATTCGCCCAGACCTTCGATCCGGTAGCGCCTGGGGAAGTTGGCCCGCAGGTCCTCAAAAAGCGCCCAGTCCTTGTCGTCTAAAAACTCATTGCAGAGGTACGTGGTTGTGAGCGCCGTCACCTCGGGGTTCGGCTTGTCAAAAAAGTGGCGTTTTCCCCACCACGTCTCGCTCCAAGGGTTGAGCGTCAGGACGATCTCTTTCCACAGACCCGCCGGCACTTGGACGCGGATGCTGAGATCGAGCTTATTAAATTCGGCTTCGCTCTCAAGCTGAGAGGCTTCTTCGCACCACACCCAGCAGAGCACGCCTTGGGCCACCGTGACGGACGTCACCTTCTGGCCGTCGTCGAGGCCCCGGAAAAGGATCTTCTGCCCGGTGCTGATCCGGACGATCTCCAAAGGGCTCACGGTCGCGCGCCAGTCGCTGTCAAAGCCCAGACGGTGAATGGCCCACTCAAGGTCAGCAAAGCACGAGTCGCGGAGAGATCGGGCGTAGCGCCGGATCACAAGGGCATGCGCCTCCGGGTGGCTCATGAGGTTGACGATCAACCTCAGGGCGGTTGTCTTCGATTTCTTCGAGCCGCGCGAGCCTTTGCATACCAGGTAGCGCGTCCGGCTGCTGCCATGCTTCACCTCTTTGAGGTCGTTGACGATGGTCACTGTCTGAGGCTGTGTCACCGTCGAATTGACGTTGATCTTCTGCTCCTCTGAGAAGCGTTGCGGGTTGAGGTTCGCGGCACTGCGGGCGTCTTCTCTCATAGCGACGTTCAGACCTTCGACCACGCCTTTAGGGATTTCGATGCCCGACTTGACTGCGGCCTCCACAATGTCGATGAGACGGGTGGCGCTCTGACGCCGTCTCTCATCGTAGACGTCCACACCTCGCGCGCGCCCGCGCTGTCTTGTCGAAACACTCGGGATGCTCGTCCTGCCATCCCCAGACCGTGCTTCGATGGGGCATTCCCCTCATCTTGCTGATCTGGTTGATCGACTTGCCTTCGGCAAGCAGTTCGCAGATCTTGTCTGCGAGCTCTTTCGTGTACTTGGTGGGCCGTCCGGTCTTACGCTTTGCGGCCGGTTTCTTCTTTGCGGTTGCCATTGCGAGACCCAATAAAAAGCCGCAGGATTTTCCTGCGGCTGTATGCGTCCGGGTGACTAGCGCCTGAGAGGCCCCGAATACAATAAAAATACACTAGCTGTTTGATTTTTTAAAACAGTTGCTGTGTTATTATTCCATAAACAAAAGGAGGTGATGACATGTGCAAGTGGTAATTAAAAGCTTCTCAGCCACGGTTAATCTCGGGATTGTCAAGTTCAAGATTAGCCGCAAGGCGAAGGAGAAAAAGCGGAAACCGAGTAACCACTCTAAGAAATCTCAATAAAACCACCTCCCCCGCAAGGGGGAGGCCTACCACACGCACATCATCGCCTCCAAGGAGGATTATATGTTTTACGGTGTCACGATCAAACAGTTGTCCGGCGGGTCGTTTGAGGTTTCCTGCCGTGACATCCCCGATTACAAGGCCGAAGCAGCGACGCGTGAAGAAGCCGACAAACTTGCTGCAGACTTTGTTCCCGCGTGCATGATGCTGTTCTATCGTCGTAAAAAGAAGGCAATCCCGCTGCCGTCAAAGGTTCGGAAAGGCGAGGAGCCTTACTACATGCCGGCCAAGGTTCAGGCAAAAATCCTGCTCTGGAACTACATGGTCAGCGAAGGCCTGCGCATTACCGATGTGGCAAAAAAACTTGAAATATCCTTTACGGCCGCGTCGCGATTGGTTGACTTGGTAAACGACGTTGCTAGTGTGGACGCCGTGGAAGCCGCGATGCTCAAGCTGGGGAAGTCCTTCACGCTGACGGTTAAGTAAGCCGGATCAACAAAAAAAGCCCGCATCCATGGTGGATCGGGCTTTTCATTTCTGTATTTCTTTCGGGTATGCCAAAGGTGCCTTTTGGGCACCTTTTACTCGCTCAACTGATCACACAGCTTCAAATTTTGCAACCGCATTACCACCGCAGGTGTGTGTAGATTTTTGTGTCTAGCGCGGGTTTACGGTTGAGCTTGTTGGCTCGCTAACAGGGGTATTTAACCCTAGCCTGCGGTCGATGCGCTTGCCGTCAATCGTCACCCGGGCGACGTAATACTGCCTGCCCTTGGACGTCTTTATGCAAAGGTTCGGAATGGTTGATTTCATTGTGTCTCCGGACGGTTTCCCACAAAAAGAGCGCTCCTGACGCTGTTTCCCACGCGTTTTGGTTTCTCACACTTTTTTGACTTTTGGGGAAAGTGTGGGAAAAGTTTCCCCAAACGCGTGGGGAATACTGGGATTCGAGGTCTATTTTATGGGAGATTATGAGACACGATGACACACGACGAAACAGATCGGGAAATCGTTGGAAGGTGCGCCGGTGTTGGAAAAGGCGCGGAAGGCGCATAAAACAAAGGCCCGCGAGTCGCGAGCCTTTTTCATTAGATGGCGGAAGGGGAGGGATTCGAACCCTCGATACGGTATAACCGTATACCGGATTTCGAGTCCGGCGCATTCGACCACTCTGCCACCCTTCCGCACAGTGGTTGTCCCAAAGAGGACAGAGCGCGCATGATAGCAAAAGAGCGGCGAAAAGAGAAACGCCGTTTTCTGAGGGGGGTGGTCTTTGCGCAGGGAGACCGATGCAGGAGGCAAGAGTCCGGTTGTTTCAGAACCAGGATTCGGCGGAAGGGGAGGGATTCGACCCCACGATACCGTCAGTTACCTGTTTGGAATTCGGAGGTAGCCCTCTCGAGCAAGAGCCCGGTTACGCTGCCGGTGTAAGTCGGATGACTAATACTCAATTGATAAAAGAAGGGAAAATAAAGAAATCAAACCATCTTCAGCGTGAGTGCTGAGAACACCTGCAGCGCCCCTTTGTAGCGGCTCAAAGTGCCGCGGGAGCGGAGACCGCGCTTTTTAGCTTTTGCTTTGGTGTTGCCCTTTAGTCACGCCCTTGATTGAAAAAGGAAATTCTGTCCCTTTTCTTTGTATGTTTTTTGCTTTTCAGTGTTAATGTTGAAAGCGTTACAACAATTTCCCGTGGGGATGGGCTATGTCGATCCAGATTTCGGACAAAAGTTTTGAAGGTTTTAAGCAGGCATACGCGACGTTGAGCGCGGCCGTGACGAAGTTCCAGGCACAGGCCGAAGGTGCCGGCGGTAAGGTCGGCACAATCCTTACGCAGGAAATCTACGACACGGCCCGTCAGATGCTCGAAGCCGGTGCGGTGCTTGCACAGGAAGCAACGGCCAAGGTCGCTGACGTCGTTGCGGAAGTAACCGGCGCGAAAAAGCCCGCCGCGAAGAAAGCCGCAAAGCCGGCAGCTGCCGCCAAAAAGCCCGCAGCCAAGGAAGCTGCCCCGGCGAAGAAAGCTCCGGTGAAAAAGGCTGCTGTGAAATCTGCTCCCAAGAAAGAAGAAGCCGAAAAGCCCGCTGCGAAAAAGGCTGTGAAGGCCCCGGCAAAGAAGGCTGCAGTAAAGCCCGCAGCTAAGGCCGCCGCAAAGAAGGCCCCCGCCAAGACCCCGGCCAAAAAAGCCGCTGCCAAGCCCGCCGCGAAGACTGTGAAGGCGGCACCGGCAAAGGCCGCGAAAAAGCCCGCGGCAAAGCCTGCTGCCAAACCGGCCGCCAAGAAGGCAGAGGTGAAGAAGGCGCCTGCTGCAAAACCCGCCGCCAAGAAAGCGGCTCCTGCAAAGAAGCCCGCAGCCAAAACGGCGTTAAAGGCTCCTGCTAAAAAGGCTGAGATTGCCAAGAAGCCGGCCGTAAAGGCTCCCGCTAAGAAAGCAGAGGCTAAGCCCGCCGCAAAACCCGCAGCCAAGGCCCCCGCCAAGAAGGCTTCCGTGAAAGCCGCTAAGCCTGCAGCCAAAAAGCCCGCAGCCAAGAAGGCCGCTGCGAAAAAGTAACTCCGTGTTCTCCTTGAGTTAACACGAAAAGCCGGAGAAAGACGCGCCTTTTTCTCCGGTTTCTTTTTGGCAGGCCGCATGCTGCCGCGCTGTTTGGCGTAACGCCGCCTTTGCTCTACAATCTGTCCGCCTGCGTTGAAAGAAACGTCAGGCCGGCCGGGCGGCAGAGTCTGCTCCCGTCATGCACAGCTTTGCGTCCCCGCTGCGGGGAAAACCGCACTGTGCTTGCGGCATGAGGCCGAAATCCGGCGGAACCCTTGAGATTTTTCCGCACACTTTCCTATTTTGTGAGCAAACACTGCGCCCGGCGCAGTCTCAACCGTTTGTTTTCGTGAATCCGGCAAATAATCCCGGGCTTGTGATCGAAGCTGCGCTTCTGACGAGCCCCAGGCCGCTCAGCACGGCTGAGCTCGCCCGCTTGTTTGAAAACCGCTATACGCAGGACAGAATCCTGACGGAGGTGGGTAAGCTTGCCCTTTTCTGGCAGGACAGGGGCTTGCGCCTTCTTGAAACGGCGGAGGGCTGGCGTTTTCAGAGTGCACCGGAGGTCGGCGAGTATCTCGTCAGGCTTTCTGAAGAAAAGGCGCCGAAGTACACGCGTGCGGTGATGGAAACGCTTGCGATCATTGCCTACCGGCAGCCTGCCACGCGCGGTGATATTGAAGAAATCCGCGGTGTGACCGTGAACCCCAATTCCTTGAGACAGCTCGAAGAGCGCGGCTGGATTGAAGTGATTGGCCACAGAGAGTCGCCGGGGCGTCCGGCACTTTTTGCCACCACCGCACAGTTTTTAAATGATCTCGGCTTAAAAAGCCTTGATCAGTTGCCGCCCTTACAGGGCGAAGAACCCAAAGTCGAAGAATTTGAACTGGACTTTTCGGACAAGAATAAAAAGGCGGACGAACAAAAGACGCCTGAACTGCCGCTTGCCGAAGAGAAACCGCTTTTAGCCGACGAAGGTAAAAAAGATGCCTGAATCTAAAAAGTCAGTCGAAGTTTCTGAAGCCGCATCCGCGGCTGTTACGCCCGAAGCGGACGAAGCCTCCGCAAAACCCGTGAGGCGCCGCCGTACGGCCGTGAAAAAAGCCGGGGTGCCCGAAGCGGCCCCTGAAAACGCGCCCAAAAAGCGCACGGTCCGAAAGTCCGTGAAAAAGACGGCGGAAACGAAGGCGGCTGAAGCGGATAAGGACGCCCCGGAAGCTGTGCCGGCAGAGGCGGAAACGGCAGAGGTTAAGCCCGCCGCCAAAAAGCGCACGGTGCGCCGTAAGAAGACAGAGACCGTAGCGGCGGAGACTGCCGGGGGAGCACCGGCTGATGCCGCGCCTTCTGAGGCTGCCGCCGAAGCGGTTGCGGCTGAGGAAGTTAAGCCCGTTGCCCGCAAGCTCCGAAAGGCTGCGTCAACCGGCACCCGTAAGCCCCGCACAAAGGCGGCGGTGACGGAGACGGAGAAAACTGTTGCGGTTGCTGACGTGCCCTCTGAAGAGGAAGTCTCCCCGGCGGCCGCAGCGCCCCAGGCGGTTTCTGAGGACGATCCTCAGGCTGAACTTCCGGCTGAGGCCCTTCAAATGCCGGCCGCTTCTGACGAAGAGACGCTTACCCGCGGCATGATGGCCGACAATGTCTTTGACCCCCGCGTTTTTAAGCGCGGTAAGGCAGCGGCAAAAAAAGCGCTCATTGCGCAGAGTGAAAAACTGCAGAAGGTTCTCGCCGACTGCGGTCTCGGAAGCCGCCGCGACATGGAGCAGTTAATTCTTGAGGGTCGGATTTCTGTGAACGGCGAACCCGCCCATCTCGGACAGCGTGTGCTTCCCGCCGACATCGTGCGCGTGAACGGCCGTATTGTGAAAAAGGCCGAAAGCGCAGGCGGCGGCAAGCGCGTGCCGCGAGTGCTTGTATACCATAAGCCCACCGGTCAGATTGTCAGTATGGACGATCCCCAGGGACGTCCCACGGTGTTTGACAACCTTCCTAAGATCAGCCACGGCCGCTGGATTGCGGTGGGGCGTCTGGACTTTAATACCGAGGGGCTGTTGCTTTTTACCAACAGCGGTGATCTTGCCAACCGTCTGATGCATCCGCGCTACGCGATTGAACGCGAATACGCGGTGCGCACCGCGGGAACACTCACTGAAGAAGGCCGTGAGGCGCTTTTGTCGGGCGTGGAGCTCGAAGACGGGCCCGCGGCATTTTCTGAATTGACCGACAAGGGCGGCGAAGGGCTCAACCACTGGTACCTTGTGCGCATCAATGAAGGCCGCAACCGTGAAGTGCGCCGCATGTTTGAAGCGGTGGGATTGACGGTGAGCCGCTTGATCCGCGTGCGTTACGGCGCAGTGCAGTTGCCGAAGGACCTTGCCAAGGGCGCTACGCGAGAACTTGCGGGCGACTGGGTGAAGGCCTGGGTAAGCGACCTTGAGGCGCAGGGCGCAACGGCCAATCCCAGGCAGGGCGCCAAGCCCTTTCATAAGGGAAATAAACCCAAGGGCGGCAACCCCCTTAATAACGGGGGCTTTAAAAAGAAACCCTTCGGCGGCAAACCCCGCAATAAGGGAAAAAGCTGGCAGCCCGATTCGATGACCAGTACCGTGGACTATATAGCGAGCGGCCGTCTCGACGGTGCGCAGAACGTTTATTCCCGCGGCTTTGCGGGGCGTCCCTCGGCCTACGGCGATCAGCCGCAGTCGCAGTACAAAAACCGCGGCGGCAACCGCTCCGGCCAGCATCAGGGCGGAAGGCGCAATTTCCGTAACCGCGGTTAACCGGAAAGCGTTGGCTGAAAAACACGGAAAAACAGCGCTTCGCTGTTGAAAAAACAACAAAAATCCGTATAATGCGCCCCGCACGGAGACATCGGGGCGCATTTTTCATGCGGCCGCGGCGGTCTTCACAAAGCGCCGCTCGGTTTTCAGAAGCTGAGCGGTCCGGCACGTGGCCCCGTTAAGGGGGAGGCGCGGCGGCGCAAAGAGGCGTTTCCCGGTGAAACGGTTTTTGCGGGCTTTACTCACTCAGGTCTGACGGCAGGCAGTTTTGTCGTGAGGCCCCTTTCTTCGGGAAAGGAACAGGGATGGGCAGTGTGCCCATTTTTTTTTTGGTTTTTTCGGGGAATCCCCCCGCACAAGATTCGCATCAATGCCTAAGAGCACAGCGCAAATCACTGAACTGATCGAGAGCACGGTCACGGGCCTCGGCTACGAGTTTGTCGACTTCGAGCGACTCGCCCGGGGGCTTGTGCGCATCACGATCGACACGGACCGCGAAGGCGGTATTTCCGTGGACGACTGTGAAGCCGTGAGCGACCAGATCACGCATCTTTTTACCGTTGAGGGCGTCGACTACGAGCGCCTGGAAGTAAGCAGCCCCGGCGTGGAGCGCCCCTTAAAGCGCGCCCGTGACTGGAAGCGTTTTGTGGGGTCGCCCGCGCACGTGGAACTTTACGAGCCCATGCACGCCGAAGGCTTTCCTGAAGCCGGCCGCCGCAAACTTGACGGAAAGATCCTTGCCGTTGAGGGCGAGGGCAGTGAAGCCCGCGTGCGCTTCAGCTTTGAGGAACTTCATATCGCCCGTACGCCCTCGCAGGCCGTGCGGGATAAGAAAAAGGCCGCGAAGACGCCTGCAGCGGCGCCTGTGGTTGTGGAATTTGACCTGGTTGACGTGGACCGCGCCAATCTGATTGCTGAGCTCGATTTTAGAGGGAAGAAATAATGAGCCGAGATATGCTCGAGATGGTCGATGTACTGGCCAACGAAAAGAATGTTGAAAAGTCTGCCGTGTTCGGCGTGCTTGAAACGGCTCTGGCAAGCGCCGTGAAAAAGGCGCAGTTCCCGGGTGAAGACGCCGATGTGGTGGTGAGCGTTGACCGCGGCACCGGTGACTGGACCGCCAAGCGCCGCTGGGTTGTGGTGAGCGGCGACGAAGGCCTGCAGCAGCCCGACCGCGAGGAGATGCTCTCCGACGTGATCGACGACTATCCTGAGATCAAGGTGGGCGACTACATCGAAAAGCCGATTGAAAACATCAACAGCTCCGGCCGCCGCTTTGCCCAGGACGCCAAGCAGGTCATTCTGCAGCGTTTGAGGGACGCCGAACGCGAACAGATCCTCAAGGAATTCCTCGCCCGCGACGAGCAGATCATCAACGGCCAGATCAAGCGCGTGATGAAGGACGGCGCCATTGTTGAAATCGGCCGCCTTGAAGCGCTTCTGCCCCGAAGCGAAATGATTCCGCGCGAAAACCTCCGTAACGGTGACCGCGTGCGTGCCTTTGTGCTCAAGGTCGAAGAAAACACCAAGGGCCGTCAGGTGATTCTGTCGCGTGCCTGCCCTCAGTTTTTGAACAAACTCTTTGAGCTCGAAGTGCCGGAAATCGAAGAAGGCGTCGTGGAAATCAAGTCTTCTTCCCGTGATCCCGGCATGCGCGCCAAGATCGCCGTGATGAGCCGCGACAAGCGTATTGACCCGGTGGGGACCTGCATCGGTATTCACGGTTCGCGCGTCACCGCCGTCACCAACGAGCTCGCCGGCGAACACATCGACGTTGTGCGCTGGGACGAAAACTCCGTGCAGTACATTGTGGAAGCCTTAAAGCCCGCGAAGGTGAGCAAGGTTTTGGCCGACGAAGACGCCAACAGCATGGATGTGACGGTCGACGAAGACAACCTCGCCGTTGCGATCGGTAAGGGCGGTCAGAACGTGCGTCTGGCGAGCGAACTCACCGGCTGGCAGATCAACATCATGACGGCAGAAGAAGCCGACAAGAAGCGTGAAGACGAAATGCAGGCTGCGACCGGGGAATTCGTGAGCGAACTCGGTATTTCCGAAGACACGGCCCGCGCGCTCTTTGAGGACGGCATCTACAGCCTCGAGGAACTCGCCTACGTGCCTGAACAGGAAATCGCGGGCCTCGGGCTCTTTAGCGATGAAGAGCTCCCCGAAGTGCGCGAAAAGGCCCGTACGGTGCTTCTGGCCCGCGCCTTAAAGCGTGAGGAGAACCTCCGCCAGGCCGACCCTTCGCTCTTTGCGCTTGAAGGCATGGACAATGACCTTGCAAGTAAGCTCGTGGGCGCGGGTGTGAAGACCGCCGATGAGCTCGGTGATCTGGATACCGAAGAACTCGTCGAAAAGACGGGGCTTGATGAAGAAGCCGCCAGCAAACTCATCATGGCGGCACGTGCTTCCTGGGCCGAGTGAGTCCGGGACAAGTTCGATTAACGATAAGGAAAACGGCCGTGAGCCGCCCGGTGAGTCAATCGGGCGGCAGGCACCGGAAACAACCGCGGTTGCGGTGCGGTCAGCGGCAGGAGTAAGAAAAGAATATGGCAAACAATACGGTTATCGATCTTGCCCGGGAAATGAAGATCCCCGCTCAGACGCTGCTCGCACAGCTCAAAGCCGCGGGCATTGAAAAGACGGGCGAGACCGACGAATTAAGCGAAGCCGACAAGCGCCGGCTTTTGGACAGCCTCAGAAGTGAACGTGTGCCCGACCGTCCCAGCAAGATCACTGTGAAGCGCCGCGAAACCTCCACCATCCGTCAGAAGGACGGCCAGGGCGGAGCGCACACGATTGAAGTGGAAGTGCGCCGCCGCCGCGTCTTCGTGAAGTCGCCCCGTCAGGACGATGAGCGAGCCCGCGCCATTGCCGCTGCGCGCGCGGAAACCGAAGCCGCCGCACGCCGCGCTCTGGAAGAAAAGCAGGCGCAGGCGGCGCAGGCCGAAAACGACGCCGCAAAGGCCGCGGAAGCCGTGAAGGCCGCGGAAGCGGAAAAAGCCGCCAGGGAAGCTGCCGAGCAGGCTGCCGCCGAAAAGGCCGCCGCCGAAGAAAAGGCCCGCGAAGCCGCGGCTGCCGAGCGCGCTGCCGAAGAGGCCGCACGCCGCAAGGCTCGTGAAGAGGCTGCCGCCAAGGCCGCCCGTGAAAAGGCGGAGCGGGAAAAGGCCGAGCGCGAAAAGCTCGATCAGGAATTAAAGCGCCGTGCACAGGCTGCCGCTCAGCGCGTGGCCCCGAAGGCCGCGGAAAAAGAAGAAACTGCGGTTTCGGCTGAAGAACGGGCCCGTCGTGACGCGGCCCGCAAAAAGGCCTTGGAAGAAGCCGCGGCAATCCGCGAGATGCTTTCTAAGCCCAAGACCGTTTTAAAGGCAAAGGCCGACCGCGGCGATAAGAACGACCGCAAGGATGCGGAAAAAACGGCCGCTGCCGCCAAGCCGGCTGAAGCGAAGAAAAAGACCGAAGCCAAGCCCGCAAAGGCGGCTTCCGGTGACCGCAACGACGAGCCCAAAAAGGGCGGCAAGGGCCGCAAGGGCGAACGCAACAACGACCGCGGCTGGAATGACGAAGGTCAGAAGCGCCGCACGATCAAGACCCGCGGCGGCGATGACTCGGGAGATGACAACTGGAGAGGCCGCAGCCGCAAGCAGCACCATCACGAGCAAAGCGTGCAGCAGATGCCCGCGGAACCCGTGGTGCGTGAGGTGAGCGTGCCTGAGACGATTTCCGTTGCCGATCTCGCGCACAAGATGAGCGTGAAGGCCACCGAAGTCATCAAGGTTCTGATGAAGATGGGCCAGATGGTCACCATCAATCAGATGCTTGATCAGGATACGGCCATGATTCTCGTTGAAGAAATGGGCCACAAGGCGATTGCCGCCAAGGCCGACGATCCGGAAGCGCTCTTGGGTGAAATCGAAGAGGGTGCCGAGCAGTACCCCGCCGTGCCCCGTCCCCCGGTCGTCACGATCATGGGTCACGTTGACCACGGTAAGACGTCGCTTTTGGACTACATCCGCCGCGCCAAGGTTGCCGCGGGTGAAGCGGGCGGCATCACGCAGCACATCGGTGCGTATCATGTGAAAACGCCGCGCGGCATCGTCACGTTCTTGGATACCCCGGGGCATGAAGCCTTTACCGCCATGCGTGCCCGCGGTGCGCAGGCAACCGATATCGTGATTCTGGTGGTCGCAGCCGACGACGGCGTGATGCCCCAGACCAAGGAAGCCATTGCGCATGCCCGCGCTGCCGGCGTTCCGATGGTCGTTGCGATCAACAAGATCGATAAACCCGAAGCCAACGTTGAGCGCGTTACAAACGAACTCGTTCAGAACGAAGTGATTCCTGAAAGTTTCGGCGGCGACGTGCCGTTCTGCCCGGTGTCCGCCAAGACCGGTAAGGGCGTGGATGAACTCCTTGAAAACGTTCTGCTGCAGGCAGAAATGCTTGAATTGAAAGCCCCGGATCAGGGTAACGCCAAGGGTATCGTCATTGAAAGCCGACTGGATAAGGGCCGCGGCCCCGTCGCTTCCGTTCTCGTTCAGTCCGGCCTTTTAAAGAAGGGCGACATTGTTCTGGCGGGCCAGGCCTTCGGCCGCGTGCGCGCCATGGTGAACGAACTCGGCAAGCAGGTGCAGAGCGCCGGTCCCTCGATTCCTGTGGAAATTCAGGGTCTCTCCGACGTCCCGGCCGCAGGCGACGAACTCATTGTGGTTCCGGACGAACGCAAGGCCCGCGAAGTCGCGCTCTTCCGTCAGGGCAAGTACCGTGACGTGAAGCTTGCGCGTCAGCAGGCCGCAAAACTTGAAAACCTCTTCTCCGGCGAAAATAACGGGGAAGTAAAGACGCTGTCTCTGATCATCAAGGCCGACGTTCAGGGGTCTCAGGAAGCCTTGGTGCACGCTTTGACGAAGCTTTCCACCGACGAAGTGCGCGTTCAGGTTGTCCACAGTGCCGTGGGCGGTATTTCCGAAACCGACGTCAACCTTGCTGCAGCCTCCAAAGCCGTCATCATCGGCTTTAACGTGCGCGCTGATGCTGCGGCCCGTAAGCTCGCGGAGCAGGACGGCATTGACATGCGCTACTACAACATCATCTACGACGCCGTCGATGATGTGAAGGCGGCCATGAGCGGTATGCTCTCGCCGGAAAAGCGCGAGACGGTGATCGGTATGCTCGAAATCCGTCAGACGATCCGCGTTCCGAAGGTGGGCCTTATTGCCGGCTGCCGCGTCATGGAAGGCGTGGTGCGCAGAAACGCGTCCGCGCGCCTCTTGCGCGACAACGTCGTCATCTGGACCGGGGAGCTTGCGTCTCTGAAACACTTCAAGGACGATGTGCGCGAAGTGCAGGCCGGCAACGAATGCGGTCTGTCGCTTAAGGGCTACGACGACATCAAGGTGGGCGACCAGCTTGAAATCTTCGAAGTCACCGAAGTGGCCCGTACGCTCTGAGGTGGATACTGATGGCTGTTAAAGCAAAAAAGCCGGGCAGAGCGCTGAGGGTCGCCGACCAGATCGCGCGCGACATTGCCGAACTCATTCCGCAGAACGTGCGCGACCCGCGCGTGGGACTGGTGACGATCACGGGTTGTGAGATCACACCGGACTACGCGCACGCGAAACTTTTCTTCACCACCATCGGGTGCGACGAGGAAAAGTGCCGCGAGGGTCTGAATGCGGCCGCGGGGATGTTAAGAAGCCTCATCTATAAAAAGCTCACGATCCATACGGTACCGACGCTTCACTTTGTTTTGGACGAAAGTGTGGCGCGCGGTTTTGCCATGGACCGTGTGATTGAAGAGGCAATGCAGGAAACCCGGCGCAGCGAAGCCTCTGAAGGCAAGACCGAATAAAGAGGCGGCGATGGGCGCAAAGGGTGACGATATTGACGGCGTGATGCTTCTGGATAAGCCTGCAGGGATGAGCTCAAACTGGGCCCTGCAGCTTACCCGCAGGCTCATTAACGCCAAAAAAGCGGGGCACACCGGAACGCTTGACCCGATGGCAAGCGGCCTGCTGCCGCTTGCGTTCGGAAACGCCACAAAGTATTCCTCAGACCTGCTGCACGCCGACAAGCGCTATGAGGCTGAGCTCACGTTCGGCGCCGCCACCGATACGATGGATAAAACCGGTGCGGTGACGGAAACCAGCAGCAAACGTCCGACAAAAGACGAACTCGTAAAGGTTCTCGGGGAATTCACCGGCGTCATCGAACAGGTGCCTCCGATGTACTCAGCCGTCAAGCACGGCGGAAAAAACCTTTATGATCTCGCCCGCAAGGGTATTGAAGTGGAGCGTAAGCTCCGTAAGGTTGAGGTCAAAAGCCTCACGCTTCTGGCCTTTGAGGGGGATAAGGCCGTCATTGACGTGCGTGTGACGAAGGGCACCTACATCCGGGTTTTGGCCGACGATATCGGCCGCAGGCTCGGCTGCTACGCGCATCTGACGGCCCTGCGCCGCACAGAAGTGGGAGACTTAAAAATCGCCGACGCCGTGCCGTTTGCGGCGGTTGACGACAAGAATCAGACAATTGAAGAACGCCGCGCGCTTTTAAAGGGAGCGGATTTTCTGCTGCAGACGCTGCCCTCGGTGACGCTTGATGCCGCAGGCGCCGAGCGTCTGAGAAACGGACAGCGTCTGGCATTAAAAAGTGCCGTGCGCGGTGAGGCACGGGCCTACGGGCCTGAAATGAAGTTACTGGGCGTGGTGAAGGTCGACGCACGCGGCGTCATTCACCCGTACCGATTAATCAGAAACACAGACAATGATCCGTCCTGAAGTGGGACGAACTCGGGAAGACACACAAAATGACAAGAGCTATTCGCAATATTGCAATCATTGCTCACGTTGACCACGGTAAGACCACGATGGTTGACAAGTTGCTGCAGTGCGCGGGAACCTTCCGCAGCAACCAGCAGGT
>ERZ1673694.489-NODE-489-length-21526-cov-6.269899_pt1 | contig 21526 bp, 17 predicted proteins | sample MGYA00580224_ERZ1673694 | MGnify/ENA primary metagenome ERZ1673694 (study PRJEB41218, sample SAMN15661778) | gut metagenome | host: Homo sapiens | place: Canada: London | collected 2015-08-20/2019-03-30 | study: EMG produced TPA metagenomics assembly of...
GTCCGCTGATGTCCTGCCCGTCAAAGGTGATCTTGCCTGCGGTGGGGTCATACAGCCGGATGATGCTCCGGCCGATGGTGGACTTGCCGGAGCCGGATTCTCCCACCAGACCATAGGTCTCGCCGGGGTAGATCTCAAAGCTCACGTCGTCCACAGCCTTAACGGTGAAGTTCTTGTTCACCTTGAAATACTGTTTCAGGCCCTCTACTTTCAGAAGCGGGGTCGCGCTCTGTGCAGCCATTTATTCCGCCTCCTTGATCTTTTCTGCATCCGCTTTCATGCGGCTGATGCGCTGGGCCAGCTCCGGCGGCATTTCCACCTTGGGGGCCCGGGGGTCCAGCAGCCAGGTGGCCGCATAGTGGGTCTCGCTGATCTTGAACATGGGAGGATCGACTTCATCATCGATGTGCAGGGCAAAGCGGTTGCGGGGTGCAAAGGCATCGCCCGGCTTCTCATGCAGCAGGTTCGGCGGAGAGCCCGGGATGGTGTACAGACGGTCATCGGCGGTGTCCAGATCGGGCATGGCCGACAGCAGGCCCCAGGTGTAGGGATGCTTGGGGTCGTAGAAGATCTCATCAATGGTGCCGGTCTCCACGATCTTGCCTGCGTACATGACATCCACATAGTCGGCCACCTTTGCCACAACGCCCAGGTCGTGGGTGATGTAGATGACCGAGATGCCGCGCTCCTTCTGGATGCTGCGGATCAGCTCCAGGATTTTGGCCTGGATCGTCACGTCCAGTGCCGTGGTGGGCTCATCGCAGATGAGCAGGTCGGGGTCGCAGGACAGGGCAATGGCAATGACCACGCGCTGGCGCATACCGCCGGACAGCTGGTGGGGGTAATTCTTCATCCGCTTTTCCGCATCGGTGATGCCCACCTCTTCCAGCAGCTCCAGTGCCTTTTTATAGGCCTCGGCCTTGGGCATCTTGAAGTGCCAGAGCATTCCCTCCATGATCTGCTTGCCGATGGTCATGGTGGGGTCAAGGCTGGTCATGGGGTCCTGGAACACCATGGCGATGCGCTTTCCATTGATGTGGCGGCGGATCCACTTTTTGTCCTTCTGCAGCAGGTCCACCGTCTCGGGAGAGCCGTCTGCATGGTGGTAGCTGAACTGGATGGAGCCGCTGTTCACGGTGGCGTTCTTGGCCAGAATGCCCATGGCGGCCTTCATGGTCACGGACTTGCCGGAGCCGGACTCGCCCACCAGCGCAACGGTCTCGCCCTTGTACAGGTCGATGTTCACGCCCCGGATGGCGTGCACCGGGCCTGCGGTGGTCTTAAAGGTGATATCAAGGTCTCGCACCGACAAGACCTGTTCTTTTTTGTTCTCAGGCATGGGGTGTTCCTCCTTACATACTCTTCATCTTGGGGTCCAGGGCCTCGCGCAGACCATCGGCCACCAGATTGAAGCTGAGCATCAGCAGGCTCATCACCACAATGGGCGGAATGATCTGATAGGGGTGGGTGGTGAAGCTGTTGTACAGCTCACTGATCAGAGAACCCAGCGAGCACTGGGGCACCGGAATGCCCAGACCCACAAAGGACAGGAATGCTTCAGTAAAGATGGCGGTGGGGATGCTGAACATGACCTGCGTGATGATGGGTCCGATGATGTTGGGCAGCACCTCCTTGAAGATGATGAAGAAGCTGCCTGCACCCAGTGTGCGGGAGGCCAGCACGAATTCCTGATCCTTCAGCTTGAGCATCTCGGCGCGGGCAATGCGGCTCATGCCCACCCACTCGGTCAGCATCAAGGCAAAGATGATGGTGACCATGCCGGGCTGCAGCACCAGCAGCAGCAGCGTAACGATAACCAGGCGGGGGATGCCGTTGGCTACCTCGAGGAAGCGCTGCATCACCATATCCACCCTGCCGCCAAAGTAGCCGGAGATCAGGCCATAGCTCATGCCGATGACCATGTCGATGACAGCAGCGGCCACCGCGATGATCAGGGAGACACGGGCACCCTCCCAGGTGCGGGTCCAGATATCGCGGCCGTACAGGTCACTGCCGAACCAGTAGTAGACATCGTCCTTGCCCTTTTCCACATAGGCGTTGACGCTCTTGCTGCCGGTGGTGGTGCTCATCTTCTCGCTGCCGTCCAGGATGCCGAGGCGCTCGATGCCCGGCACACGGGGAGCAAAGTTCTTCTGGCTCAGATCCTGGCCGGAGTAGGTATAGCTGTTCATGCCCGGGCCAAAAACGGCCAGCAGCACGATGACGATGATCAGGATCAGGCCCAGCACGGCGCTCCTCTTGCCGAAGAAGCGGAGGATGGCATCCTTCCAGAAGCTCTGGGCCGCAAAGTTGGTGTCCACGGCGATCTCATCGTCGTTGTGCTTGAGGGCAAACTCCTTGTCCTCAAAGGTGTGCTCGGGATACAGGGAATCCACCGCGCTGACGATGGCATCCGCTGTGGATTCGCCGCCCAGACGGATCGCTTTTTCTGCCATATCAGTCATCCCCCTTTGCCAGACGAATGCGCGGGTCGATGATGCCGTAGAGCAGGTCAACGACCAGCATGATGCCAATGTACATGGCGCTGTAAATAAAGCTCAGGCCAATGACCACGTTGTAATCGTTGGACTGGATGGCCGTGACCAGCAGGCTGCCCACGCCGGGAATGGCGAAGATCTTTTCCACCACCAGCGAGCCGGTCATCAGATCCACGATCAGGGGTGCCAGCACCGTGATGATGGGAATGAGGGCATTGCGCAGGGCATGGCGGAAGATCAGCGCCGGGCCGGAGATGCCCTTGCTCTCGGCCAGCAGCATGTAATCGGAATCAAGGACTTCGATCATCTCACTGCGGGTAAAGCGGGCAATGGAGGCCATGGTGAACATGGAAAGCGAGATGCTGGGCAGGACGCTGGAGCCAAAGACATCCTTGGCGGAGAACAGCATTGGGAACCAGCGGAGCTTGAAGCCAAAGGCATAGCTCAGGGCCAGTGCGAACACATAGGAAGGCACCGACACGCCGATGACCGAGATGATGGTGGCGATGGTATCAAAAATGGTATCCCGCTTGAGTGCGGCAATGATGCCCAGCACCAGGCCCACAGCGGCACCCAGCGTCACAGCCATGCCGCCCACCTGAATGGAGATGGGCAGGCGGCTCTGGATGAGCTGGGAGATGGGTGTATTCTTGGAGATGTTATAGCTCACGCCAAGATCTCCCCGGAGCATATTACCCACATAGCGGAAGAACTGGATGTAGATGGGCTGATCCAGGCCGTACTTTGCGTACAGGGCAGCCCGCATATCAGGTGTCAGCTTTTCATCATTGAAGGGCGAACCGGGCATCAGCTGCATCAGGATAAACAGCACCAGCAAAATTGCCAGCAGTGTGAACAGCGAGGTCAGGATTCGCTTGAGCGTATATTTTTTCACGTCGGGTGGACCCCCTTTTCCTTCCGGGATCTCGCGGTCAGTCGTTCGTCTGCCGCGGACAGGTACAATACCAAAAAGGCGCACAGTGGCTTTTGCGGGCCACTGTGCGGCCTTGTTCAGCGATTCAGTTGTTTACTCGCTCTTGGTGGTGTTCTTGTACACACGGTTCAGAGCGCAGGGGTGATGCTCGACACCCTTGACGGCAGAGGAGATCATCTCGGCGTTGCACTGGCCGTACAGGGGGAAGATCACAGCCTGTTCGAGGACGATCTGCTCGGCCTCATACAGGGCTGCCCAGCGGCCTTCGGGGTCGGTGCACAGGTCACCGGTGGTGCACTCGTCAATGATGGCATCGTAATCGGCATCGCTCCACAGACCGTAGTTGTTGGAGTTGCCAGTCACCCACATGCCCAGATAGGTCATGGGGTCGGCGTAGTCGGGGCCCCAGCGGGTCAGACCCAGCTCAAAGGTGCCGTCCTGCATATCCTGCACGCGCTGCTTCTTGGGCTCCACGGTCAGGTTGATGGTCAGGCCCTCCAGCGTGGTCTCCAGCTGCTCCTTGACGACCTGAGCCACCTTCTGGGGTGCATCGTCAGCATCCACCACCATATCAAAGGTGAAGGTATCCTTGCCCAGCTCAGCCTTGGCGGTCTCAAAGAACTCCTTGGCCTTCTCGGGGTCATAAGCGCAGTCATCTGCAAACTTGGTCTGGTCGGCGCTGAAATCGCTGCCGTCGGGGCCGGCTGCAAACTGTGCGGGAACGGCGGTGTATGCGGGGGTGGAGCCATCCTTCAGCACATCGCCGGTAATGGCATCACGATCCAGCGCAAAGGTCATGGCCTTGCGCAGGTTCAGGTTTGCCAGATCAGGCACAGCGTCGATGTTGGGGCTGATGTACCACAGGTAACCGGCACCCACGCTGGTAAACTCGGGATCATCCTTGACCTGATCGACCTGCTCACCGTTCAGCAGGGTGATATCCAGCGTGCCGGTCTGATAGCTCATCAGAGCCTGCTGGCTGTCCTTGATGACCTGATAGGCCAGACCGTCCAGAGCGATCTTATCCGCATCATAGTAATCGGGGTTCTTTTCCATCGCAAAGGCGGTGGCGGCGGGCTGATAATCGGTCAGCACGAACGCGCCGTTGGACAGCACCGTTTCGGGGCTGGTGCCGAAGGTATCAGCGCAGGTGTTGTAGAAGGCCTCGTTCACCGGGTAGAAGGTGGGGAAGTACATCAGGCTCAGGAAGTAGCTGACAGGAACGTTCAGCTGCACCTCCAGGGTCTTGTCATCCACAGCGGTCACGCCCAGGTCGGTAACGGGCTTTTCACCGGCAATGATCTCGGCGGCGTTGACCACCTGACCAATGTCGGACAGCATGTAGGAATACTCGGAAGCGGTGGCGGGGTCTACGGCGCGCTGCCAGCCAAACACAAAGTCAGCGGCGGTCACGGCCTCACCGTTGGACCACTTTGCATCGCGCAGGTGGAAGGTGTAGGTCTTGCCGTCCTCGCTGATGTCATAAGTCTCCGCCATGGCGGGAACTGCTGCACCGTCAGCATCCATCTGCATCAAGCCATCGGTGTAATCCGCGATGACCTCAAAGGAGGTGCCGTCGGTGGCCACCTGGGGGTCCAGAGACTGGACCTCGGTCTCCAGCATGATGTTCAGGGTGCCGCCCTGTGCGGTGCCAGCCGCAGCAGAGGAAGCGCCGCTGGCTGCAGAAGATGCAGCCGTGGAGCTGGAAGAGCCGCCGCAGGCTGTCAGAGCCAGCGCGGCAGAGGTGACACCGGCAGCTGCCAGGAAGCTGCGGCGCGAAATACGACGATCGAATTTCATATATGTTTTCCCCTCTCTTTAATGCTCTACACTGATAAAGCATCAATTTCTGAAAATGCACAAGGGGCTCTGCTCCCCCTCTGGAGCTTCTGCACACCCTTGTGCCATGGCCGCATTATACCGCTGTTCCCCGCCGTTGAAAAGGGCTTTTCGGGAATTTGTCCTCCAAAAAGGCCCATTTCTCCCCTTTGTCCAACATCCCGCCGAAAATGGAAACTAATTTTTGTATAGTTTTTCTCCTGTGCTGTATTTTGTGCAAATACAGTTCTTGTATTAAAGTTACAGATTGTATTTCCATGGAGTACATTTAACTTTGTTCACTTCATTTTATTAAGAGTTGAAATTGCTTCAGTCTATCGCAGTCCTCTTTGTCATTGCTTCGCAATGACACCTCTCCCAGCAGGAAAAGCAGGATAGGCTGTCTCATAAACCTGGCTCCCCTGCCCGGAGATCTGACACGACGCGCCCGAGAGACTCACAGACAAAAAAGGAGCCCGCTGTACGAATACAACGGGCTCCTCCTGGTTCTGATCTTACTTCGCGTACTCGATGGCGCGGCTCTCGCGGATGACGTTGACCTTGATCTGGCCGGGATAATCGAGGGTATCCTCGATCTTCTTGGCGATCTGGCGGGCCAGCAGGATGACCTGATCATCGCTGATGACATCGGGCTTGACCATGATGCGGACTTCACGGCCGGCCTGAACGGCAAAGGCCTGCTCCACGCCCTCAAAGCTGGAAGAGATCTCCTCCAGATTTTCCAGACGCTTGACATAGCTCTCCACGTTCTCGCGGCGGGCACCGGGACGTGCGGCGCTGATGGCATCGCATGCCTGAATGATAAAGGCCAGCGGGGTCTTGGGCTCCACATCGCCATGGTGGGCCTCAATGGCATGGATGATCTGGGTGTTTTCCTTGTACTTGCGGCAGATATCCACACCGATCTGGACATGGCTGCCCTCGATCTCATGGTCAAGGGCCTTGCCGATATCATGCAGCAGACCGGCACGGCGGGCCAGCGTGACATTCACGCCCATCTCGCCTGCCAGCAGACCGGCCAGCCAGGCCACCTCCATGCTGTGGGTCAGCGCGTTCTGGCCAAAGCTGGTGCGGTACTTCAGGCGGCCGATGAGCTTGATGAGGTCGGGGTGCAGGCCGTGGATGCCCAGCTCCATGACAGCGCGCTCACCCTCCCGCTTCATCTGCAGCTCAAGGTCGTGGCGGCACTTTTCCACCGTCTCCTCGATGCGGGCGGGGTGGATGCGGCCATCACCGATCAGGCGCTCCAGCGTCATGCGGGCAACCTCGCGGCGGGTCTGGTCAAAGGAGGACAGGGTGATGGCCTCCGGGGTATCATCGATGATAAGATCCACGCCGGTGGCAGTTTCCAGCGCGCGGATGTTGCGGCCCTCACGGCCGATGATACGGCCCTTCATCTCGTCGCTGGGCAGGGGCACCACGCTGACGGTGGTCTCGCTGCAGTGGTCAGCGGCGCAGCGGCTGATGGCCTGACCGATCATGTTGCGGGCGATGTTATCGCAGTTTTCCTTCAGGTCGGTCTCGTAGGCAGCCACACGGACAGCCTTCTCGTGGGTGAGCTCCTCGTCCACCTTGTGCAGCAGCACTTCGCGGGCATCCTCCTGGCTCAGGCCCGCCAGGGTCTCCAGGCGCTCCATCTCCTTGGCACGGATGGCATCCACCTCAGCCAGACGGCTGTCGGCCTCCTCGTGCTTTTTCTTGAGCTCTTCTTCCTTCTTTTCCAGGGCTTCGGTCTTGCGGTCCAGCGCATTTTCCTTCTGGTCAATGCGGTTCTCCTGGCGGCTGATCTCAGCACGGCGCTGCTTGATCTCCTTGTCGGCCTCTGCCTTCTGGGCATCGACCTCGGCTTTCAGGCGGAAGGCCTCGTCCTTGGCTTCCAGAACAGCTTCTTTTCGTTTTTGGTCAGCGGTCTTGATCGCTTCGTTCACCAGGCGGGTAGCCTCGGCTTCTGCGCTGCCGATCTGTGCCTCGGCGGTCTTTTTACGGTTGTTGTAACCAATAAAATAACCCGCGCCGGCAGCAACAGCAGCAACCACGACCACGATCAACAGAATGATCGGGGACATCGTGTTCACTCTCCTTACAATTAAAGTTCAAAAACAACTAAAATCTGGAGACGCTGCCGCGCAAGGCGTGGGTCAACAATACAAAATCAAGCTCTCAACAACAAAACAGACAACAGCACCGCACAAAAAGGGCATGTTTTCCCCTGCGGCCTGATGCAGCTTTTTTATCTACAAGGTTTTCATATAAAAACGGGCAGATGAAGCCCCATTGAACTTTGGTTGCGGAAGATCCCTGCACGCAGCGTCATGGATTCCATACTACTTCTTATATTACGAAACATTTGGTACAATGTCAAGTAAAGTGAAAGGAATTTTCTAAAAAAACAGCCATTATTCCAGATACATCCGCCGCAGCCGCATCAGGCGGGCTGGGGTCAGGCCGTATTCCGCCTCGAGATAGGCATCGGTGGTGCCATACTTTTTGCGGATGGTGTCCAACACAAAGGGGGCGGACTCCGGGTGGACACCGGCAATGCCCTGATAGAACTGCTTCTGTTCCGGATGCGCCTCGATCTCCTCGGCATGGGCGGCCCAGATCTTTTCCAGCTCCGGGCGGCGGCAGACATTGGTCCGTACAAAATCCTGACAGATCGTTTCATCGGAAGCGCCCAGCGCCAGCAGGATGAGCATGGCCGCCACGCCGGTGCGGTCTTTCCCGCCGGAGCAGTGGAACAGGATCGGCGTTTCGCCCGCCTCCAGCGCCCGGAACAGCTCCTTGTAGGCCTTATTGCGGAAGAGCATCTGCTCATACATGGCATCGGCGAGGTTATGCTCCTCATCCTTCTTGCCCTTGAGCAGCTTTTCAATGTCCCCGGGAGAGAAGGAGATCTCGCTTCCGTCCGGGTGGCAAAGCCCGCAGATGCGCACCAGCCGCGCGCCATCGGGCACATAGTCGGGCTGCTCCGCTGCCTCGGACTCGCTGCGCAGGTCGAGGATGAGCCGCAGGCCCAGGCTGTCCAGCAGCTTGCGGTCAGCCGCCCCGGTCAGCAGTCCGGTGGGAATGCCGCGGTAGATCTGCCCCCACTTGACATGCTTGCCCTCGTCGGCCTCGTAGCCGCCCAGCTCCCGGAAGTTGTTTCCGCCCGCAAAGGGCAGCTGGGTGCCCGGAGCCGGGTGCTGCGGTGCCGCCTTGGGGGCAGCACTGGACAGCACCGGGAAGTTGTAGAAGGGCTTTGCCGGGCGGCCCCGCCGGGGCGGCAGGGCCGCCGTTCCCCCGATGACCTCCATCAGGTAGCCCCGCAGCAGGTCAAGATAGGCCGAGTTGTGGTCCCGCCGCTGCACCATCGAAACACAGAGGGGCGGCAGGTCTTCCAGCAGCACGTCCCGCACCCGGTCCAGCTCCCGCCGTGCCCCCGGCTCGTACCGGGTCAGGCAGGTGCAGAGCTGCTCCTGGACCAGATAGTACGCCTGATAGAAGCTGGGGCCGATCTCCGCGTTGGGTGCAAACCCCTCCCGGGCGCAGGCATCCCACAGGGGGCTGAACAGATCCTGCCGCAGGCTGGGCAGCAGCACCCGCTGGCCCCGCAGAGCCGAAAGCGGCACCCGCTCCTTCTCCCAGAAGGGATGGCCGCGCGGCACCAGCAGGCAGGCCGGGTCTGCCCGCAGGGTGGTGCGGGCCAGCACCGGAGCCGCCGTGCCCAGGTCCATCACAAGGCCCGCGTCCAGCTCGCCCTGCTCCACACCATCGGCCACGGCATCGTTTTCCAGCAGGCGGAACCGCATCTCAATGTGGGGGTACTGCTGGCGGAACTTGTCCAGCTGGGTCTCCAGCCCGGGCAGGTAGTCCGGCACCAGCGAGACGCTGATGCCGATGCGCACCGGCTGGGCCGACTGGATCTCCGCATGGAGGGCCGCCTGCATCTGCTGGAACTGTTCCACCACCGGGGCCGCATGGCGCTGCAAGCTCAGCCCCCGCTCGGTGAGCGAGAGCTTGTGGTGGGCACTGACGAACAGCGGGCCGCAGAGCTCGGCTTCCAGCGCCGTGATGCTCTGCCGCAGGGCCTGCCGCGACAGAAACAGCCGCTGTGCCGCGCGGGTGTAGTTCATTTCTTCGCACAAAACCAGAAAATAGTGCAGCTGGCGGATATCCATGGGTTCCTCCTGAAGGGTGGTGTATCAATAGATTAAGGATACCGCCTTTTTGCCTGCTTGTAAAGGCCGCGCGGGCAAAAAATCCCTCCCGGATTGACACATCCCGCCGCATGGTGTAGACTTCAAGCAGCAGAATTTTTCTCCCCCAAAGAGAAAAGCTCCATCAAACACACAGAAGGAAGGTATTTTCCATGAAAGTCATCGCTACTGAAAAGGCTCCCGGCGCGATCGGCCCCTACTCCCAGGGCTTCATCGCAGGCGGTTTCGTCTACACCTCCGGCCAGATCCCTGTGAACCCCGCAGACGGCACTGTGCCCGAGGGCATCGCCGCCCAGACCGAGCAGAGCTGCAAGAACGTGGGCGCGATCCTGGAAGCCGCCGGTTCCGGCTACGACAAGGTCATCAAGACCACCTGCTTCCTGGCCGATATCGCCGACTTTGCCGCCTTCAACGAGGTCTACGCAAAGTATTTCACCTCCAAGCCCGCCCGCAGCTGCGTTGCTGTCAAGGATCTGCCCAAGGGTGTCCTGTGCGAGATCGAGGCCGTGGCAGAGGCGTAAGCTCCCGAATTGCACCGGCTTTGCGTTCTCCCCTTTACAACGCTCTGAAATTGTGCCATAATTTACTGTATTAAAGGGAAAGCCGTTCCGGTGCCGCAATTCGGCGGCGGAGAACGGAAAGAGAGGGGTAAACTGTTATGAGCAAAACGATAATCCCGCAGAACTATACACCCGCGCTGAACCTGTACGACACCCAGCGTGCCATCGGCACCGTGAAGCGGCTGTTCGCCGACACCCTGTGTGCCACGCTGAACCTCTACCGCGTGTCAGCTCCGCTGTTTCTGGAGGCTTCCACCGGCCTGAACGACGACCTGAACGGCGTGGAACGCAAGGTCACCTTTGACATCCGGGACAGCGGCATCGAGGCACAGGTGGTGCAGTCGCTGGCAAAGTGGAAGCGTAAGGCCCTGAAGGACTACGGCTTCCGCGTGGGCAAGGGCCTGTACTGCGACATGAACGCCATCCGCCGGGACGAGGAGCTGGACAACCTCCACTCCGTTTATGTGGACCAGTGGGACTGGGAGAAGGTCATCCGCGAGGAGGACCGCAGCGAGGCCTACCTGAAGAACGTGGTGCGCTCCATCGTGTCGGCCGTCTGCGCCACCGAGATGAACCTGCACGCCATGTTCCCCCAGCTGCAGGATCTGCCCCTTCACACCCCCAACGTGACCTTTATCACCACCCAGGAGCTGGAGGACAAGTACCCTGACCTGACCCCGAAGGAGCGCGAGAACGCCTTTGTAAAGGAAAACGGCACCACCTTCCTGATGAAGATCGGTGCTCCCCTGAAGAGCGGCAAGCCCCACGATGGCCGCGCCCCTGACTACGACGACTGGGACCTGAACGGCGACCTGCTGTTCTGGAACGAGCCCCTGCAGTGCAGCTACGAGCTGAGTAGCATGGGCATCCGCGTCAGCCCCGAGAGCATGGACCGGCAGCTGACCATGGCAGGCTGTGACGACCGCCGCACCCTGCCCTTCCACAAGGCAGTGCTGAACGGTGAGCTGCCCTACACCATCGGCGGCGGCATCGGCCAGAGCCGTTTGTGCATGCTGCTGCTGGGCAGCGCCCACATCGGCGAAGTACAGGCAAGCGTCTGGGACGAAGCCACCCGCGCGACCTGCGCAAAGGCCGGGATTCCCCTGCTGTAAGCAAAACACGAGAAAAGGCTCTCTGCCAAAACCGGCAGAGAGCCTTTTTTGCATCTCAGCTTCTGAAAAGCAAGCCCACATTTCTCTTTTTGCGGCAGTTCCCGCCCAGCCGCCAGACAAGCCAGGCATAGAGCAGGTTCATAGCCAGGATGGCCGCGCACCACAGCACCGTCTGCCGGGTGGTCTGCTGATAGACCAGCAGGAATGGGTAAGGCCCGGTGATGAGCCGCTGGTAATTGGCCCAGAGGGCCACAGAGCCATAGAGCATCGTGGGGACCAACGCCAGCGGAACGCACCGCGCAGGCAGCTTTGGCTCCCGTTCCAGCAGGACAAAGGAGACAAAGGCACACAGCGGGTTGAGCAGGTGGTGGTAGAGCATGGAGCTCTCGGTCAGCAGAAACACCACGCCGCCCTGGTCGGCACAGTAGGGTCCCAGCACGAACACCACGGTCAGGAAGGTCATGGTCAGGCAGCAGGTGGCAATGTACTTGAGCGTCTTGACCCAGCGGGGTAGCTGCCATCCCGTGAACAGGCAGATCACCTGACACACCGCCACCAGCAGGCAGACAAAGAACGCAAAGACATTGGAGTTCTCGGTGTAAAAGGTGAAGGTCTGGCTGCCCACCGCTTCCCAGGTCATCCGGATGGCCACCGGCTCCCACCGCACGATGCAGAGGTTCAGGAAAATGGAGCAGAGAATGGCGATCTTCTTGATCATTTTGCGGTATTGATGAAGCTGCGGTTGTCCCACAGGTACTTGATGCCGGAGATGGCGGTGGCAATGGCCACCAGCCAGCACAGCCAGTAAGAGAGGAACACGCAGTCAGCGCCTATCATAACGAAATTGCCCCAGGTCAATGCGGTGCCGAAGTAGTAGAAGATGATGGTGAGCATCTGCAGCACAGTCTTGACCTTGCCCCACATATTGGCGGCGATGACCTTGCCGTCCTTGGCACCGGCGGCCACCATCCGCAGACCGGACACGGCGAACTCACGGGCCAGGATGATGCAGAGCACCACCGGGCTGCACACGCCGTCCCGCAGCATGTAAATGAAGGCCACAGTGGTCAGCAGTTTGTCGGCCAGCGGGTCGGCAAACTTGCCAAAGTCGGTGACCATGTTCCACTTGCGGGCCAGATGGCCGTCCAGAAAATCGGTAAAGCTGGCCGCGGCAAAGATGATGCCCGCCACCAGATACCAGGTGGGGTTGAAATCTTCCGTGCCGATCTGGGTCAGGGAAACGAAGACCATGAACACCGGCACCAGAATGATGCGGGTCAGGGTGAGCTTATTGGGCAGATTCATATAGATTCCTCCAATTTGTTATTTTGCAACCGTGCCGTACAGATCGTAAAGGTCGCTATCCTCCACCAGCACATCATAGAACTGGCCGGGATAGAGCGGCTCCTCGCTGGAAACGCAGACATTGCCGTCCACCTCGGGGGCATCGCCGGTGGTGCGGCAGAGGTACAGGCCGCTCTCCTCGTCGATGCCGTCACAGAGCACACGGACGGTCTGGCCCACCTTCTCGGCCTGTTTCTGGGCCATGATGCCGGTCTGGATCTGCATCACCAGCTCTGCGCGCCGGTCCTTGGTTTCCTGATCGATCTGGCCGTCCATCTTTGCGGCCACGGTGTTCTCCTCGGCAGAATAGGCAAAGCAGCCCAGACGGTCAAATCTGACCTCCTTGACGAAGTTGCACAGGTCCTCGAACTGCTCCTCGGTCTCGCCGGGGAAGCCTGCGATCAGGGTGGTGCGCAGGGTGATGCCGGGGATCTCCCGGCGCAGCTTGCCGATGACCTCCAGCAGCTCCGCACGGGTGGAGCGGCGGTTCATATTTTTGAGGATGGTATCGTTGCAGTGCTGGATGGGCAGGTCGAGGTAAGGCACCACCTTCTCGTTCCGCTTCATGGCAGCAATAAAGTCATCGGTGATGCGCTCGGGGTAGGCGTACATGATGCGGATCCACTCAAGGCCCGGCACCTTGTTCAGCTTGTCCAGCAGCTCACAGATGCTGCCGGGCTTGCCCCAGTCCTCGCCATAGGCGGTGGGGTCCTGGGCCACCACGATCAGCTCCTTCACGCCCTCACCGGCCAGCCAGCGGGCCTCGGCCACGCAGTCGGCCAGATCGCGGCTGTGCAGCGGGCCGCGGATGCCGGGGATAGCGCAGTAGTGGCAGCGGTTGTTGCAGCCCTCTGCGATCTTTAAGTACGCATAGTGGGCAGGCGTGCCGATGACACGCTTGCCGCCCAGCGGGAAGTCCTTTTTGGCACCATAGCTTTCCAGATGGTTCTCACCGTGGAACAGGCGGGCCACGATGGTGTCAATGGCCTTGTTGGAGGCACAGCCCACCACAGCGTCCACCTCGGGGATCTCTTCCTCGATCTGGCTGCGGTAACGCTCGGCCAGGCAGCCGGTGACGATGACCTTCAGCTCCGGGTTCTGCTGCTTGTAGGCGCAGGCCTCCAGAATGTTCTCAATGGCCTCGGTCTTGGCGCTCTCGATAAAGCCGCAGGTGTTGACCAGAATGACATCGGCTTCGCCCAGGTCGGCCACCGTCTCGTGACCGGCCGAAAGCAGGATGTGCACCATCACGTCCAGATCGACCTGGTTCTTGGGGCAGCCAAGGGAAATACATGCAATTTTCATAAAAAGGGATACTCTCTTTCCTGTTTGTCAAATCTCCGTTGTATAACCTCTCCGTCATTGCTTCGCAATGCCACCTCTCCTAGTAGGAGAGGCCTTGGCAGTAAGGGAAAGTTTCCGATTTTGCCAAGGGCTCCCCTACTAGGGGAGCTGTCGAGCGGATGCGAGACTGAGAGGTTGTACCAAGGATCACTTACTCCTCTTCGATTCGCCGAATGGCTTCCTTAATGATGGAATACGAAAATCCCCGCCGCTGCAGGGCCGCAATGACCAGATCCCTGCGGCCCGCTTCCAGCTTTTTGCGGTAATGCCCTTCCACCAGAGCGGCGGCGGCTTCCAGCTCCGGGTCCTCGCCGGAAACATCGGGGGTGTAAACAGCATCCAGCGCCTGCTGGATCTCGCCTGCGGCCAGGCCCTTCTGCCGCAGATTCTGGGCAGCGGCGCGGCGGCTCTTTTTTGCCGCCAGCAGGGCGTGGGCACGGGTCTCGGCATAGCGGGCATCGTTGATATACTCCCGCTGCACCATCTCTGCCACCACGGCGGCACTGGTCTGCTGGGTATAGTGGCGGTTCAGCCGCTCATACAGCTGGCCCGAAGAAAGCTCCTGCCCGGCCAGCAGCTCCATGGCCCGGGTGCGGGCCTTGGCGGCATCGGTGGATTTTTCCTCTTCGGCCAGCGGGCGGCGGCCACGGCTGTAAAAGGCCATTTACTCTTCCACCATGATATCCAGCTCACTCTCGCTGCTGCGGGCGGGAGCCTTGACCACCGGCTCCTTTGCTGTGGCAGGAGCTGCCGGTTCCCCCTCTGCAGGGGCGGCAGCAGCCTTGCCCCCCGGGCGGCGGGTGGCATAGAGCTTGTCGGCATTGGCGCGCACCTGACCCTCGATATCGTTGGCGATCTCGGGATTATCGCGCAGGAACTGCTTGGCATTGTCGCGGCCCTGACCCAGGCGGATATCGCCGTAGTTGAACCATGCACCGCTCTTCTGAACGATGCCCAGCTTGACACCCAGATCGATGAGCTCACTCATCTTGGAGATGCCCTCGCCGAACATGATGTCAAACTCCGCCTCACGGAACGGAGGAGCCACCTTGTTCTTGACGATCTTGGCGCGGGTGTGGTTGCCGATGAACTGGCCGGAAGAATCCTTCAGGCCCTCCACGCGGCGGATATCGATGCGGACAGAGGAATAATACTTCAGGGCGCGGCCGCCGGTGGTGACCTCGGGGTTGCCGTAGACCACGCCGACCTTTTCACGCAGCTGATTGATGAAGATGCAGACGGTGTTGGTCTTGCCGATGACGCTGGTCAGCTTGCGCATGGCCTGGCTCATCAGGCGGGCCTGCAGGCCCACATGGCTGTCGCCCATCTCGCCCTCGATCTCGGCGCGGGGCACCATGGCGGCAACAGAGTCCACAACGATGGCATCAATGGCACCGGAGCGCACCAGCGCCTCGCAGATCTCCATGGCCTGCTCACCGGTATCGGGCTGGCTGACCAGCAGGTTGTTGATATCCACACCCAGCGCCTCGGCATACACAGGGTCCAGCGCGTGCTCCACATCGATGAAGGCAACATCGCCGCCCTTCTTCTGGGCTTCGGCCAGAACATGCAGGGCCAGCGTGGTCTTACCACTGGATTCAGGGCCGTATACCTCAATGATGCGGCCCCGGGGCACGCCGCCCACGCCCAGTGCCAGATCCAGGCCGATGCTGCCGGTCGAGATGGCATCCACCTGCATGGCGGCGTTGTCGCCCAGCTTCATCACAGCGCCCTTGCCGAACTGCTTCTCGATCTGGGCCAGTGCCGTGGCCAGCGCATCCTTCTTGGCACCGGGATCGGTCTTCTGGGTCGCCGGGGCAACGTTGTTGTTCTGATTTTTTGCCATAGTGTCATGCTCCTTTGTCATCTGTTCCCGGCGCGGTGCGGCCAAACGCAGGCGCGGGCATTCCAATTCTTTCGGTACTAGTATAACACATTTTACAGATATTACAACAGGAAGTTGTAGATATTTTTATTGTTTTCTCGCCATCACACAGCGGTCATTGCCGCCAAAGTCTTTTCTGCACACGATATCCGTCCACCCGTTGGCGGCAAGCAGGGCCGTTACAGCTTCCCGCTGCTGCCAGCCGATCTCCAGGGCAAGGGCACCACCGGGGCGCAGAGCTTTCTGGTAGTGTTCCGCAATGGCGCGGTAAAATACCAGCCCATCCTCCCCCGCTTCCAGCGCCATGGCAGGCTCCTGCGCCACCTCGGGCTGCAGTGCGCCCATCTCGGCGGCGGTCAGGTAAGGCGGGTTCGACACAATGAGGTCGAGCTGCCCCTCCGGCAGGGTCTGCCAGTAGGTGAACAGATCCCCCCGCACCGGGGTGATGGTCAGTACCGGGGAGAGATGGGCGTTCTGCTCCAGATAGCGGTATGCCGCAGGGCTCTTCTCCAGACTTGTGACCTGTGCCGCCGGGCAGAAGCGCTTCACGCCCAGCCCCAAACAGCCTGTGCCGGCACAGAGGTCGAGCACCCGGGGTTCCTCCACCCCAGCCAGCATTCCGGCGGCGGCTTCGGCCACCACCTCAGTATCGGCCCGGGGGCAGAGCACGCCGGGGCCGACAGCCAGCTCAAAGTCAAGGAAGGGCCAGCTGCCGCAAAGGTACTGCAAAGGCTCCCGGGCCGCGCGGCGGGCCGTCAGGGATTCCAGCCGCTCTGCCTGCTCTGCGCCCAGCGGGGCATCGGCAAGGCGGACATCCCCGCCCGCTGCCAGCCGGAAGAGCTCGGCCGCGTCAAAATCCGCGTCGGGGCAGCCTGCGGCGCGCAGGCGTGCCTCCACCTCCCGGACTGCTGCCCGGGGCAGCATCCCTGCGGTTACCATCTGCCGTCCTCCGGGTCCTCGGGCAGGACCGGTGTGACGGCGGCAATGGCCACCTCGATCATGCTGTCGTCCGGCTCAAACACGGTCAGATGCTGCACCCAGATGCCGGGCTGCCGGATGATGCGGGTCGCAATGTTGTCCGACCGGCCGCACCACTTGAGCAGCTCGTAGCTGATGCCCATGACAAGCGGCAGGAGCAGCAGCTTGAACACCACCCGCAGGCTGGTGCTGGACCAGGGCAGCACGCTGTACAGGAACACGCTGACGATGACCACCAGGATCAAAAAGCTGGTGCCGCACCGGGGGTGGAAGCGGGTATATTTGCGGACATTTGCCACCGTGAGGGGGTCTCCGGCCTCGTAGCAGGCAATGGTCTTGTGCTCGGCCCCGTGGTACTCGAACACCCGGTGGATCTCCTTCATCCGGGAGATGGCGGCCATGTAGGTCAGGAAGATGGCGACCTTGAGCACCGCTTCCAGCACCACCTTGGCCCAGCGGCCCAGCGGCACCAGATGGTTCAGGCCGCCCACCAGCACCGTGGGCAGAACGGTGAAGAGCAGGATGGCAAACAGCCCGCCGATCACGGCAGCTGCCGCCAGCATGATATCTTCGGCCTTTTTGCCCAGATGGTCGCCCACCCATTTTTCAAAGGCGGTCTCCTCTTCGGCGGGGTCGTAGTCGTCCCCCATGCTCACCTGTGCCGAGTACATCATGTACTTGTATCCCATGATCAGGCTCTCGATCATCGAGATGGCTCCCCGCACCAGCGGGATCTTTGTCCACACGCCGTGGGTGGGGGTGGGCTCGACCTTGGTCTCAATGGCTCCATCGGGCTTGCGGACAGCACAGCAGATGTTTTTCGGGCCCCGCATCATAATGCCCTCCATCAGGGCCTGCCCGCCCACACTCGTCTTGAAGCGTTCCTTGTTCGGTTGATTCATTGGCTCTCCTATGGGGCGCTGCGGCCCCTCTCTATCGTAAAAACTGCCCCTCTATCTTACCAGATAAATATGGACAATCTCTTATCGTTTGTAGATCGGCAGGCCCAGGGTGACCACTGTGCCCCGGCCCAGCGTGCTCTTGAGGTCCATGGTGCCGTCCAGTGCGGTCATAATGGAATCCACCAGCGCAAGGCCGATGCCGCTGCCCCGCACCGAGTTGCTGCCCTTGTAAAACTTGGTCTTGACGTTTTCCAGATCCTCCGGCGGGATGCCGCGGCCCTGATCGATGATCTCGATGAAGGCTTTGTACTCGCCCTGCCAGATCTTGACCGTGATGCGTCCGCCGGGGGCCGAATACTTGATGGCATTGTCCAGAATGTTGATGAACACCTGCCGCAGGCGGTCGGGGTCGGCGTAGACCGGGATCATCTCCTCCGGCTCCGCATAGGCCAGCAGAAGCCCCTCCCGCTGGATGCGCGCTTCACAGAAAAGGACAGCGTCCGTCAGCTCAGCCACAAGGTCCAGGGGGCGGCACTCCATTTTCAGGCGGCCATTCTGCAGGCGGCTGAAATCCAGCAGCTCCTCCACCATGTTGTACAGGCGGGCGGTCTCGTTGTTGATGATCTCCAGCCCCTTGCGGTAGTTCTCATCGGTGGGGTCATCCAGGGTGCGCAGGGTCTCCACCCAGCCCCGGATGGAGGTGAGCGGCGTGCGCAGCTCATGGGAGACCGAGCTGATGAATTCGTTCTTCATCTTCTCCGTCTCTTCCAGCCCCTCGGCCATCTGATTGATGGTGCCGCGCAGGCGGTCCACCTCGTCCCGCTCGTCACCGGTCACAGGCAGGCGGACATCCAGTTCTCCCCGGGCGATGCTGGCGGCGATCCGCTCCACCTGCCCCAGCGGCACCACGATGCCCCGCACGAAGTACAGACCAGAGGCCACTGTAAAGCCCAGAATGGCAGCCACCACGATCAGGCTGACGATGAAAACGCTCTTCAGCTGCGCCTGCACCAGCGTCAGACTGGTGACAAGGCGCATGGCAGCCACGTCCTCGGCCGCATAGGGCACCAGACTGCATACGGCCATGACCGTTTCCCCGCTGGCGGTGCGGTAGATGGCCACACCCACGCCGTCCGGTGCATCCTGCGCCTTGTTAAAATCGTCCTGCACCACGATGCCGTCCGCACCTGTGCCGCTGGAGGAGGCGATCACGCCGCCGTAACCGTCCAGCAGCATGAACTCATATTTGTCTTTATCCGCAAACTGCTCCACCATCCGGCGCAGAGCCACACTGCGGTTGGCCGCGGTCTTCTGGGCCGTGTCGCCGGTGTACATTTTCAGCTGACCGTTGATGGAGGAAAAACGCCGCATCATGGTCTGCTGGACGCTGTTGTAGTAGCTGCGGCCGAAGTTGTACACGAACATGCTCTCCACCAGCAGCACCAGCAGCACGGTCAGGAACAGGCTTCCCCGCAGCCAGCGGTTGGTAATACCACTGCGCATTGCTTTTCCTCCTTTCTGTCAGTAATCCCGGCTCTCCCATTGGGAGAGCGGTCGAGCACAGCGCAACTGAGAGGTTTTTTTACTCCTCCCACCGGTAGCCGTAGCCCCACACTGTCATAATGTGGGTGGGGTGGCTGGGCTCATCTTCCACCTTCATTCGCAGGCGGCGGATGTTCACATCCACGATCTTCACATCGCCGAAGTAGTTCTCGCCCCACACGCCCTTCAGGATCTTTTCCCGCACCAGCGCGATGCCGGGGTTGTGGAAGAACAGCTCCATAATCTGGAACTCCACCTGGGTCAGCTCGATCTGCCGCCCGGCCTTGAGGAGAACACGGCGGTTCTCATCCAGCACAAATTCCCCGCTGACCAGCGTGGTGGGGGCATTTTCGTCTGCAGCGGAGCCGCCGCCCGAGCGGCCCACCCGGCGGCAGAGGGCCTCCACACGGGCCAGCAGCTCACTGACGCTGAAGGGCTTGGTCATATAGTCATCCGCACCGATGGACAGGCCGCGGATCTTGTCCTGCTCCTGCCCCTTGGCACTCAGGATAATGATGCCGATCTTCTGGTCGGTGCGGCGGATGGTCTCGCAGAGCGAGAACCCATTCATGCCGGGCAGCATCACATCCAGAATGGCAGCATCACAGCCGGGCTTCTGCTCCAGCAGAGGCAGGGCGGCTTCGGCGCTGTCGGCCTCCACCGCCTCCATCCCCGCCAGCCGCAGGTTCAGCGCGATCATCTCGCGGATGCTGGCTTCATCCTCTACCACAAGTACCTTGACCATCTAAGACCTCCATATTTTTCTGCCTTCTCCCTCTGCCCAAGAGCACACGGAGAAGCATTTCACCTCAGAACACCCAGCCTGCATCCGGTAAACTTCTGCAAAACTGAGCGGTATCATCAATTCAACCGGTACAACGACCGGGACAGTCGATAGCTCTGATCCTTCAGCACCACGTCCGGCCCGAACTTAGCCTGCATCTGGCGGGATGCCACCACGCCCAGGCGGGTCCAGCCCGCCGCGCTCTCGCTGGAAGGAACCAGGCGCATGGTCAGCACCAGCTTGCCCTCGTCCACGGTGCGCAGCTCCACGGCCTCCTCTCCCTCAGCGCTGTCGGTGAGCATCAAGTTGCCCTCCCACTCGGCAGGCAGCTCAATGTAGCAGCTGCTCTCCTCGTCCAGCAGGCCGAAGCTCTTTTCCGGCTCCGGGCTGGTGTAGTCCATCCAGACGATAAAATCCATCCGTCGGCTCTGGCTCAGGTTCAGCAGGCCCGCTTCGTCAGGCTGGGTGGGGATCTCCACGATGCCGTCGCCGTCCAGATCCCGGCTGACCAGCGTGGAGACATTGCGCAGGGACGCATTGTACAGCTCACTGGTGCTGATCTGCTCCGCGGGCAGCATCTGCTGGCTTTCCTCATCGAAGTAGAGCAGCACCGTAGCCAGATTGTTGCCCGAAAGGCCGGTCCAGCCGTCCAGCACCAGATAGCGCTTGCCGTCCGCTCCCAGGCCCGCCGCCACAGCGGCACAGCCCGAGAACTTATCTGCCGAAAGGCCCATGACAGCCACCTGCTGGAACATCCCGTCCCGGTCAACGGTCAGCAGCTCGATCTGCACCCCGCCGTCCTCCAGCGTGGACATCAGGATCAGATCCTCGTTGCCGCCGCCGGTGATATCCTCCACCAGATACTGCTCATAGGACTGCTCCAGAATGGCATTGACCGTGCCGTTCTCGTAGGAGTACACCGCCAGATAGCTGTCCCCCTGCGCGGCGAGGTACCCCACCACCAGCTGGGTGGCGGCACCATCCTGCAGCTGTGCCAGCCGGACATTGTCCACTGTGTCCGCCAGACCCTCGATGCTCTGGCGGACCTGCCACACGCCTGCGGCATCCTTCTGCAAAAATGCAATACAGACGTTGGAGCTCTGGGCCGTGGTGTAGAGAACAGCGGCATCCTGCTGGCCGTCACCATCCAGATCCTGCAAAAGGAACGGCGAGAGCAGCTCCCCCTGCATCGGGTATTTCAGCTGGGCGCTCTCCCCCAGCCATTCGTTCAGGGCATTTTGCAGTGCACCGTAGTCACCCGGAAGGCGCGGGGCACGCAGCAGCTCCTCCACCTGCACATTTTCCGACATCGGAAGGCCGCACGCCGAGAGCAGGCCCATCATGCAGCCCGCACTCAGCACCAGAAACCGTCGTCTTTTCAACCGCCGCCCCTCCCTTCTGTGGAAAATTCGCAAAGTCGTGCAGAAATACAGTACAATTATAGCATTCTTGCCCCGCCATCACAAGCCCCAGCTGCTAACGCCCAACCGGGCAGCGCGATACAAAAAAGGCCCTTTCCCCGAAGGGAAAGAGCCTTTGTTACACTGTTTGAACAGTCAGAGTCGATCAGACGAGCTCCAGAACTGCCATCTCAGCAGCGTCGCCGCG
>ERZ1673694.507-NODE-507-length-21112-cov-5.950230_pt1 | contig 21112 bp, 30 predicted proteins | sample MGYA00580224_ERZ1673694 | MGnify/ENA primary metagenome ERZ1673694 (study PRJEB41218, sample SAMN15661778) | gut metagenome | host: Homo sapiens | place: Canada: London | collected 2015-08-20/2019-03-30 | study: EMG produced TPA metagenomics assembly of...
CGAACCATAACGCTACAATACTCCTTTTGTGTTGACCCCGCAGCGGGGGTGTGTGCGGCAGAGATGTCTGCCGGATATCTCTTATAGTATACCATAGCTTTTGCCTGTTGCAACGGCGCAGATGCAACGTTTTTGTTAAAAATCGGCTAAAGTTCCGTAAAAATCATAACTCGCTGCGCATCTCCACCATATCGGCCCAGAACCGTTTGGGACAGTGGGTCATGCGGCCTTTTTCGTTGTGGCGCGCTTTGATTTCCAGTGTTTTGTAGAACTGCGTCCACAGCGCCTGAAACTGCTGCTCCCGCGCGCTGGGCGGCGGCAGCTCCAAAGGCGCTGCCAGTTCCAGCAGCCGGGTGCCGTGCTTTTCGTGCAGTAGCACCGCCTGATGGACGGCATCGTAGATCATAAAGTCCTCCTCCGGAAAGCGTCCGCAAAAGTGCGGGCGCAGCAGGGGGAGGATATAATTTTTGGGGTGGATGACCGCGCCCAGCATCCCGTCGTGCTCCTCGAACCGCACAAAGCCCTGAAACTTGTCTACCTCCCAGTCCAGACTTTTTTTCATGGCGTAGAGGGGCGCGACCACCGGGTGCCCCTCCCGTTTGACCGTGCCCGGGCCAAGCGCAAAAGCCAGATGCAGAAAGCGGAGCAGCAGCAGCTCCTTGTCCTCCTGCCCGGAGAGAAAATCCCGGCTGACGAGGTACTCGGTCTCTGCGCCCAGCTTTTTGCCAAAGCTGGCAAATACCCGGCGGGCAATGGCGGGGTCGGTGGAGATCTCCTTGACCGGGTAGAGGGTGGCCGTTTCCCGCTGGGGTGTCCACACCGCAAAGGGGATCTCGTGCTGGACAAAGCTCTCGTACACGCAGCACAAAAAGCCCTCAAAGCTGCCGTCATACAGGTAGACCACGTCGGCATCGTGCAGCTTGCGTGCCCCCTTGGGGCTTACAGCGCTTTGGCAAGACATTGCACCGCCTCCTCCCGTACCATGCGGACAGCCGCCCGGGGCGGCACGCCCTGCTCGATAAGATTGTCCACGGCAGGCGGGCTGAACAGGCTCAGCTGCTCGCAGCTGCCGCTGAACACGTTGGGGTCGATGAGCGCCCGGGTGATGCACTCCCGCCCGGCGCTGCCGCGCCCCGGGTGTGCCCCGGCAAAGCCCCGGCAGGTGATGAAATACTGCGCCCGCTTGAGCACCACCCCCATGCGCTTGAGCTCGTCCAGCCCCAGCGCCGCCTGCTTGCGGGCGCGCCAGATGCGCCGGGCGCTTTTGGGGCCGATGCCCGGCACCCGCAGCAGCATCTCGAAGGGGGCGCGGTTCACATCCACCGGGAACAGCCCGTAGTGCTGCACGGCCCAGTTGCACTTGGGGTCCAGATAGGGGTTGAAGTTGGGGTTATCCTGATCTAAAATTTCGTCTGCCTCGAACTGGTAGAACCGCAGCAGCCAGTCTGCCTGATACAGCCGGTGTTCCCGCAGCAGGGGCGGTTTGGTGTCCAGCGCGGGCAGGCGGGTGTCCTCGGCTACCGGGATGTAGGCGGAGTAGAACACCCGCTTGAGGCTGTACTTCTGGTACATGCCCTCGGTGAGCTTTAAAATGTGGTAGTCCGTTTCCGGCGAGGCCCCCACGATCATCTGGGTGCTCTGCCCGGCGGGAGCAAACTTCGGCGCGTGGCGGTACAGGGTGAGCTCCTCCCGGCTGGCGGCACCGGACACTGCGATCTGCTTCATGGGCCGGAAGATGGAGTGCCGCCCCTTGTCCGGGGCCAGCAGGTTCAGGCTGCGTTCGCTGGGCAGCTCCACATTCACGCTCAGGCGGTCGGCCAGATACCCCAGCTGCTGCACAAGCTCCGGGCTGGTGCCGGGGATGGCCTTGGCGTGGATGTAGCCGCCAAAGCGGTATTCGCCCCGCAGCAGCCGCAGCACCGTCAGCATCCGCTCGGTGGTGTAGTCCGGGGTGCCCAGCACCGCGCTGGACAAAAACAGCCCCTCGATGTAGTTGCGGCGGTAGAACTCCATGGTCAGCTCGGCCAGCTCCCGGGGCGCAAAGGTGGCGCGGGGGATATCGTTGGACTTGCGGTTGACGCAGTAGCCGCAGTCGAAGGAGCAGCAGTTGGTCATCAGCACCTTGAGCAGGCTCACACAGCGGCCGTCGGCGGTAAAGGCGTGGCAGCACCCCGGTGCATAGCAGCTGCCCACGGTTCCGGCCCGCGCCGTGCGGGAAGCCCCGCTGGAGGTGCAGGCTACGTCGTATTTGGCGCTGTCGGCCAGAATGGTCAGCTTGTCCATGAGTGTCTGTTCCATAAAAATGCACCCCCGAATGGAAAAAAAGAGTATAAAAGAAAAAGCCATACGCAAAACTGCAAATGGCTTTCGATTCAAAAAACAGATGCATGCAGAAAACCTGTTTGCTCGCTCTTTTCGTGAAAATGTGTTTGGAGTGGCCCGCAGGCCACGACAAACACGAAATAAAAAACAAATTTTCTGCTGAATATGGCCAGAGTGAAACGGAGGCCATTTTAAAATAGAAGATTTACCACTTGGCCTTGGTCTCCACCACGCGGCCGGCGATGTGCAGGTGGTTCAGGTCCTCGCCCTTGATCACCAGTTCGTTGTAGGCGGGGTTGAAGGGCTGCAGCACCACACAGTTGCCGCGCTGGATGTAGCGCTTCAGGGTGCCCTCGCCCTCGTCGCCGTAGATCAGCACGCCCAGGTCGCCGTTTTCCAGCGTGTCCTGCTTGTGCACCAGGGCCAGGTCACCGTCCTGGATGCGGGGCTCCATGCTGTCACCGCGCACCACCAGATAGAAATAGTTGGAGGGATCCTTCACGCGGGCATACTCCTGCCCGTAGTCTTCCTCAAAGGCCAGAGCACCATAACCGGCCTTCACGGTGCCGATCACCGGGATCAAGCTCTCGGAATAGCTGCCAAAGAAGCGCTCTTCCGGGGCGGACACGTTGCTCACCGGGCGGTACAGCCCCAGCAGATAGTCTGCCGTGGTGTTCAGCAGCTCCGCGATGCGGGCCACCGTGGAGGGGTCGGGGGAGGATTTGCCGCTTTCCCACTTGCCGACGGCCTGCTGGGTCACGCCGAGCTTTGCGGCGAGTTCTGCCTGGCTCACGCCCTGTTTTTTGCGGCACTGCTTCAATAGCTCTGAAAACGACATGGTAATTCTCCTTTACATCCAGAGGGGGATTCTTTTGATGACTTTATTATACAACAAAAAGGTGTTTCTGTAAAGAGCTTTCTGCAAGCGGAGCAAAAAAAGGTTGTGGGTGACGGCGGCTTTTCCCACCATCCTGAAAAAATTTGCAGAAAGGCTTGACAGCACGCGGCAAATCTGGTAAATTAAATAGGCATTCGACACGGCGTAAGGCGAGTGTCCACAAGGAGAGATGTCCGAGTGGTTTAAGGAAGCAGTCTTGAAAACTGCCGTACGGCAACGTACCGTGGGTTCGAATCCCACTCTCTCCGCCATTTTTATGGAATAAGTGTAACGCACTTTGCTCTGGAGTAGTACTCAAGAGGCCGAAGAGGCGCCCCTGCTAAGGGCGTAGGTCGTCTAAACAACGGCGCGAGGGTTCAAATCCCTCCTACTCCGCCAAGAAAATCCCTCGTAGTTTCGTGAAAACTGCGGGGGATTTTCCATTGCAAAGGAATTGAGGAAACGCCACAGACCGTGTAAGACTTCACTAGTTGCCTACACGGTTGCCAACATAAAAAGCCCCGGTGTTCCGTTTGGAGCATCAGGGCTTTGCTATGTCACCATTTTCGTGAGGTGCCGAAAATGGTATGTTTTCGCAGCGTCACGAAAACATTAGTGTACGCTCTTCTTGCGCTGCTCCAGATACTGATCCGCTGCAATGGCCGCCGGGGTGAAAGAGTTAGTCGAATCCACCCGCGCCCACCAAGAAATAGCACATAGAAACGTAAGTTTCCGGGTGCTTTTCTTTTGCTTGAACCCACTTTGCAACCCACTTTTTGGGCTAAGGCGATTTACACCCCTCTCACCATCCCATTATACAGCAGCTCCAGAAACTGCACGGCACTGGGGCAGCCGGTCAGCGGGTAGCCTGCCAGACGCTGCACCTGCGTGGAGTTGGTGGCCCATGCGGTCTGTGCGGCACGACGAATCATGCTCTGAATGGCAGTCCAGTCGCAGCAATGGCGGTCTGCAAGGGGCTCGTAGATCTCCTTCTGGACAGCTTCCAGTCGGTCCTCCTGCTCGTAGATCAGCCGGAGCGCCTCACTCAGAGTGCGGTAAGCCCGCATATTGCGGGTGATGCCCAGCGGGCGCAGCACCCCGTCCACCTGTGCGGCAAAATCGGTCATATCATAAGTGGTCATTTTTTTTACACTTCCTTCCGGTACAACTCTAGCTGGAAAATGCCGGAAATATGCTGAAAGTGTTAAAATGTGTCGCAACATGTCGGAATGCGCTGCAAACAAAAACAGCCCCGTGGAACCGGAATCACCGGAACCACGGGGCTGTTGTCATGCTATGCGGCCTTGCGGCCTGCCGCCGGGGCGGCTAAGTAGTGCGGCTGGCTTACTTGCCGATCTGGCTCTTCAGCCGGTCATAGGTCTTGTCGGCCTCCAGCGCGGCGGTGGTGAAGCTGTTGTTCTTCCACCACGCAATCAGCGCCGCCACGGTGGTGATGCCAGCGGTCACCAGCTGCTCCACGGTGGTGCTCTCGATGGGCAGCACAGGCTTGCCGCAGGCGCTGAGGATCTGGTTGGTCAGGGCCAGCAGCAGGCAGGCGGTGCGGGCGATGGTACCGGCGGAGATGGTGGGTGCGGTGTAGGTCTTTGTGTTCATAGTTAGTTCCTTTCTCTTTCGTGTTCGTTTGCTTCCAGATCAGAGATGCGGTGGTTGGCCACCTTCATCTGCTCTTCCAAAATGGGTACGCGGCGGGCGAAATTGTTGTGCTCGCGCACCTCGCGGGTCAGCTCTTCCAGCTTGGTGTCGGTCACGGCCTGACTGCGGCTGTTGGCGATCAGCACTCCGATCAGGGTCACGGCACCGGCAAGGATAGCTGAGATGATGCTCTCCATTGGTATCACCCCCTTACTGCGTCCATCTGCTTTTGTTGGGCCGGGTGTCCACATGTACCCAGCCTTTGGTGCGGCCTGCCTTGACCGGGTAGCGGCCCACGCCGCCCCAGTCCGGCATCAGGCTCTCGGCGTATGCGGCCACGGCCTCCACGGTGGTGTCCGCCACCTGGATGTCCGCTGCCTTGCCCAGCAGGTGCTGGCTGCTCTTGGCTCCACCCACGGATTTGTTGTGGGCAGCGGTGCGGTAGCCGCTGGTGATCGTGATGGGCTTGTTAAAATGCTCCCGGATGGCCTGCAGCAGCACCGCGAGGGTCTGGTCGATCATGATGGTGTCGGAGCCGTCCCGGCACCGGAACTCCCGGACACGGAAGCCCGGTGCCAGCTGCTTGGCGCCATCCTTTGCAAGGGAATACTGTTTAGTTGCCATTGTCTTTGTCCTCCTGCCCATCATGGGCATCCAGCCCCACGGCCTCACAGGTCAACTCAATATCTTCCAGCTCTTCCTCGCACGCAACGCCGCCCAGCTGGTGGAGTTGCGTGTTTTGTCGGTGGACGATATCAAGCAGCCTGTGCAGCGTGGAGGTCAGCAGGTCGATCAACTCAAGTTCCAGCATACTGCTCACCGGTGATCTCGGTATATTCGGCCTCAGTCAGGCGCTGGGGCTTGCGCTGCACCAAAATTTTGAGCATGGCCTTAGACCACCGGCCTGCCTCGTACTCTTTCTTTGCCTTGTCAAAGGCTGCGCTGTGATTCTCATTCATTGCTCATGCCCTCCTCGGTGTTGGTGGCCTCGTCCTCGGTCGGGACATCGGCCAGAATGCACAGAAAATCCACCATAGACGCAATCTGTGCCAGATCTGCGTCCCGGTTTTCGTCCTCAGTCGCGGCCTGAATGCTGCCGGGCTTGTGAAGAATTTTCATGTTATCCCCTCCAAAAGAGATTTAACGTATTTATCCATGCGCTGCAGCAGCTGCTTGGAGTTGCCTTTTGCGGCATGGGCTTTCCATGATTTATACTGTTCGCGCAGAGCGGTGACGGGCTTTTCGCCCGCCTTGATAAGCTGGGCCAGCCTGTACAGGCGTTTCCGCTCTGCCTTAACGTTTTGCGGGTCAACGGTCATTATGACCTTGCCCTCCGGTGTCAGGCGGTAGATAAAGCCGAGAAAACGGAAACCATCCCGCAGTCGGACTATTTTAGTCTTGGTCGGGTGTAGTTCCATTCCCTCGGTAGCATACCGGGCCCGGATGGCCTCCCGCCACTCCACCAGCTGCTCCCTGCTATGGTGACAGATCCAACTATCATCCATAAAGCGGACATACTTGTCCGCACGCAGGCGCTCTTTGATGTAGTGATCTATGGGGTCAGGCACCGAGATCCCGGCCAACTGCACCATCTGGCTGCCCGGACTATAACCGGCCTCGCCGGTGTATTGGCGATCCAGCACGTCACGCACACGGGCATACACGTTGTATGGCAGTTTGCGCTCAAAGCGCTGGTTTGCCACCTCGTGCGGCATCGTATCGTAATAGTGCCGGATATCTACCAGCAGACACCAGCCGTCTGGGCCGTGCTGCCGGTATTCGCGTTCTATCATCAGCTTGACCTGCTGTCGGGCCCAGTCAGTGCCCTTGCCTGTCTGACAGGCCGCATTGTGCCGGATAAAGCCCTTTGACATGGCCGGATAGACGGCATTGTCATTGAGTGAGCGCTGATATACCCTATCCCGGAAACTGGTAGCCACCGCCACGCGGGGCTTTGGATAGGTGATTTTGACTTTTGATGTTGGCCGTGCCCTGTATGTGCCTGTGACAAGTTCCTGATGGAGTCTCAGGATCTCGTCCATGCCAAACAGGCAATATCTGCCCACGGCAGCCTTGCGGCGCACGCCTTTGGAGCATTTGCCCATTGAGGTATACAGGGCATCAAAGCCGATTATTTCATCTTCTTGCACTGTTTTTCAGTTCTCCTCGCAAGGAGCAGCCGGGTGATAGCGGTCAACACCCCGCAGGGTGGCCACGTCCGGCGGCTATTGTTCGCCTGCCAGAGGGCAGGCATGGCACTCGGCTCCTTGCACGGCAGTTTTCGCCCGGCCCATGCTATGCAGAGGCTTTTGTGGGTTTGCTGCCGTCCAATCCGGGGCGCTGCGATTCGCGTTGATGCCGTTCCAGTTGTTCACATTGCCGGAACTGTTGACGTCGAAAGCGTTGTTGCCGTTGCCACGATTCGCAGAGCGCAGCCGCACATTGCGGCCCAATAGCCTACAGCCATTTTTTATGTCAAAGCGATTTATACCGCTTTGCATCATTCTCGTGCCAGTCCCGGCAGCGCTGCCGGATATCTCGCACAGTACCGCCCCAGAAAACGCACCGCTTGCCGGAGAGATGGAAACTGACTTTTGCCATGTCCATCTCAGCCAGCAGGCGGGTACACAGACGGACGGCCTGCTTCTGGAGGTCAAGCCGGGCCTTTCTGGTTTCCGGCCCGTCCACCCGGATGCTGTTGGCCTCAAAGATATCAAAATATATCTGATCGGCAGTCGCACGCAGCTGGCCGGGGAGGTGCGCGTCAATCTCCGGGTCAAAGATCTTTGCGTTTTTGGTGATCTGTCTGGTGTACAGTGCCAGATCCCGTGCATCAAGCGGCAAAGTAAATTTGTTGTCCGGGATCTCGTCTTTGCGCATTGCCATGTAAAGCCCTCACTTTCTCACCGGGCAAGGAATTGCCCGGTGATTATGCCAATTTGGTGATTTTGCAAGCCGGGGCGCTGCGACTCGCGTCGACGCCGCCCCAGTTGCTCACATGGCCGGAACTGTTGACGCCGAAAGCGTTGTTGCCGGAGCCACGATACGCAGAGCGCAGCCGCACATGGCGGCCCACAGTACGCTGTGCCAGATCGCGGGTAATGCGCAGGGGATAAGTCTGCCACAGGGCCTGCGGGGTCTTTGCGCCGGTGCGCTCTTTCCAGTAGGGCCAATAGCTGCCCTCACCGGACACCTGCGGACTGCAATAGATCTCCTGCAGGGAGGGTAGGAAAATCTTGTCATAGGTCACAACGGCGCTGCCGTCATAGGTAACGCCGTTGCCGTAGGTCACGACTTTCACGCGGGACAAAGCGCTTTTGAAGTCATCAGAGAAGCCGGACAGGAAGCCGGGCAGGGTGTCGGCCTGATCGGGTTTCATGTCCCACTTATCCTGCGGCTGCCACCATGCGCCTGCCGCTGCGTCACTGTTCAGGTACTGCCGGTACGCGGATTTCCACCACCGGTTATCGCCATAGCCAACAGGATGCAGGCCGTTCAGATCGCCGTTTTCCTTGGCAAGGAAGGTGCCGAGATTGGTGCCAGCGCTGCCAGCGGTCACGCTGCAGGTTTCCAGCAGCTCAGATTTCTGCTGATCCTTGTAGACATAGACCTTCCAGTTGGCAGGCACAACGTCCGGCGCATTATAGAAGCCGGTCAGGCGGGCACCCGCCGGGGCCGCCTTGGTCAGGGTGAACTGATAGACCGCATCGGTCTTGACATTATTGCCCCAGTTCAGGCCCATCTTGACGTTGTAGGTGCCCGCCACAAGGCCACCGTCAGGCACCACATAGAATGCCTGATAAGCAGAAAACTGCAGGTCATACAAGGTTGCATAGTGCATCTGCAACACCATTGCCGGGACCGTGGCGCCGCTCTCGCCCTCTGCGGTATCGTCCGGCTGCACCACATCCCACGGGCAGTCGTAGGCTTTGCCGTCCTTGCCCGTGTAGGTGTTCACCAGCTGGGTGCCGGTGGGGAAGGTAATCGGGGCGCTGCCAGCGTCCACAACGGCCTTGATGGCGTTATAATCCATCTCCTCAAAAATGCCGGTCTGTGCCTTTGCCAGCACGCCCAGCGAGGCAGACACGCCCAGCATGGTGGCATTGAGCAGATCCAGCTTTGCACCGTTGGCTTTCGCGGTTTCGTCCAGATAGATCGGATCGGTTACCATAGATTCAGCCACGAGATTTACTCCTTTCAGGTTTTAACGTATTTCATGCAGACTTTGCCGTTTACCACGACAAAGCCGCAGGATTCGAGTGCAGCCACGCGGGCAAGGATGTTGGTGTAGTCCTCCGGGATGGTGGCCAGCACCTCCTCGCCCTTCTTCTCCACGGCAGCGGTGGCCGTGGTCTGTGCTTTGGTCACAGCGCCGGTGGCGGTGCTCTGGGCAGTCTGGACAGCCTTTGTGGCAGTGGTCTGGGTGTCGGTCACGGCCTTGACCGCGCCGTTCTGGGCCTGCTGCACGGCATCCAGAGCGTCCTGCTTGCTGGTGCCAATGGCATCCAGCGCGTCAGCCTTTGCAGATTCTGCCGCTTTCTGGGCTCTCTCTGCCCGGCCTGCGGCTGCCTCAGCTTTGGACGCGGCCTTGGCGCTCCGATCGGCAGCACCGACAGCAGCCTGAGCGGCCTGCTGGACGGCAGCTGCGTCAGACTTAACGGCCCCCACCAGCTCCTGCCAGGCAGGTGTGCCAGGCTCCGGCATGCTGCCGTCCTCCGTGCCGCTGTTGGCGCTGACGCGATACCGCAGGTCTGCGCTGGTGACGGTCCTGCTGCCGTCGCTTCCCTCAAAGGTCACACAGCCGGAGCCGGGTTGGGCGGTCACGCTAGCGGGCACGGCCACATAGCCGTCCACCACCAGCGTGGACGCCGGGTCAGAGCCACCCGGAACGTGCCAAAAAGCTCGGATGGTCAGCCCATCCCACTCGCCAGTGGCACTGACGGCAAGGCGGTACACGCTCTTGTTTTTGGCGTAGCCCAGCGCCAGCGCCGAGGCGTACCCCGGCAGGCATACGCTGCCGCCGGATGTCAGCGTGATGGGGAACTCGATCATAAAGCAACACCTCCTTGGTGCGTCCTTTTCCGGCCCGGTCAGGCGCTGGTCTTTTCAGTCAGCATCTCGGTCAGCTCGGCATATTGCTCATCAGTCAGCTTGTTGGCGGCGTAGAAGATATCCAGTTTTTTTGCCATACCGGCGGTCTTGCCACGCTCGATCATACGCTTGCAGGTGTTATAAAGTGCCATAGTATTCCTTCCTTTCTGGTCATGCGGTTTCAGTTGTTTCATCATCGGTCACGCCCAGCTCCAAAAGAGTCAGGCGGTAGTCCTGGTCAAGGTTCAGTGCGTCGGCATCGTCCTGTGCGGCCTGGGTCTCCGCCACCAGCTCTGCCAAGGTGGGGTAGTGGTAGCCGGTGAGCCAGATCTCTACGGTGTAGCCGCCGGTTGACGTTTCTGTTGCAAAGTGCAGGGTCCCGTCTGTCCGGAAAGTCGTGTTGGATGCGAAAATTCCAGTGCCATTTCCGTAGTTATGATTGGCGGTGCTGCCTTTTGCAATGTCTACTTCCTCGCCGTACCCGCCGGTAGGGCTGTTATATTTCGTCTTGACGTGCACGTAGTCCAGGCCGTCTGGCATTTTGATATCGTAGGTCTTCCACCTTTTTCCGGTTTCTTCGTAGTGATTCCACACCAGCCGGGGCTCCGACTTTACCGCCACGGCGGCAGCGATCTTGTCATTGAGCGTTTTGGCGCTGAGGGTGCCGTCCGGGGCGATGTCCAGCGCTTCGCCCACTTTCACGCCGCCCAGCTGGTCCGCCGTAGCGGGCGGCAGGCTGTAAGGGGTGCCGAATTTGGCGTCTGCCTCGGCCTTGGTATAAAAGCTCCCGCTCTCCACCGCTGCGATGGCGGCGTCCAGGGCGTCGAGTTTGGTGTGCAGCTCAGTGGACAGCTGGGTCATCATGGCCAGCGCCTGCGCCTGCAGCTGGGCCGTGGGGATGCCTGTCACGCCGTCCCGCATGACGCCGCACACGTCCTCGTCCGCGCGGGTGTCGGTGATGTCGGCGGCGGTGACGACCGAGGAACCGGCAGGCACCGACACGGTGCACAGGCCCAGCTCGTACTGGTTGTGGTTCTGCAGGATGGCGGGCGGCTCCGGGGCCGCAGCGGGGGTGCCGGTCTTGAGCTTGACCGCCGTCAGGTTCGCGGCAGTGTCGAACTGCAGCACCACCCGGTCGATGCGGGAAAGGGTGCTGTCGGCGTCCGGGATGGTCAGGGCGACCGCTTCCCGGCTGCAGGCGGAGACGCCCTTGAAGTCGTCGTAGTTGACCCACGCAAGGCCGGGGGCCACGGTGATCTGCCGCGCACCGGTGACGCTGACGGCGTAGTTCGTGTCCTTAGAGTAGACGCCGGAGGTGCGGGTACACAGATAGGTGCTCACGTCCTCGGCGTCGTAGGTCACGCCGTTCAGCGGGTAAGTGATAATGCTCATTGTTTCCTCCTGAGGATCGGTGTGCCGATCTCGGTGGTGACCGTGTTCTCGCCCTTCTGAGAGCTCAGGGTCACGCTGGTAATGCGGGCGGCTGCCTGGATGTCGGTGCCGGGCAGGCTGGCTGCCACCACCTTGCCCACCGTGACGCTGCCCGTGGGCGTGAAGCGGAAGTTTTCGATGCGGGTGTGCTTGGCGAGTTCCTGCTCGCCCAGCGCCCGCAGGGCGGCCAGATATTCCTCCTGTGTCTGGCCGTCCTCCTTCTTTTTGCTGGAGGCGTCCAGATACAGTTCCCGCCGGGCAGAGCCGGTGTTGCCGGTGGCACCCACGGTGACGGTGCCGTCCGCGCCCGCCACGGTCACGATGTTCTTGTAGTCGGTGATGCTCTCAGTGTAGGTCAGGCCGGTCAGGTTGCCGTACTGCGGGGCGTACCGGGCGTTGGAATCCAGCTTGGGCCGGTACAGCTCAAACAGCAGCTTTTTGGCCTGCTGGTCGAACCGCACCCGGAAGCCGATGTCCAGTTCCTGACACACCTGTTCGGCGATGCTGAGCAGGCTGCCGGGCTTGACCTCGCCGGTGTAGGCGTCAGCAAGATCTGCAAGCACGCCCAGCTCCAGCCCCGGCCATGCAGCCGCACCGGACACAAGGCTGCGCAGGGTGCTTTCCACCGCAAAACCGCTCAGGGTCCGGGTGCTGATGCGCTCGTCCAGGATGCAGGCGGCGTCCCTGGCCGAGATCACGAGCTTGTGTTCGGAGCGGTCGGTCTGCGCCGAGCAGATGCGCATGATGCGGTCGGAGCCGGTGAGCCAGAGGTACCGGTCCGGGCGGCACAGCGCCTGCAGGTCGGTGGAGGCGTGCAACTCCAGCTGCGCACCCTGCACCCTGCTGTACACGTTGTAGCGCTCCGGCCAGACCAGCGACACCCAACTTTCCAGCCGGGCCAGCAGGTTCAGCTGGCCGTCATAGACGCAGATGCTCTTGTGCCCGCCTGCGGTCAGGGCGCTTGTCTGTTCAGCCATTTTTCGCCTCCGTTTCCAGCACCACGGTGGAGAACGCCGTGCTGCAGGTCAGGGTCAGGAACAGCCATTCCGTGCCGGAATCCGCTGTGCGCTGCCATGCCTGCGTCCCGTGGCGCAAAGTCCACAGGGTGCTGCTCCCGTCCAGCGTGGACATGATGTTGTAGCCGGTGCCGTCGATGATCTGTTCCAGTTTCAGCTGGCCGCTCTCGCGGTACAGCCGGAGCTTGTCGCCGTCCTGCAGGGTGGTGACAAAGCGCAGGAACTCGCCGGTCTCCGGATCCTTGACGCCGGGGTTGACCACCGGGCCGCGGGCTTCCAGCGTCAGGGACCAGTCCTGGGTGGCCAGCCCGGTGTTGGCGATACGCAAATAGTTGGCCTGTTCCCGCACGCCGTAGCTGTGCACATCGTAGCACACCGGCAGGCGGAAGGTGGGTGTTACGCTCAAGGTCGAGACGGTGAGCTCCTTCACGCTGTGCCAGTAAGGGTCCGGGCAGTAGAGCTGAAACGAGAAGGTGGGCCACAGGCCGGACACGCTGATGTCCGGGGTGCGCTGCACCTCGGCGTCGCACCAGTAGGCCCCGGCCACGGTCAACCGGCCGGTGACGTAGGGGGCAAACACATCCCGCAATTGTCGCTTGCAGTAGTCCTGATTGCGCAGGATGCGCCCGGTGACGGTGCGGGTCACGCCGGAAATGCTCCGGCTCTCCACGGTGGAGCCCACCTGCTGGTAACCCTGGCTGGTCTCCAGATCCACGGGCAGATCGCCCAGCGGGGTGATGCTCCACAGCACGCCCGCCGCGTAACCAAAGGAAAAGGTCAGGCCGTTGCTGGCCTTGAAGATCGCGTCAAACACCCTGCAGCACCGCCCTTTCCTGCTCGTACTGTGCCTCGCGCATCAGGTCGGCAGCCGTCTGCGCCTTGGAATAAATGTACTGATTAACCTCGATGTTGGGGCGCTGGGTACGCTGCGGCAGCGGGGCGCGCTTCTCGTAATCCCACAGGGAGCCGGATGCCGTGGAGGTCGTACTACCGGAAGTGCCGCCGGAGATGCCGGGCGTGGTCTTGCGCTTGAACGCGCCGCCGACGCTGGCCACGATGGCCGCAATGGCAGCGGTCAGGGCCACGCCTGCCGCGATCATGAGCAGCGCCTGCGGGGCACCGAATCCGGTGGGGAACAGTGCCGCCGCGACGGCTTCCAGCATCCCCACAAAGGCGCTGCCGATGGAGCCGATCAGGGTGCCCATGGAGGCCAAAATCTCCGGGAAGCTGGAGATCAGTCCGCCCTTCAGGCCGGTGCTGATGGCAGCGGCAGCCGCAGTGAGCGGACCTTTCAGACCCTGAAAGATGCCGGTGAGGGTGGAGCCAAGGCCCTGCGCCTGCGTGATCACGTCCGCAAAACCGCTGGTCAGGCCCTTGGCAAGGTCGCCGCCCATATCCAACAGGCCGTTGGAGACGGCACTGACGCCCTTGCCCAGCAAGCCGTTGACCTGCTGGATCAGGTTCTTGCCGAAGTCGTCAATGAGCTGCTTTGCCTGCGGAGCAAGGCCGTTGTACAGGGTGGACAGCACCCATTCGCCCACGCTCTGCCAGTCCTGTTTCTTGACCGCGTTCACCAGCGTGTTAAAGGTGCCCACCACGCCCTTGTCGGCCTCGTCCTGCCAGCCTTTGACGAGGCCGTCAAAGCTGTTGGCAGAGGCTTTCTTGATCTCTTCGGTGATCTGCGGGGCACCATCGGCGGCAATGGTCTTGACCCGCTCCACCGTGACCAGCGCCCCGTCCACGATGTCGTTGTAGGTCTCGGTGATGACCTGTTTCTGGGTCGTGGTTTTGTCGGTCAGGGTCTCGGTGATGGTCTTGGTGCTGGTGGCAATGCCGTTGACCACGGAATCCGTTGTAGACGTAACGGTCTTGGCTACAGTGGCGGCAATTTCCTCGTAGACCTTCTGGGTCTGGGCGGTGGTCTTGCCGTTTTCGGTCACATACTTGGTGACGGTCTTGTAGTTCTTGGCCACACCGTTGACCATTTCCTTACCGGATTCGGTCACGGTCTTGGTCAGGCGGTCGTACTCTTCAGAGCCCTTTTTCAGGTGCTCGGTGAGCTCGGTGGTCTGGATGGTCACCTTGCCCAGGGCGTTGGTGGTGTCGGTGTGGCCTGCGTCCTGCAGGGACCACAGCAGGGTCTCGGCGGCCTGTGCGGCGGCCTTGGTCTTTTTGGCCGCCTTGGTGGCGGCGTCCCCGGACTTGGTATAGGCCGGGACGACCACCTCCGCCATGGACTGGGCGCTGTCGGCCACGTCGGCGTTGGCGTCCGCCCAGACGGAGGACCAGTCGTTCCCGCTGGCGGTTTTAGCAATGGTGGCACCGGCGGTGGCTGCGATGGCTCCTGCACCAACCGCACCGCCTTTGCCGGTGAGGCCGTTGATAAAGCTCTGGATAAGGTTCTTGCCCCACTGCACCGCCTGCGAGGGCAGGCTCTTGATCCAGGCAAGCGCACTGGAAAAGCCGCCCTTGAAGGCGTTCAGCAGGCTGGAGCCCATGCTCTTCACGCCATTGGCCACACCGGTGAGGATGGTCTTGCCGATGTTCAGCCAGTTGATGGCCGAGATCACCGACAACACGGCCTGCAGGATCTTCTTCCAGTTGGCCAGCAGATCCGGCACCGCCTTGACGATGCCCACGACCAGCTGCACGATGATGGCCACGCCCTCGCCGAGGATCTTGGGCAGGTTGTCGTTGATGATGCCGCAGATGTTGATGATGATATCCGGCACATAGGCGATCAGGTCCGGCAGACCGGCGATCAGACCGTTGAGCAGCTGGGTGATAAGGTTCAGACCGGCATCCACAAAGCTGGCCGCGTTGTCCCGCAGCTGGTCCGTAAAGGCCAGCAGCTGCGGCAGAGCAGTGGAGAAGAACTCCGGGATGCCCTCGGTGAAGCCCTGTGCCAGGGAGCTTAGCAGCTCGGTGCCGGTCTGCAGGAGCTCCGGCACAAGGCTGTAAACGATTTCCGGAATGCCTGCCAGTACATTGCCGATCATGGGCAGCAGGTTATCCACAAGAAAGGTCTGTGCCGTGTCGGCCAGCGCCTGCAGCGGCTCGGTGAGGTCTGCGCCGGTGGACCAGTTGCCCATCACGTTTTCCGCAGCCGCCTTCATGGCGGCAAAGCTGCCGGTCAGGGTGGTGGCTGCTTCCCTTGCGGTAGTGCCGGTGATGTCCATTTCCTGCTGGATGATGTGGATGGCGCTGTACATGTCGGCCAGATTTCCGAGGTCATACTTCACGCCGGAGATCTTGGTGGCGTCGTTCAGCAGCCGCTGCATCTCGGCCTGGGTGCCGCCGTAGCCGAGCTTGAGGTTATCCAGCATGGTGTAATTCTGCTTGGCAAAGCCCTGATAGGCGTTCTGGATATCCTGCATATCCGTGCCCATCTTGTTGGCGTTGTCGGCCATATCCACCATGGCCATGTTGGCCAGCTGGGCAGCGGCGTCGGTGTCCTGGCTGACGCTGGACAGCAGGCTGGCCGCAAAGCTGGTGGTCTGCTCCATGTAGTCGTTGGCAGAAAGCCCCACGGTCCGGTATGCCTGCGCGGCGTACTCCTTGACCGTGTCGGCGCTGTCCTTGAACAGCGTTTCCACACCGCCCAGGCTCTGCTGCAGCGCGCCGCCCAGGTTGATGGAATCCGAGATGATCTTGCCGATGCCGGCCGCCGCGATGACTTTCTTCAGGGTGCCGATGAGTTCCTGACCGATGCTCTGCCCGGTCTGCTCGCCAAGGCCTTCGGTCTCCTCGTCAAACATCTCAGTCAGGGCGCTTTTGATGCCCTGCGCCGAGGGCACGATCTGGACATACGCCTTGCCCAGTTCGATTCCGTCCGCCATGGTGTCAACCTCCTTTCAGCGCCGCAAGGGCGGCGTCAAATTCTTCTGCGCTGGCGTAGCACTGCACGTTGCTGGTGTCCGCCTCGCCGCACAGGTCGGCCAGCACGGAGGGCGGCTTGGACGTGTCGTTGTGCAGCCACCAGAGCACCTGGGTCAGGCGGTCGGCGGCATAGGCCAGCAGTTCCGTCTCAAAGTCCACCGTGCGGCCTGCCGCCTTGCGCAGGCTGCGGCTTGTTTCCGGCAGGCCTGCGGCCAGTGTGGCGGCCAGACGCAGCGGCAGGGCGCGCCAGTCCAGTACATGGTAATACTGGGCAAAATCGCAGATCAGGGCGTCCTCGTCCGATGCGATCAGTTCGGCGAGGATGCAGAGTTTTTTCCGGCCGTGAAGCTGTTCATCAGCTCGCCCAGAGCGTCCGCCACCTTGGCTACCGGCACGCGGCCGTCCGGGGTGCGCAGGTGGTCGTACAGCTTCTTCCGGCCCTCCTTGCCCAGCAGGCGCAGGGTCAGGCGGCTCATGTCAAAGACGTTGCCGTCCTGCATGCCGCCCAGGGCGTCCAGCAACTCGGCGTCGTCCAGTGCGTCCTCGCTCAGTTCGATCTCAAAGCCGTCGTTGGTTTTTGCAGTGATCATGTTAGACCCTCCTTACACGCCCTTGGCGGTGATGTACTCGTAGTGGGTGTTGCCGGTCGTGTCCGGCACGGCGGTCAGGGTGGTGTTGTAGCCCACGGCACCGTTGGAATAGGTGATGTCGCCCACCGAGGTGACGGCGGCGTCCGGAATGACGATGCGCTTGTTCACATCGTCCTTCATGATCATCTCCACCACCCAGCAGCAGTCCTTCTGTTCTTTGGAGTTGGCCTTGACCGTGATGCCGGTGGTCAGGTCGCCGGTGACGTTGTCGTCACCGTACACGGCCTTCAGCACGTCAGGGTTCAGGGATTCCAGCAGGGTGAAGGCGAAGGTGTCCGGCTTCTCGGTCTGCTGGGTCAGCACGGTGTCGCCGCCCCAGGCGGTGGTGTTCTCGCTGGAGGGCGAGTTGGAGTTGGTCAGGCCGTCGCTGGAGATATAGCCCAGGCTCTTGAATGCCTTGTCCAGCGCGGTCTTGGCGTCGGTGGGCAGGGTGGTGCCCAGCGGTGCACGCCAGACGGCACCGCCCACCTTGGGCTTTGCAGCGGTCACGTTCTTTGCATCTGCCATAAAAAGGCTCCTTTCAATCAGTAATGCACCACGCCGAAAACGGCCTGATAGCGGGGTCGTTTTCGGGTGGTGTCGGGGAAATTGTAGTCGGAATAAAGGTCGCAGCGCACAAGCTGCGGCAGGTTGTCGGCGTCCTGCATGGCGGCCTTGACAAGCTCGTTGAGCTTTGCCGCATCCAGGGTGCCGTCGTGGCTGGTGGCGGCGGGCCCGTAGGACTGAACCGCGATGGTGGCGCTATAGATGCCGTCCTCATAGCCGGAGCCGGTCTTTTCCACCACCACAAAGCGGGCGGGGGCCGGGGTTGGCACGCTCAGCCGGACCGGCACGTCCAGCCGCTCGGCCAGAAAGCTGCGGATGGTTTCTTCGATCATTTCTTCCTCTGGTAGCTCCTTACGGTGATGACCCTGCCGTCCTTCAAGTGGCGTTTGTGCTCGTGCACGGTCGCGCCATTCCGGCTGGCTGATGTGGCTTTGAGCAGGGTGTTGTTGGCAGAGTTGTCATCAACGGCCTGCGGGGTGGCGGTCTCCACCACGGCCACGGCGCGGGTGGCGGCCACATAGGCCTCGTACCCGTCGCCACATCGGTCCTTCACGGTGTCGGCCCGCGCTTTCAGCACGGCCTGCATTTCCGGGCTGCGCATCAGGGCGCGCACCCCGGCGCGGTTCAACTCGAAACGGACTTTACTCATCCCTTACCACCTGCACTTTCTTGTTCCAGCACAGCGGGATCATGCGCTCGATGCCCTGCACGACGCCCCCGCAGGTGCGGAAGTGCTGGCCGAAAAACTCCACCTGCACGTCGTTCCAGTCGTGGGCGTCGCCCTTGGGGATGGCCAGCGTGTAGGCCAGCCGCCGGCCGGTCAGCTGCAGTTCGGTGGTGATTTCCTCGGCGGAGGGTTCGCCCACCAGCACGTTGTGCACGGTGACCGGCGTTTCGGTGTAGACCGGGGCGTCGGCCTCGTCTGTGCCGGACTGGGTCTTTTCGTACAGGGTGATGTCGATGCCTTTCAACATAAGTCCTCCAGCGGGCTGCGGGCCCCCACGCGGCTGCCCACGCCCAGCAGCTTCTTTTCCAGCTTGGAAAGATACAGCTCACCCGACGAGCCGCCGCTCATGGTCCAGCTCTGGCTGTAGCCCAGCGCGGTGGCGGTGCCCTGGGTGGCCCCCATGGGGAAGCTGACGCCGCCCGTGCTGTCGTCCTCGCCCAACTGGCGGCGCACCATCCGGCAGGAAACGAGCCGTTTGGCGTCCTCTCCGGCGTCTGGGTTGTAGGCGTCAATGATGATGGCCGCCTCGCTCAGCAGGGCGCTGCAGCGCTCCTGTTCGTCCTTGGACAGAGCACGGAACCCGGCTTCCACATCAAACACTTCGGCGTAGGTCATGAGGGCACCTCATCAGGCTTCGGTCTTGGTCAGCTTGTTGAACACGGTGGTGTCGCAGCGGAAGCCCACCTCGATCTCGGCACGCACGGCGAACATGTTCTGCTGGAACAGGTTGATGGTGTTGGAACCGTCGGTCAGGGTGGCCTGGTCGGAAATTGCGATCTGCACGCCCTCCACGGTGCCGTACATGGCCTGCGACCAGTCACCGGCAAAGCCGACAACGTGCTTCTTGGCGGCAGTGGAATCCGCGATGTAGGCACCCTTGCTCTGCAGGGTCTTTGCGCCCAGGATCATGGGCACGGCACCCTCGGCCACGTTGTTCAGGAACAGCGGACGGCCGGTGGTGTCCACGGCGTTCAGCAGGGCGGCCTTGCCCTTGGGGGACAGCACCCAGCCGTTCAGGATGCCGTTGTGGTCGGAGATGTCGGCGTCGGCAGCCACAAGGCCCTGATAGGCATTGGTGCCGATCTCCTGCGCGGTGCAGCCCTTCAGGGTGTCGAAGTTGGAGCCCGGCACGGTGACGCCGCCAAACACCGTGGCGTCGAACTTCTGGGCCAGTGCCAGCGGCAGACGCTTGACCAGCTCGTCATACAGGGCGGGCACGTCGCGGCGGAACTGGTTGGAGAAGGGCACGATGACAGCCAGCGTGTAGGGCTGCATGACCTTGGTGGCCAGCGTGCTGCGCTTGACGGGCTTCTTGTCGGTCTCGCCGACCCATGCGGCCTCCGGGTCACCGGTGATGACCGGAATGGTCACGCCCAGGCCCGGCAGCTTGATGGAGCGGGCCAGCGCCATGACGGCGGAGCTCTCCTGCGTTTTCTGCAGGATCTCGCTGGACACCTCACCGGGCAGGGTGATGGTGGTAGTGCGGTTGATATCGGTTGCCATAGAAAAAACTCCTTTGCTGTTACTTGGTCACCTGCGCGAACCAGTCAGCAAACTGCTGGCGGGTGGAGCCGGTGGGTTTGTTGCGGACTTCGCCGCCGTCCCGGACGCTGGGATAGCCCGGCTGTGCAAACTTGAGGATGGCCTGCGCTTGTGCGGTGCAGCTCTCCTCGGTGTCGCCGGAAAGCAGTTCGGCAGGCACACCGGTGGCCGCTGCCACCTTGCTGCGGAGCTCCCGCAGGGTGTTGGCCCTGGTCAGGGTGTCCAGCTGCTCCTGCAGCTTTGCGGCCTTCTCGTTTGCCTTCTGCAGCTCGGTCTTGCCCGCTTCCTGTGCGGCATCGAACTGCTGTGCCTTGGCTTTCAGATCGCCGTAGTCGGCGTATTTGGAGCGTTCCCGGCTCAGCCGGTCGGAGATGATGGCGTTCATCTCGGCCTGGGTGAAGGTGCGCTCCGGCTGCTGCCCCTCGGCAGCGGGGGTGGTGGGTTCCTGGTGTACAGTTTCTGCCATAGTGGTAAATTCCTTTCCCGGCTTTTCCGCAGCCGTGGCGTGTATTTGCTGCAGATCTTGCAGCGTGGCACCGTCTGGAGGTATCGAACCTCCCGCTTCCGGTTTTGGAGACCGGCGCTCTTCCAGAATGAGCTAAGACGGCATGAAAAAAGCACCGTGCATTTTTTGCACAGTGCTTTAAAAAATGGGCAACAAAAAACCACGGTGCGTGTGCATCGTGGTTGGATTACTGATCTTGTTCCCAAGACCACTGTTTGAACTTGTTAAATGCGTCCACCGCTTCAGGTGGAATCTGGTCAAATTGTTTGGACGAAATGGCTTCACGATAGGGGTCGAAAATATCAATCAGTTTTTGGATATCAGACGGGTATTTCAGAATGACCATTATTTTCGCCTCCTTAATGACATGAATTCTGCTTCGACTTCATCAAAACGTTCGCCTAAATACATATCAGCTGCGTATTGGCTCAACTCTCTTACATTATCGCGCGTGATGCCCAGTTTGTCAATGCGTCCTTTGCACTTTTGGCACAGGGCGTCAAGATATTCTGCGCGGTTTTCACGGGTGATAACCCATCCAGACTGCCGGAAGTCCTCGGCCTGTTTCATATGCCACATTTCGTGAGCTTCGATTGCGCCGGAACCACCAGAAGCGTCTTGAACAGTCTTTTTGCCAACGCTTTCCGCATAATAAACAACATTCTCGCATGGGTCGTAAATACCGACTGCGCCGCGCAGCTCGTTGTCACCGACAACGATGATTTTGGGCTTCCGGTCAAGGCTGACACCCCAGTCGGCAAGCGCTTTTTCGGTATTTTGATTGATTTTATGGAGAGCTTTCGGTTTGATTGTTGCCTGTTCTGAAACATAAACCGGCGTTTTGTAAGATTCGACCTGCTTCACAGAGATTTC
>ERZ1673694.521-NODE-521-length-20574-cov-6.327063_pt1 | contig 20574 bp, 20 predicted proteins | sample MGYA00580224_ERZ1673694 | MGnify/ENA primary metagenome ERZ1673694 (study PRJEB41218, sample SAMN15661778) | gut metagenome | host: Homo sapiens | place: Canada: London | collected 2015-08-20/2019-03-30 | study: EMG produced TPA metagenomics assembly of...
TATAAAATTTTCAAAGTTCTTTCATTTTAGCCTTGACTTTTTATTTGCAGGCTGTATTGTCTGCATTATTGTTTTGCAAAATTTCATATAATTACCCACACCCTTTCAAGTGCTCGGTTTTGTCAGATGCAGGAATATCATCAGACCTGCCATAAAAATGCTTTTTCATTAATTCCTCATACAGTTCATCACTCTCTGCCTTAACTTTCATAAGACAGTAGAGAACCACTGTACTAATAATGATTACGAACCAAATTAACACCTTGCCCATTCGACCACTCCTCTCAAATAAAAAGAGGACCAAACCAGCTGATGGAATATTCCATCTTAAATGCTAATTTAGTCCTCACTAAATGTTTTGATATAAAATTGTACCTAATCTAAGCACACAGATTCACTCTCAGACTGATTGCGGACATCTGTGATACTGACTTGGATTTTCGGTTTAATATTGCAGCGCTGCCCTATTATAACTCAAACACCAGTTTCCCATTTCGAAACTGCTCTATTTGTAATGTTCAATTTTTCTTACCTCCTTGCAGTCATCATATATCAAAAAGTAGCTGTCTAAAACGAACTGCTAGTTGATTTATGCTATTCAACTGGTAGTTGATACTTTTTTGCACCATTCATTTACAACTCCTGATTTACCTGCCTTCCCAATGCCTAATGCAATTCTACCATATCGCTTGGCATTCTCAGATCACCTCTAGGAGATAATGAAACAGTTCCCACCTTTGGTCCGTCAGGTATGCATGAACGCTTAAACTGCTGCTGTCTGAAACGCGTAAAGAATGTTTCCAGAGTCTTTTCTATTTCACCCTTACTTACATTTGCAAAAGCAATCTCTGCAAGTTTTGATATCATATCCCGGCTTTCTACATTTTAAACTACTTTTATCACATCATCTTCTGATACCTTTTTAGCGGTCATTTTTCATTCTGTAATCAATGCAGCGGTTTAAGTAATCCACATAATCCGGATTTTTGCACATCCCCTTGCCGGGTGTATCAGAAATCTTCGCTGCATCCATACCATTGCATATTGTGGTTTTCATGACGATATTGAGTGCAGGAACATCTAATCCGTAAACTGATGGAATATTGTCTGACCCATGCTGAATTATACATATCAGTCTCTAAAAGACTTGTGATTATCTGGTTTAATTTCATAATATTCTCCTCCCATTTCTTACGCTATTAGTATGTCAGAAACATTTTTAATAAATGACTTTCTATATAATATTTGCCTGAATCATCTTCATTGCTTCTATTGCTGTCTTATGACTTTCAGGCGTTACGCAGGCGCAGGCATTTTCTATTACAAACACCTCTGCGTCTTTACAAAATGTCTTTGCAATCGCCACGTTACTTATTACACATATTCCTGTGCAGAATCCGCAGAAATAAATCTCTGTATCGCTGTTGTCATATCTCGCAAGCAGTTCACCAAGCTCTTTGCTGCCAAAAGTCGGCTTGTCAATATAAGTAATATAGTCACAGTCAACTCCACGCTCCTTCATTGCATCTTTAAGACGAGCGTCTACTTCCCATCCGTTTGTCCCTTTAATACAGTGCGTTACCGGAAGCTTCTTTCCTTCCTGAGTATTCAGATAGTTTTCATCATGCGTATCCCTTGTGAATATCACATCATCATATTTGCCTGACCTGATTTCTTCTGCAATAACATTTGTTGCCACGTCACACTCTTTGTTTCCAAGAACTCCTGTAATAAAATCATTCTGTGCGTCCACTACTACTAAAATTTTCTTTGCCATAATTATTTACTCCTACATCATAATTCCTTCATCCGGATCATCTGTCTCCACAATAATTTCCTGTAATACTTTACATTTATTCTTCCTCTTTAATCACCTTTAGGAAACGCTTGACCTCCGCCCATGCACGCTTGGACTCAGGGAAATTGAGGTATCCCATCTGGAACACATGAAACATGCCTTCATACACTGACAGTCGCACCTTAACGCCCTGGTTTCTTGCCTTTGCAGCGGCATCGACCGAGTCAGATAAGAGCATCTCTATCGAGCCCGCCTGTATGAGCATTGGAGGAAAGCCTCTGAAATCGCCAAACAGCGGCGATATGTATGGATCCATTTTATCGTGGTCACCGGGATAGTCATTCACGTAGATGAGACTGTCCCTTGTGTTTCCAAACAGTGGGTCCCTTTCATAGTTTGTCTCGTAGGATTCTCCGCCTGCTGTGAGATCGGTCCATGGTGACATGGCTACTATTCCTGCCGGAAGCGGCATGTCGTGGTCGCGAAGATACATGGTGAGGCACATTGCAAGGCCTCCGCCTGCTGAGTCTCCTGCCAGCACAATCTGCGAGCCAAACCAGCCCTGTGACAAAAGCCATTTATAGCAGGCTATGGCATCCTCAAGTGCTGCCGGATAAGGGTGCTCCGGTGCCACGCGATAGTCAGGCGTGAGCACGGAGCAGCCCTCACTTACCTCGTTATAAAGGCCTGCAAATACATAGTATGCATTGCGCACTGCCCCCATATATCCACCACCATGCAGCTGCAGTATCACACGCTCTGTATTTGGGTTTTCCTTTGAGGATAAAAGCTTCATAGTGAAACCGCCCATATCTATATCCTCTGTTACAAAGCAGTCCGGAACAAGCCATGCAGGTTCCTTCATGCGCTTCCTGAGCTCTCCGGATTTTATTTTTTTACCGATTGCAAGGTCATTTGTGATATGTCCCATCAGATTAGCAAGTATTTTTCCCTGTATACTGACTTCTTCATCTGCCACAGCTGCATTGCTATGGACTTTTTCCGCATGCTCACTTTTCATGGCAGATAATGAGTTCTTAAATGTCTTTTCAAGCTTATTACCCAAAGCTCCTATTATTCCAGTTTCATTATCCCCATTACTATCGCAGTTTTCAATTTCCGGATGGTAGTTTCCCATCTCTTCATCCTCAAACATATGCGAATTTCCTATTCCATGAAAGCCTATCATATATGAAATCTCCGTTTCAGTTCTGTTCTGGCTCTTTTGTCACCGATAATCAGTGTTCCGAGGAACAAAAACAGCGATGCGCCCATCGCTCCCATTGCCAGATATGGGAACCATATGACCTTGACTGCCACAAGTATCATCGCAATCACGCTCATCAGCACAAGAAAAAGCTGCATCATCATGTAGCTCTGCCAGTTTCTTATGTTTACTATCATGAGTATGATTGTTGCAAGAACCATCGCCAGTATGGCACTTGGGAAAACAAATGTAAGCGCCCAGCCACTGGCTCCTGTGAGCAGGTCTATACCCTCGAGAAACAGCACCGTGAACACAAATGTGCTTACAATTTTAAAAATATATCCGTTTCTTCCGACTATTGCCAGACGCAACGTCACATTCGCATAGATTACAACAAGAAGCACTATAAAGCTCCAGTTTATCTCATTGTCTGTCATGTAATCAACAGTTGTCAGCACAATCTGTCCCACTATAGACAAAAACAATATAATATTTTCCAGTAATCTGTATTTTCTTGATGCGCCCTTGACATCAGGGTATCTCGTACCGTGCTGTTCAAAAAAACCTTCAGTGCCCTGATGATTGTCCGATGACAGTTCAACCGGTGCCACAACCTGCTGGCAGAGCGGACATTTATCTGTATTGTCTGCAATATACACACCGCATTTCATGCATTTAGTCATAATACTCTCCATTTGTCTCAATTGTCACTTCCACTCCGTCATTTACAAGCTTCTTAAAAAAGCTTCTCTGAATCATCGTATCGGCCAGAATAGATGAGAAAGTAAACACCAGCGTGTCCTTGTAGGAGCATATGGTGCCCTTCATAGGCTGTCCCTTGGACATTGGTATAAAGGAATAAAAGCCTGTTATATACGGCTCGTATTCCGGCTCCACCTTTATATTTCCAATATTGGTGATAGTGGTGGTGTTTGCCAGTGCCGACTGCGTATAGACCGCCTTCATTGCAAGATTTTTTATAAAAAGAGGCACCGGTCTCATCAGGATATTTTTCTGATTTGACACACTGTATGAGAAAAGATCCTCCAGATGCTCCTTAGAAATCTGTGAATTGATGGAATCCGTCACTATTTTAAGCACCTCCTCGAATGTGTAGGTGCTGTTTTGCGGTCTAAACTCAGCAGATATCATGACAAAAAAGTTCTTTGTGGTCACGGAGTCAAAATAAGGACGAAGATTCACAGGAACCGCAACCCTGACAGGCATATCGTTTGGCATGCCGTGAAAACACTCCTGATACACACTCCACACAAAGCATGCTACCAGATAATCATTTATGGAAACTCCATAGCGGTGGCAGACCTGCTTCAGCTGTGATACAGGCATCATGCCATGTATCAGCCCAAACTCTCCATCAGGTACCTTTTCCAGCTTTAAAAGATAAGCCTTTTGTCTGTTAAAGCCACTTGGCTTACTTGATTTGTAGTTCTTTACAAAGCTGTCCTCTCTATTTAAGGATGTGCCCTGCGTCAATGAATCGCCCTTTAGCTTTGCAATCTCCGGATGTATGAGACGCAGATACTGGTAGGTGAGCTCCCTAAGGAAATTGATGCCGCCCATGCCATCTGTCAACACATGAAATACCTCAAGATTTATTCTGTTCTTATAATATGTCACCCTGAAAAGATAGCTGTGATTCTTGTTCGGTCTTATAAATCTGCACGGAAATGTATTTTCCTCATGCACCTTTGGTGCCTTTTTGCCATTTTCCTCAAAATAGTTCCAGAATACTCCCATCCTGAGTCTCACATTAAACAGACCAAACTTCGGAAGCACTATATCCAGTGCCTCCTGCAGCTTTTCACTGTCAATCTCATCAGTTAAGGTGACTGAGATCCTATATACATTTGTCATGCTCTCCCCCGCTATACTAGGGAACAGATTTGCTGTGTTGTCCAGCTTGTCCCAGCGGATTGAACGCGTTTTCGACATTTTAAATTCCTCGCTTATTATAATGATATAGCGAAGCAGCACCCTAATCGAGCCTGCCGTACACCTCCATCGGCACATATGCCTTTATCTGTATCCCATCAGCCACATATTCCTCCGACACAAGCTCGCCCTGTTTTCTGATGAGCTGTATCACGCCAGCCTTATCATATGGGATAATTCTCTCAATATATACCTTGTTCTCTCTTAATATCTCCTCTAAAAGAGATTTTACCTCATCTAATCCCAGATCCTTTGCCGCTGAAATGTTAAGAGTATAATCTGCCCTGAAATCATGCAGCGGTTCGTTGTCTGTGCGGGCATCCTGCTTATTAAAAAGTGTGACAATTTTCTTGTCTTTTACACCAAGATCATCCAATGTCTGGTAGGTTATGAACATCTGCTTTTCCCGCTGCATATTTGATGCGTCCACCACATGGAAAATGATGTCAGCGTACTTTGCCTCCTCAAGGGTGCTCTTGAATGCCTCTATCAGATGATGCGGCAGCTTTCTGATAAACCCGACCGTATCAGTTAAAAGCACCTGCTGCTTGCCATCAAGCGCAAGAATACGCGTTGTAGGATCAAGCGTTGCAAAGAGCTTATCCTCCTCAAGCACATCTGCCTCTGTCAGGTGATTTAACAGCGTGGACTTACCTGCGTTAGTATATCCTACTATCGCAACAACCGGTACTTTATTTTTTTCACGCTTTGCCCTTGTAATATCTCTGTGCTTCTGCACCTCTTTCAGCTCTCTTCGAAGCTGTGCTATCCTGTCATTTATAAGACGGCGGTCCACCTCAAGCTTTTTCTCTCCGGGACCTCTTGTTCCTATTCCACCGCCAAGCCTTGACATGGACTTTCCCAGTCCCGACAAACGGCTTAATCTGTACTTGAGCTGAGCAAGCTCAACCTGTATCTTACCCTCACTTGTTGTGGCTCTTGATGCAAAAATATCGAGAATAACAAGTGTCCTGTCCATAACCTTTGTGTCAAGGTACGTCTCCAGATTCTTCTGCTGTGCCGGACTCAGCTCATCATCGCACACAATGCCTGTTGCCCCTGTACTCTCCACAAGCTCAGCAATCTCCGCCACCTTGCCGGTGCCGACATACGTGCCCGGATGAATTTTTTCTCTTCTTTGGATAAGTGTGCCTACAACTGTCGCACCTGCTGTCTTTACCAGCTCCGCAAGCTCTGAAAGCGAATCATCCGCATCATCACCGTCCTGCTCGCTCACTCCGACAAGCACCACTCTCTCCTCAATATCCTCTATCTTAATAGTATCTGCCATAATCTATCTGGTCTCCAAAAACTGATATTCTCTTGCTGCATCCTCGTCATCGGGATAATCCTTCATGTATTCCTCCATTTTGCTCTTTGCTGTGGCAAAATCTCCGGAATACTCATATGCTATAATCATAGTCTTTGTTATCTGCTGCTTGTTCGGCACACTTTCAAGTTCAAGTGCATTCTGAAAATAAGTAATCGCAGTGTCATAGTTACCATTGTCCATCTGCGCCTGTCCCATATTCATCAGCTCATAAGAATCTGCCTCACCGCTGTCCAGGTATTTCTTAAAATACTTCTGCGAGCTGTCATTGTCGCCCTGCTTCTGATATGCTTCACCCATATAGTAGTTTGCCTTGACAAGCTTCTCATCGATAGCCTTTTGCAGACTCTTTATTGCTGAATCATAATCACCGAGCATAGTATATATACGGCCTCTCTGCATATAATCATCAGCAGTTTTTGCCTTAAGCTTTAATGCCTTATCCAGGTATTCCTTTCCCTGGTCATTCATGCCATACTTCGACAAGGTCTCATAAACACCAAGATAGAGCTCATAATTATCATAATTATCATCATTCTCACTGAGCGCCGTCTTAAAATCCTTCATACCCTTGTCTGAATCATTCTTGGCAAAATATATACAGCCCCTCAGATAGTATGCATCAGAATCCTTATTATAGTCGATAATAGCCGTATACGTATCAATAGCTCCATCCACATCACCGCTTAAATACTGTGCCTTTGCCTTATAATAGCATATGTCAAGCTCCTCTGCGCCTACTGAGCCCACCGACTGGTCCAGTGCCTTCTGAAAAGCATCGACCGCATCATCATAGCTGCCGTTTTCTATACAGTTGATGCCATACTGTCTGTACGCATCCTTGTCCTTTGCCTTGTCGCCGGAACCACAGCCGGTAAGCATGCCTGCTGTGAGCACTACGGTAAGCGTGAGTGCCATAAATTTATTCTTTATCATAATAGTTCTCCATGTGTATATTCTTCCCCTTATTATATATGTATTTGCCAAACTTGTAAATCCCGCCCTTACATTTCTGCTAAGACCCGCAGTTCACGGTGGGGCAGGGCCGGTGAACTGCGGATTATGAGATTGTAAGCTGCAATAGTACGGTTTATGGGCGTGGTGGAGGATACACCGTCCCGCGAGTGCTACGCTGCGCTGCCAAGATACTGTAGGAATTATGCCTTGCAGGCTTTCTATGCTCGACGAAACCGTCGAAACTCGCCTTCCATGGCTCGATTTCTCCTTGCCCCGGCGTCCATGCCGGGCCATTTCTGTGTTGCATGGGCATAATTCAACAGTATCTAGACAGCTTCGCTATTCGCTCTCACGAGACTGTGTATCCCCCACCACGCCCACAAACCTCACTTTCCCATAAAAAATATAAGTATCGGTAAGTAGTGCAACACATCATCTCACATCTCTTCACAACATAGTAAGACGTAAGCACCGGCCACCGGTGCGCACACGTCACCACAATCTCACCACAGCGTAGCAAGACGTAAGCACCGGCCACCGGTGCGCACACGTCACCCCACACATTTTGCCACAGCGTAAGGGACGTAAGCGCAGGGGACGGCGTACACACATACTCTTGCGAGAGCGCATAGCGAAGCTGCCTAGTGTCTGTAGGATTATGCTTAGAACCACAGAAATGCACCGCCATGGACGGCGGGGCAAGGCGTTATGCGCCACGGACGGCGCATAAAAGCCGGTTTCGTCAGCCTGCGAAACACTCCGGGCATAATCCGTACAGACACTTGGCAGCGTAGCGTAGCGAACGCAAGAGTATGTGTGCACGCCGTCCCCTGCGCTTACGTCCCGACCTACCAAAAAAGAACCCCCGCGGGATGCACCCACGGGAGTTCTTAAGCCCAATTTGTATTTAAAGGAGGAAGAAAAATTCTAGGCCTCTAAATGCCAGATTTCATCATTGTACTGCTTGATTGTTCTGTCAGAAGAGAAGAAACCAGCCTTGCTGATGTTGACAAGCATCTTCTTAGCCCAAGCCTTCTTATCCTCATAATCAGCGTAAGCCTTCTCTTTTGTCTTGCAGTAATCCTCAAAGTCTGGGAATGTCATGAACCAGTCTTTGTTGAGGAGCTCGTTGTAAAGTCTCTCTAAGTTCTCCTTAGAACCAACCTTCATCATCTCATCACTTACAAGGAAGTCAACAGCCTTCTTTAAGTCTGCATCCTTGTCATAGTAATCCTTAGAGCAGTAGTCGCCTCTCTCATATCTGTCGATAACAGTCTGTGAATCCTCACCGAATACATAGATGTTCTCATCGCCGACAAGCTCAGCTATCTCTACGTTTGCTCCGTCACTTGTTCCAAGTGTAATAGCACCGTTAAGCATGAACTTCATGTTTCCTGTTCCTGATGCCTCCTTAGAAGCAAGAGAAATCTGCTCTGAAATATTTGCAGCTGGGAATAATTTCTCAGCTAATGTTACGTTGTAGTTCTCAACCATGAATACCTTAAGGTATGGACTTACCTCAGGATCATTGTTGATAATCTGCTGTAAGCAGAGGATTGCATGGATGATATCCTTTGCAATGATATATGCAGGAGCTGCCTTTGCACCGAAGAAGCATGTGATTGGTGTAGATGGCTTCTTGCCTGCCTTGATCTCAAAGTACTTACGGATGATGTAAAGCACGTTGAGCTGCTGTCTCTTGTACTCGTGAAGTCTCTTAACCTGGATATCAAAGATTGAATTGTCAGGTACGTCGAGATTCTGAGTCTTCTTTAAGTAAGAAGCAAGCTCTGTCTTCTTTGCGTTCTTGATGTCAACAAGCTTTGTGAGAACAGCGTCATCATTGATGAAATTGCCAAGCTTCTCTAACTCGTTTGCATCCTTCTTCCAGCCATCACCGATAAGCTCTGTGATGTATGCTGAAAGCTCCGGGTTACAAGACATTAACCAACGACGGAATGTGATACCGTTTGTCTTGTTGTTGAACTTCTCAGGATATAACTTGTAGAAGTTGTTGAGCTCTGTATTCTTTAAAATCTCTGTGTGAAGGTATGCAACACCGTTTACAGAATATCCGAAATGAATATCCATGTGTGCCATGTGTACAAGACCGTCCTTGATGATGTATGTGCTCTCATCAGCTACCTTTGCGCGAACCTTGTTGTCAAGCTCACGGATGATTGGCATAAGCTGTGGAACTGCCTTCTCCAAGAAGCTGATTGGCCATTTCTCAAGAGCCTCTGCAAGGATTGTGTGGTTAGTGTATGCACAAACCTTTGATACAATCTCAATAGCCTCATCCATCAGGATGCCCTTCTCCTGAAGGAGACGGATAAGCTCTGGAATAACCATTGATGGATGTGTATCGTTAATCTGAACTGCTGCATAATCAGCAAGGTCATGTAAATTAGAGCCCTTTGCCTCTGCCTCTGCAATGATAAGTCTTGCTGCGTTTGATACCATGAAATACTGCTGGTATACACGAAGGAGACGTCCTTTATCATCTGAATCATCAGGATATAAGAATAATGTAAGGTTCTTCTTGATATCATCCTTGTCGAAATCAATTGTGTCGCCTACGATTGACTCATCAACTGACTCGATGTCGAATAAGTGAAGCTTTGTTGTACGGTTGTTGTATCCAACTACGTCGATATCGTAAAGTCTTGACTGTACTGTGAATCCACCAAAGCTTACAGGATATGTGATATCTGTCTTTGTAAGCCAGCTCTCCTTTGTAATCCATGGGTTTGGAGTCTCCTTCTGGAGATTATTCTCAAATACCTGCTTGAATAATCCGTAGTGGTAGTTGAGGCCTACACCGTCTCCGTTGAGTCCGAGTGTTGCGATTGAATCTATGAAGCATGCTGCAAGACGTCCAAGTCCTCCATTTCCAAGTGAAGGCTCAAGCTCGATTTCCTCGATTTCAGCAAGTGACTTTCCGTTTTTCTCAAGAGTCTCTTTAACTTCATCGTAGATACCTAAGTTGATAAGGTTGTTTGATAAAAGCTTTCCGATAAGGAACTCTGCTGAAATATAGTAGAGCTTTTTCTTTCCTTTGTTTGAAACCTTTTTCTCTGCCTTGTCTTTTACAAGCTCAAGTAATGCGTAGTATACTTCCTCGTCTGTACTAACGCTGATTCCCTTCTGAAGCTTTGTTTCGATTTCCTGCATGATTGCCATTTTGATTTCCTCCCAAATCTGTTATCATGTATACACGCCAATGTGTCAAATTAACTAATTTTCTTTTAGCGTGCTTAACTTCTTTGTGTCATTTGATGAATCAAGTATAATCCATTACACTGCACAATTCTTGCAATATACAGTCGAAAACTTGCACAATCCTATCATTTTTCGGTATTTTTAGTGGCTTTTCAATAAATAATATGCTAAAATATCATCATGAATATATTAGAATATGAAAATTATCACGAAGACAAAACACATGTGGAGCTTACGTTCCCATACAATACCTACCTGTGCTCTATTCCTCTTGATTTTTCCGGAGTTCCGCTGCACTGGCACGACGACATGGAGCTTATCTATATAAAGAAGGGCTGCGGTCATATATCTGTTGATTTTAAGGAGTACCATGTCACAGCGCCAAGCCTGGTGCTGATACTGCCGGGACAGCTTCACTCTATAGACCAATATATGGATGAATCGATGGAGTACGAAAATATCATATTTTCCATGTCGATGCTGCTTACCGGAAAGTACGATTACACCAAGGAGGATTTTCTTACACCTCTCTTAGCCGGCAGATTCACAGTTCCGACAGTTTTTACACCGGTGTATCCATACTACGAGGATGTCGTGGCTCCAATAGATGCATGCGATGAGATTTGCAAGACGATGCCGCAGGGCTATCAGCTTTATATAAAGAGCAAGCTCTACGAATTCTTTTTTGTGCTTGATAACCGTTGCCGTAATCTGACAAAGCCACTAAAAAGCAAAAAGACTCTTGATAAGATGAAGGTTGTGCTCAAATATGTGGAAAATAATTATGCCGACAAAATCTCCATTGCCGATATCGCTGATGTAGCCGGTTTTTCAGAGTCTCATTTTATGAGGTATTTTAAAGAAACCATGGGCACATCGTTTGTTGACTATTTAAATGACTACCGCCTGACCATGGCTGCGAGACTTTTGCAAAGCTCAGACAGCTCGGTTCTTTCTATTTCCGGTGAAGTGGGGTTTGAAAGCCTGTCATATTTTAACAGAGCCTTCAAAAAGCACTATGGCATGACACCTCTGCAGTACCGCAAGGGCAGTTGACACCACTCTAGACAGTTACAATACAATATTTCTTAAATAAACGATGGAAAATAATCATGAAAAAAAATACATACATAAAAATGACTGCCCCATTCCGTGAAAATAACAGGGCAGCCCGAAAGCTTGAATTAATCAATAAAATATGCACCTATTTAGTTTTTATCACATACCCTGTATACGTGCTGTATCTGTGCTTTACAGCCGGTCATATGCTTGCACTCTCAATCATTGCTCCGCTTGTCGGCTTTATTGCAGTATCGGTTTTCAGATATATCGTAAACAGACCACGCCCATACGAAAAATTTGATATGCCGCCTGTCATTCCAAAGGATACCCACGGCAGGTCTTTTCCAAGCAGGCACGTTTTTTCTGCATTTATAATTGCATTTACCGTTTTAATATGCTCACCTGCAGCTTCGCCTTTATGGTTCACCGGCATTTTGCTTGCAGTACTTGCAGCTATCATTGCCTGTGTCCGGGTGATATCAGGTGTGCACTTTATCAGCGATGTTGTCGGTGCTTTTGTTTTTGCAGCCATTGAAGCATATATAGTGACTGTTTTCTTTTTATAAATAGCTGTTAGTTGTTGTTTCCACCATCAACACTCTTTTTTATGGCATTTCCGGCATCATCTACGGCATCCTTTGCGCCGTCTATTACATCCTTGCCGGCATCACCTGCGCCGTCTATCACATCCTTACCGGCATCGCCCACTCCGTCTATCACATCTTTTCCGGCATCGCCTGCTCCGTCTATCACATCCTTGCCGGCATTTCCGGCGCCATCTATGATATCCTTTCCGGCTTTACCGGCATCGTCGGCGGCAGAGCCACCTCTTTGTGTATTTTCAACCATTGAAGTGTCTGCCACATTACTATTGTTTCCACAGGCTGCAAAAGCGCTTGCAGCAGCGAGTATCAGGCAAAGTGCCAATAAATATTTCATTTTCTTCATTGTATCAGTCTCCTTTTCGTTTTGGAGATAGTATGGGCAATTTTTCGTAATTTATACATCATTCGTAACTATTCTGAACCACTGAGAACAAAAAAGCTAATGCGTCATGCATGCATTCATGTAAGCAGCAGTTTTTCTTGTTCTCAGCTTTTTAACTTGGGTTTCGTGATGAGTGCCGCGATATACGAAAAAATAAGTGCTGCCGATACTCCGACGGCACAAGCCTTAAAGCCGCCCTTAAACAGGCCTATAAAGCCCTCGCTGTCCACTGCCTCCTTCACACCCTTCCACAGTACATTGCCAAAGCCCAAAAGCGGTACATTTGCACCGGCACCTGCCCACTTTGAAAATGGCCCGTATATGCCGACGGCACCAAGCAGCGCTCCTGTGCACACAAGCATTACCATAATTCTGCCCGGCATGAGCTTTGTTTTTTCCATTAAAATCTGTACGATGGCGCAGATGATACCGCCCACGACAAATGCTTTTACATAATCCATTATATCCTTACGCCTTTCTTCTATTTTTGAACGTGCAACCCATCTCTCAAAAACGGCTCGTTCACCCTATTATATATGTGAAGCCATCAGCTTCAAATTACAACTTCACATTACTGCTTCAAGCACCACACCGTGTGCAATTCCCGGTACTGACTCGCCCTCGTTGAAGCTGACAGGCGAAAGAAGTGCTCCTGTCGGCACAAATAGTATACGCTTCAATTCACCACTTCTTAGCTTTGGCAGGTAATATGCTGACAAAACAGTTGCCGAGCATGCACAGCCCGAACCACCTGAGCCTGTGTTCTGGTTCGTTGCATCAAACATCTTCATGCCACAGTCCTCGTGATTTTTGCTTATGTCCACGCCTTTTTGCCTGCACAGGTCAATCAGTATCTTCTGTCCGACGCTTCCAAGATCTCCTGTCACTATCCTGTCGTAATATGAAGCCTCTCTGCCAAAATCACTCAGGTGATTTACTATCAGCTCACAGGCCGCAGGTGCCATGGCAGCGCCCATGTTCATGGCATCCTTTATGCCATAGTCCACCACAACTCCTGTTGTTATTCCCTCAATCTGTACCTTCCTTGATATACTATCTGCATTGTCACACCCGGCTTGTATCTCATTACCACCTGCTCCACTGCCCACAATAAATGCTGCACTTCCTGTCACTGTCCACGTCGCTGACACCGGTCTTTGATTGGCGTACTGGTTAGGGAAGCGAAACTGCTTTTCGGCACTGCCAAAGTGACTCGATGTCACTGCCACCGCATGCCTTGCATACCCTGCTGCCACAAATGCCGCGGCAAGTGAGAGCGACTCCCCGCATGTGGAACATGCTCCATACACTCCAAACCACGGAATGCGGAAGTTTTCCACACCAAAGGTTGTGGCCATAGACTGTCCGAGCAGATCTCCTGCAAATACATAGTCCATGTCGGATGCATCCAGATGTGCTTTTCCAAGGGCCATTGTGAGTGCATCGCGCTGCATGGAGCTTTCCGCCTTTTCCCACGTATTCTGCCCAAACCTGTCATCTTTGCCTACAATATCAAACAGACCACCAAGCGGTCCGTCCGCCTCCTTTGTGCCTACAACCGAACTGCTTTCCAATATAAAAGGAGCCTCCGTAAAACGGAGACTCCACTTTCCCAATTTTTGCTGCATACCGACTCTCCTTACTCTTAATCTCATCAAATCATTGATTTAATTAATGTCAGTATGCACAAACATATAAAATATATTCATTCAGATATAACAGCTCTACTTGCCATCATATGACACAACTGCATCCACATCATACTTGCTAAGAAGCTTTCTGCCATTAAGACCTGCAAGCTCAATAAGGAAAAGCATCTTCACAACCTCTCCTCCAAGCTCCTCAACAAGCTCTGCTGCTGCCTGCATTGTGCCTCCTGTAGCGATAAGATCATCCACAAGAACCACCTTCTGACCGGGCTTTACTGAGTCCTTGTGCATCTCAATTGTTGCTGTGCCATACTCAAGGTCATATGTCTTTGATACAGTCTCACATGGCAGCTTGCCTGCTTTTCTCACCATAACAAACGGTTTATGAAGCGCATATGCTATCGGCATGCCAAAAACAAAGCCCCTTGATTCTGCTCCTGCTATCACATCAAAATCAAGTCCGTCAAGCCTCTTTATCATCTCATCAATTGCAAGCTTTAATCCATCTGCATCCTGGATAACACTTGTCACATCGCGGAACATGATGCCCTTCTCCGGGAAATCCGGGATAGTTCTGATATAGTCCTTTACTGTTTTCATTGTATGTACCTTCCTTATGTGTATTTAATATGTATTTACAAATATATTCGTGACGCATTTGTCCTTTTTGTATGCATTACCATTTTACTCTCTTGTGGCGCCATATGCAAATCAAAATCATTTCACCTTGTGATACCCATCTATGCACTCCACGACATCCACTATCTCTATCGTGCCGGCATGTGAATCAGCCACAAAGCGTATATCAAATTTACCGTATCTCATGCCATAGATATAATCCCTGGCCTTGTTGTATGCAGCTCTTGGATCCTGTGCCAGAATATGCTCCACAGTAATGCGGGTACCTTCATCCATACAGCTTTTGAGTGCCTCATCCCTCCATATAACATGCACCGTATCCCATCTGTGCTCTGCGGCAAAGCCATCTGATGCCTCAGGATGTGAGTCTGAATATGCCAGATACGGCTTTATATCATAGATTGGTGTGCCGTCAAGCATATCTACACCTGACACATGAATTATGGTGTCCTTGCTGCTTTTGTACTCAACCTTATCAATCCTTACAGAGGATAGTCCCATGCCGTTTGGGCGAAACGGCGAACGTGTGGCAAAAACACCTCTCTTTTCCCGGCCTCCAAGCCTGGGTGGTGTGACGAGCGGTGTGAATTTCTCCACCCTGTTTTCAGAAAAGCCCCATATAATCCACAAATGTGTGAACTCCTCTATTCCTCGAAGCGCATCGGGGTTTTGGTATTTTGGTTCAAATACTATCTGCCCTGCTGCCTCAGGCACAAGGCCGCTCTGCCTTGGAATGCCAAATTTCTCTCCAAATCCGGTGTGCATAATCGCAACCGGCTCTATAGTCTTCTCATACATATTTTTATACCAGTATTTTATTCAGTATATCATCCTCGAGCACAAGCTTCTTTGCCGCATCGCGGTACTCCTTCTCATGCAGATATGTGTGCCTGAACGGCTTCATGGATGGCGCCATATCTATCGCATCCAGAAAATCCTGCTTTCTCATGCCAAGAGTGGCCGCATAGTCGAAAAAGCCTGTCCTTTTGAGCACAGTGCACACCCTTACATATCTGTGGTTCTGCACTACACTCATGATATAGGTTGCTATGCCGACCTGTATGCCATGAAGCTGTGGATGCTCAAGAATTTTGTCAAGCGCATGTGAAATAAGATGCTCACTGCCGCTGGTCGGCGCACTGCTTCCCGCTATCTCGTTTGCTATGCCGCTCATGGCAAGCGAATCCACAAGCTCCTTTAGGAAAAGCTCATCCTTTATGCTCTCATAAGGTGTACGCACAAAGCTGTTGACCGCCTTTTTAGCAACCATCACGGCAAAGTCATTGACCACGCCTGCACCATGTGCTTCCTCAAAAATCCAGTCATAGAGTGCTGTAATCTTTGACACCATATCCCCGATGCCTGAATATATAAACTTCTCCGGTGCTGTGCGGATGACCTGTGTGTCAACTATGATACCATGCGCAAGCTTTGCAGGAACCGACGTACGCTTGCCGTGCACCAAAAGTGATGCACTGGCGCTAGAAAAGCCATCGCTTGAGCTTGAGGTCGGCACACTGATAAATGGCATATTTCTTAGAAAAGCTGCATATTTTCCTGCATCTATTACCTTTCCGCCGCCCACTGACACAACTGCCTTTGCCTTGTTTGGTATATCAAAGGCAAGGGTGATGATATCGTCTATCTCAACCGTATCAAGCTCGCTGTACTCAAGCACGGTGATACCGGCATCAGTAAGCGACTTCATTATAGTATCTCCAAACATATCTATGAGACCGTTTCCCATAAAAATGACTACGCTCGTCAGCTCCTCACTCTTTAAATACTCTCCGATTTTGTTTAATGTTCCATTTCCCACCTTGAGGATTGATGGAATGGATATTGCTTTTCCTGTCTGCATTTTCATTCTCCTCTTTTTATTTAATATGCCGGACTATCATTGCTTTGCATCATAAATTGTCGCACTGTAGCCCTGTTTTTTCTTGCTGTCATACATGGCGGTGTCTGCCCTTCTGTAGAGCTGGTCAAACGTGATACAATCCATTCCGTCATAAAAGCATGCGCCAAGACTGAGCAATATATGCTTTCCATTCATCTCTGCTATATCAATATGCTCTATGTTTGAAAAAAGCCTGTCAAAAAAAGCTTCTGACCGCTCTTTATCAAGCATCCCCGGTATAAATACCGCAAACTCATCCCCGCCCAGGCGAAGCACGACATCATCATCACGACATGATTTGCGCAGAGTATCAGCAATTGCTATTATCACCTTGTCGCCCACTGCATGTCCATAGGTGTCGTTTATTGACTTAAACTTGTCACAATCCAAAAGACAAAGCAGACCGCACTGTTTGCGGACGAGATACTCTGTTATCTTATTCTCTCCACTTCCGCGGTTGCGTATACCTGTCATCAAATCAATCTGTGCCAGATACATAAGCCTGTCTTCACGTCGCTTTTCCTCGTCAATATTCTCCACGCAGTAAAGCACATGCCACAGCCTGCCATCTGCATCATAGTCTACAGGAATAAACCTTTCACGGCACCAGCCTGATACCTTTCCGATAAACTCGTGCACTATGGTATTTTTTCCACGAAGTCTGTCCTCTACAGTACTGATATCCACAAACTCCAGAGCCTCTTTGCGCTGTGCCTTAGTACAGAACTCATTCATCACACTGTTTATATGCCCCGGGAAATCCTCATCTATCCTATATTCCCCCTCACTTTGCGGTTTTACCCCCATGAAGTGTACAACCTCATCCAAAGTCTTTACTATATGGTATCTGTGTGTCTGCACATTTACCAGTGCCATGGATATATAGATACTTGAAAGTGATGAATAGCTGCTAAGCATCGCTTCCTTATTCGACTTTGTGAAGGAATTGCGCAGCTTAAGCAATGATATAAGCAAGGTTCCTATCATATCCAGGAACGTGGTCAGTCCGAGAGTATCACTTTCCGGTGGATTATCCACACCGAAAAAGCCCTTTATCTCATCCTTGTAGCGGATTGGACATACCACCAGGTTCTTTACATTTTGTGCCTTTAACAGATTATAGGATTCCCTGTGCTCATCCTTTATCTGCTCTATATCTGTGATAATTATATTCTTCTCACTGCCAAAGGCCTGATACCACCAGCCTATTATGTCCATATCGACATTCTGTAATTCATGTATCTCCGGCACTATTCCATCCGCACACCACTCATATGTATTTTTGGTGACATGCTTCTCATCACAATCCTCAAATATATATATGCGGTCAGAACCGATATGTTTTCCGAAAAATCTGATAAACTCATTAATCTGCTCATCCGGTGTATCATAGTTGAGTGCAGATCTGAGTGCCTCATTTATAACAAGCTCGTATTTTATAATTGTCTTCATACCTTCTGCATCCTCGTATTGTTACTTGTATATTACTCGTATTATTCAAAACCACCACACACATTCGCAAAACTGCACGATGTCCGCGCTTAACAACATTATACCAAATTTTTTCAAAAATGCACATAAATCATGGTATTCTTACCATTATTTTTTTCTCTTTATTTTCAATCATCGTAAGCACAGGAATGTGCTTCTTTCTGAGTGCACGTATAACCGGATATGTCTCAAATGCGTTTCCTTCCACATACACAGCCTCCGGTCTGTACTTTACAATCTGCTTCACCTGCTCCTTTACATATGCCTTCCACTGCGGCTTCTCCATCAGCACCTCTGCATATGCTGTCTCACTGTCAAGCTCTGTTAATTCAAGCTGCGGAACAGGCATTGCATCAACATGACAGATATGCACGCCCTTTATGCCTCGTGCTTTTGCAACATTCATAAGCAGCTCGTCTGTCTGACTGTCACATGCCTTCGCTGCAGTATCTCCTTTACTGCCATACCATACTATCACAGAGCTGTCTTTATGAAGAGAAAGCGCCTTTTCGCATGCCTTTACAGCTTCGTCCTGCTCCTTAACAGTCATGATAAAGCCTCCCTTGTGACAGAATATCGCACCGGGAATTCCTGTAGCATTTACCAGCTCCTCACCTTCAAGCCCCAGCCACTCTGCCGGAAAAGAACACTTGTAATTCATCGAGTATTCTCTTTTCTGCGGCTGTATACAAAAGCCGCCTCTGTTTGACGGAAAAATAACAAACGCGATATCCGTCTCACTCAGAGCCTTCTGACACGGGATAAACTCAGGAAGCACCAGTATTCTACTTGCCGGATCGTGCTTTGCAAGCACCTCCTCCACTCTCTTATCGGCTCTCTCATTGCCACGGTATCTCTCAAATTTGTTTTCCAGTATCATGCCTGCCACGCTTACCGCCTGAAAGAAAGCCTCATCACTGCCTCCCTCATAATCCCATGACGGATTGAAATTGCCTATAAGTGTTGCAAGCTCGTTTTTCTCACCTGTATTGTCATTGTTGTCGAGAGGCTGGACAAATGACTCATCAAATTTCACCGCAAGCTCCTCGCCTAGAATATCCGCTCCAACAGCCTCCCACAACAGTCCAAATGCCGCATACGGCACACCGTTTTCCCTAATTCTGCTGTCCTTTTGATGATGGTCAAACTCACCACGCCCTATATCAAAAACTATTCCTGTAAAATCATCAGGCACACTATTGCCCCTTGTTATGCTGATCTCAGGATTTATATACAAAAGCAGGGCTGATGAGAACACATCATCTGCGTGAAATTTGCCGCCATGTGTAAAGGCACAGGCATCCTTTTGTTTTATCTGCTCTATTAATCTGCTCATTTTTTAACCTCATATGTATTCTTTTACGCTGTGATACCTTATAACTCTTTAATCATAATTGTAATATTCAAAATGTCAATATAGTTGATGCTAAAACATCCGTTGACAGAATGTCTTTTCTGTATTACTGTATATAATACAAATAATACATTTATATCACTTACAAGTTTTGTCAGATTACAGCCTGCTCATAAAAATCGATACATTTCAAACAGGCTATGACCTATAAACAGTAAGATACAGGAGGTTCACATGATAATAGAACTCGACATGTCAAGCAGCACCCCGATATACGTACAGCTTAGAAACCAGATTGTAAAGGGAATAGGCAAAGGTGAGCTAAAGACCGGCGAAAAGCTTCCAACCGTGCGCCAGCTGGCAAGCGATGCCGGTGTAAACACAATGACGGTCAATAAAGCCTATCAGATTTTGAAAAATGAGGGATTTATCCGCACAGACAGACGGCTCGGCGCTTTTGTGTCCGAATCCATCGCAGATGATACAGATTTCACTGAAAAGCTGGAATCAGAGCTTGAGCTTTTAAGTGCTGAGGCCTGTCTCACCGGAATGAGCCGTGAGGAATTTTTATCAATGTGTGATAAAATATATTCACAAATGAAACCATGTACCGCTTAGCAGAGGAGGCAGACTATGGAAATTATGATGTTTATTATCTTTATAGTTACAAACCTTATTATCATACTATGTATGCAATTTGCGTACACACACGCCTATAAATATGAAAACGGCATGTATCTCAATGTACATATTCCATCATCTCACAAAGAAGATGCCGAAGTAACCGAAATCGTCACCACCGGAAAATGCAAAATGAAACACTTTCAAATTGCCAATGTGATTATCTCCATTGCGATATGCTTTATTGTTTTTATTAACATTGCCGTTTTTGTTCTGGTATATATTGTCTGGATGTTTGCATATATCTTTGGAATTATTCATATTCCAAACAGCTCCCACCGGAAAATGTATGCTCTGAAAATACAAAACGGATGGATAATAGAAGCCCAACGCAAAAAGGTTTA
>ERZ1673694.525-NODE-525-length-20374-cov-5.760864_pt1 | contig 20374 bp, 9 predicted proteins | sample MGYA00580224_ERZ1673694 | MGnify/ENA primary metagenome ERZ1673694 (study PRJEB41218, sample SAMN15661778) | gut metagenome | host: Homo sapiens | place: Canada: London | collected 2015-08-20/2019-03-30 | study: EMG produced TPA metagenomics assembly of PRJNA649273...
CCAACGCCCTGCCTCAGGCCGTGCCCAACTCGTTCGCCGAGTGGATGAACGCCGCGGGTTACGATTTCGTGATCACCCACCCCGAAGGGTACGAACTGGACCCGAAGTTCGTGGGCACGGCGCGCGTCGAATACGACCAGCGCAAGGCCCTCGAAGGCGCCGACTTCGTCTACGCCAAGAACTGGGCCGCCTATGCGGACCCCAATTACGGCAAGGTGCTGTCGCGCGACCGCGCATGGACGGTCGATGCGGAGAAAATGGCGCTCACGAACAACGCCCGTTTCATGCACTGCCTGCCCGTAAGACGCAACATGATCGTCACGGACGAAGTGATCGAATCGCAGCGTTCGCTGGTGATTCCCGAGGCCGCGAACCGCGAGATTTCGGCACAGGTGGTACTCAAACGACTGCTGGAGGGTCTGGAATAATGGAACGGATCACGGTCGTAAAAATAGGCGGCAACGTCATCGACAACCCCGCGGCGCTGAAGCGGTTCCTCGGGGAGTTCGCGGCGCTGGAAGGTCCCAAAATCCTCGTGCACGGAGGCGGCAAACTGGCCACGCGCCTTGCCGAGCGGCTGGAACTGAAGGTGCAGATGGTCGACGGACGACGCATCACCGACAAGGGAACGTTGGACGTAGTGACGATGGTTTACGCCGGACTGATCAACAAGCAGGTCGTGGCAGGACTCCAGGCCGCGGGGTGCAACGCCCTCGGGCTGTCGGGGGCCGACGGCAACGCCGTCACGGCCCGGCGCCGCAGCCCCCAGCCGGTCGACTACGGATTCGTGGGCGACATCGAACGGGTGGACTCCGCGCTGCTGCGCAGACTGCTCGAAGGGAGCATCGTGCCCGTCTTCTCGGCCATCATGCACGACGGGCGGGGGACCCTGCTGAACTGCAACGCCGACAGCGTGGCTTCGGCCGTGGCGCTGGGTGCGGCGGAGATTGCCCCGACGGACCTGGTTTTCTGCTTCGAGAAAGCCGGGGTTCTGCGCGACCCGGACGACGACACGACGCTGATCCGCCAGATCACGGCCGCAACCTATCCGCCGCTCAAGGCCGACGGCGTCGTGAGCAAAGGGATGATCCCCAAGATCGAGAACGCCCTGAAAGCCGTCGAAAAAGGGGTGCGTAGCGTGACGATCCGGAGTTCCGAAAATATTTCGGACGGAGGCGGAACGGTGATTCGAAATTCATAATTCACAATTCGGAATTGGATAAAACAGTTACAGAGGCTATCGACTTGCTGAAAAAGCTGATCGCGACGCCTTCCGTGTCGCGCGACGAAGCGCGCACGGCAGACCTGCTCGCGGCGTTCCTCGCCGAACGCGGCGCGACGCCCGAACGGCTTGCGAACAACGTCTGGGTGCGTTCGGAGGGATTCGATCCGGCGCGTCCGACGCTGCTCCTGAATTCGCACCACGACACGGTGCGTCCGGCGGCATCGTACACGCGGGACCCCTACGCGCCCACCGTCGAGGACGGAAGGCTCTACGGGCTGGGGAGCAACGACGCGGGGGCTTCGGTGGTATGTCTCGTCGAAACCTTCCTGACGTTCCGCGCGCGCGCACTGCCCTTCAACCTCGTGCTGGGAATCTCGGCCGAGGAGGAGTGCATGGGCGAAAACGGCATCCGCGCCCTGCTGCCCGCACTGGGGAGAGTGGACATGGCGCTGGTGGGCGAACCGACGGGTATGCAGGCCGCAACAGGCGAACGGGGACTGGTCGTCCTGGACTGCACGGCGCACGGCAAAAGCGGCCATGCGGCGCGCGGAGAAGGGGTGAACGCCCTCTACATCGCGCTGGACGACATCGCGCGGCTGCGCTCTTTCCGCTTCGAACGGGAATCGGAACTGCTCGGGCCGGTCGGAATCGCCGTAACGCAGATCGAGGCGGGCACGCAGCACAACGTCGTGCCCGACACGTGCCGTTTCGTCGTGGACGTCCGCACGACGGACGCCTATTCGAACGAGGAGACGGTCGAAATCCTGCGGGCGGCCCTCCGCTCCGACGCCGTGCCCCGGTCGACGCGCATCCGCGCCGCAGCGGTCGGCGGGGAACATCCGCTGGTGAAGGCCGCCGTGGCCGCGGGGCGCGAAACCTATGTTTCGCCGACCACTTCGGACCGCACGCTGATGCCCTTCCCGGCACTCAAGATGGGTCCCGGACAATCGTCGCGGTCGCACACGGCCGACGAGTTCGTCCTCCTCGGGGAGATCGCGGAGGGAATCGCCATTTATGAAAAGTACATCGAAAAATTAGCACAGGAATATGGCTGGAAAACTTTGGGATAAAGGCTACGAGCCGGACAAAATGATCGAGGAATACACCGTGGGCGACGACCGCGAACTGGACATGCGCCTGGCGCGCTACGACGTCCAGGGGTCGCTGGCGCATATCGCCATGCTCGAAACGATCGGCCTGCTGACCCGCGAGGAGCTGGAGAAACTCACCGCAGGCCTGAAAGAAATCGCCGCGGAGATCGAAGCCGGACGTTTCGAGATCGAACCCGGAACGGAGGACGTTCATTCGCAGGTAGAACTGATGCTCACCCGCCGGCTGGGCGACGCGGGCAAGAAAATCCACTCGGGACGTTCGCGCAACGACCAGGTACTGGTGGACCTCAAACTGTTCCTGCGCGACGAACTGCGGCAGATCGCCGACGCGGTGAAAGTAGTCTTCGACCGTCTGCAGGAACAGAGCGAAAAATACAAGGAGGTGCTGATGCCGGGCTACACCCACCTCCAGATCGCCATGCCCTCGTCGTTCGGGCTGTGGTTCGGGGCGTATGCGGAGACGCTCGCGGACGACATGCGTCTGGTGGCCGCAGCGTGGCACATCGCCAACCAGAACCCGCTGGGATCGGCCGCCGGGTACGGCTCGTCGTTCCCGCTCGACCGCACGATGACCACCCGTCTGCTGGGCTTCGAGGCGCTGCACTACAACGTCGTGGCGGCGCAGATGAGCCGCGGCAAGAGCGAACGCGCCGCAGCGTCCGCCATTGCCGCCGTGGCCGCGACGATCGGCCGGCTGGCGATGGACGTATGCCTGTTCATGAGCCAGAATTTCGGGTTCGTGTCGCTGCCCGACGAGCTGACCACCGGGTCGAGCATCATGCCCCACAAGAAGAATCCCGACGTCTTCGAGATCATGCGCGGACGCTGCAACCGCCTGCAGTCGGTCCCCAACGAGATCGCGCTGCTGACGACGAACCTGCCCGTGGGCTACCACCGCGACCTGCAACTGCTGAAAGACATCCTCTTCCCGGCGACGACGGAAATCAAACGCACGCTCGCCATGTGCGACTTCATGCTTGCGCACATCCGCGTCAACGAGCACATCCTCGACGATAAGAAATACGACTATCTGTTCACGGTGGAGGACGTCAACCGGATGGTGCTGGCGGGCACGCCCTTCCGCGAGGCTTACAAGCAGGTGGGCATCGCCGTCCAAAAGGGAGAATACAGCCCCACGCGCGAGGTGAACCACACCCACGAGGGCAGCATCGGCAACCTCTGCACGGCGGAAATCCGCCGCAAGATGGAGCGGGTGCTGCGGGAGTTCGAGTAGGCGCGGCGGCGAAAAGCAGGTGCGGCGCAGGCAGCAAATGCGAGCGGGCAGCAGGTGCGGACGTTTGGGCGTTCGGAATATTTTGCTAACTTTGTCTTGACCAATCCAAACGACAAAGTTATGGACATGAAACGTACGCTGTTACTGCTGCTGGGACTGGGCGCAGCGACTCTCTCCGCAGCGGGAGAGCAGAAGGTGAAGACCTCCGTGGAGCAGGTAACCCTGTTCATCGACGGAGCGCAGGTGACGCGCTCCCGGCAGATCGACCTCCCGGCCGGAAATTCGACCGTCGTATTCACCGGGCTGTCGCCCTATCTGGACGACAAGAGCATGCAGGTCAGCGCCAAAGGGCCATTCACGGTGACGGCCGTCAACCGGGTTTTCAACCACACCGACAGCCTCGAACGCTCGACCCGCCGGCAGGCGCTGGAACAGGAGATCGACAAAACGCAGCAGCAGCTGAACCGCCTGAAGGCCTCGCGCGAGGTCGTGGATGCGGAGAGCGAACTGCTGAAAACGAACTGCTCGGTCGCCAACCGGAACGTCGCCACCCCGCTGGCCGCCATCAGGGAGCTGAACGAGTACTATGCCGCACGGCTGGAAGAGCTGAAAAGCAAGGCGCTCTCCCTCGACGCGGAAGAGGAGAAAATCAACGAGCGCAGACGGCAGATTCTGGCCGAACTGGTGAATCTGGGCGGCAAACAATCGGTCCCGATGAGCGAAGTGGAGGTGCGGATCGAAGCCCCTGCGGCCTGCAGGGGATCGTTCACGCTGACCTACTACGTCCGCAACGCCGGATGGTTCCCCTCCTACGACATCCGTTCGGGCGGGCTGTCGGAGCCGGTGGAGATCTCCTACAAGGCCAATATTTTCCAGAACACCAAGGAGGAGTGGAAAAACGTCGCCCTGACGCTCTCCTCGTCGAATCCCACGACGGGAAGCATCGCCCCGCAGCTGCGGACCTGGTGGCTCGACTACGGACTCGCCCCTCCGCGCTACAACCTCAATCTGACGAGCAACACCGTGTCGGACATCGTATTCGACGAGCAGCGCGAACCCCTGCCCGGAGCGACCGTAATGGTGCCGGGCACCACCGTCGGGACTTCGACCGACGTGCAGGGCCACTACTCGATCACCGTTCCCAACGGAGCGACCAGCCTGCAATTCAGCTACGTCGGCTACACACCCCGGACGGAGCGAATCACGGGCAACAGCATGAACGTAACGATGCAGGAAGACGCGACGGCCCTGAACGAAGCGGTCGTCGTGGGATACGGCGTTTCGAACCAGCTGGCAGGCGCCGCACCGGGTGTCCGGATTCGCGGCACAGCGGCTTCGGACAGGAAGGTGGTGGAAGTCGATTTTGCAGACTTCGACGCCGAGAGCGCCGTGATGGAGGTGGAGCAGACGCAGAACCAGCTGGGCTACGAGTTCGAAATCAGACAGCCCTACACCATCCCTTCAGACGGCAAGAGCGTCGCAGCCGAAATCGGGAGGTTCGACCTGCCGGCCGCCTATATCTACCAGAGCTCGCCGAAGATCGACAAGGACGCCTTCCTCGTGGCGGAGGCCACCGGCTGGGAGAAACTCAACCTGCTGCAGGGCGAGGCCAACGTCTATTTCGAAAACACGTTCGTCGGCAAGAGCATCCTCGATCCCGGCCAGACGAGCGACACCCTCCGCTTCTCGATGGGCCGCGACCGGAGCATCCGCATCGAGCGCACCAAGGAGAACGACTATTCGTCGCGCCGCGCCATCGGTTCGAACCAGACACAGACCGTGGCGTGGAAGTTCACCGTGCGCAACACACGCCCGGAACCCGTCGTGCTGACGCTCACCGACCAGCTGCCCGTATCGCGCAACAGCACCATCGCCGTATCGGCCGAGGAGCTGAGCGGAGGCCGGCTGGACAAGGAGAGCGGCATCGTCGCCTGGAGGCTGGAACTGAAACCCGGAGAGCAGCGCGAACTGCACCTGCGCTACGCGGTGAAATATCCCAAAGGCCGCAGCCTGGCAATCGAGTGACCCGGGAAAAGGGACGGCCCGACGACTCCGTTCCCTACGATTTCGCCCCTGCCGGAAATTGTTCCGGCAGGGGCGATTCCTTTTCCGGGAGGCCGGCCGAACCGTCCCCTGCCGATCCCGGGCCGCAGGGCTACTGCTCCGTGTCGCTCACGAACTTTTTCGGAAGCACGCCGAACTGCTTCTGGAAACACTTGGCGAAGTAGGACGTGGAACTGAACCCGACCATGTAGCAGACCTCGTTAATGTGGTAACGCTTGTCCTTGAGCAGCCGGGCTGCGGTTTTCAGCCGTTCGAGACGCAGGTAATCGTTCGGGGTCATATCCAGCACGCCCTTGATCTTGCGGTAGAAGCTCGCCCGGCTCATGTGCACCATCTCGGCGATGTCGTTGATCTTGAACTCGGGATCGCTGAGGTTCGCATGGATGATCTCCTGCAGCCGGACGATGAAGTCCGTATCGGCCGAGGAGGTCGCCATGGTGTTGGCCAGCACCAGGGGATTTTTCGAAAAGGCCTCGCTCAATTTCTGCCGGCTCTTGATCAGGTTGGCGATCACCGACAGCAGGTAGTCCGACGAAAAGGGCTTTTCGACATAGGCGTCGGCCCCGGCGTCCATGCCCGAAATCTTCGAACGGAGGTTCGTCTTCGCCGTCAGCAGAATCAGGGGAATATGGCTGTAACGCAGGTCGTTCTTCACCCGCCGGCAAAGCTCGATGCCGTCCATCTTGGGCATCATGATGTCGCTGACGATCAGGTTGATAAAATTCTTCTCCAGCAGTTCCAGCGCCTCGACGCCGTTCTCGGCCGTGAGCACCGAATAGTTCTCCGACACCTGCCGCCGGATGAAGGCGCACATCTCGGGATTGTCCTCGACGACCAGGATGCTGTAAGCCTCCCAGCCCGGGTCGCCCCGCTCGTCGGAAATGCTCTCGGGATTCTCCTCCGAGGCGGGGTCCCCGGCATCCGCGGCCTCCTGCCGGCAGACCGGAATGGTCAGGATGAACTCGTTCAGCTCCCGGTCGCCGCCCATGACCAGCGTGCCGTGGTGCAGCTCGGCCAGGGAGCGCGACAGCGCCAGCCCGATGCCCGTCCCCGTCGACTCGCTTTTCCGGGTATGGCGGAAGAAGGGGGCGAAAATGGCCTCGCGCATCTCCGGGGGCACGACCTCGCCATCGTTGGTCACCGTGACACGGAACGCGTTGTCCAGCATTGTCAGCTCGACGCGGATCATCGTCTCCGAATATTTCAGGGCGTTGTTCAGCAGGTTGCTCAAGATTTTGGTGAAGGCCTCGCGGTCGACCTGCGCATAAGCCTCCCCGCCGCCCAGTTCCAGTTCAAAGGTCTTGTGCTGCTGCTTGGCCGAAGAGCTGAACCGGTAGAAGGTCTCCTCGACGATGTCTGACACGTTCTGCCGCGTCAGGTTGAGCGACAGGTGCTCCTTCTCGATCTTCTGGAAGTCCAGCAGCTGGTTGGTCAGGTCGAGCAGGCGGTTGGTGTTGCGGTCCATGACGATCAGGTCCTCGGCCATGTTCCGGTCCATCGTCTTCTGCTTGGCGAGGATGTTCTCCAACGGTCCCTTGATCAGCGTCAGCGGCGTGCGGATCTCGTGCGCGATGTTGGTGAAAAAGCTGATCTTGGCGTTGTACAGCTCCCGCTCCTTCTCCCGCTCGAAAGCCTGGATATGCTGCTGCTGGCGGCGGATGTTGCGGCGCGTGTGGTAAATCCCGGTCAGCACGAGTGCCCCCACCGCGAGCAGCCCGTAGACGACGAAGGCCGCCGTGGAGAGGTAGAACGGCGGGGAAACCTCGATGAAAAGCCGCTTTTCGGACTCCGCATCCGGATTGCCGGAGCCGTCGGCCAGCCGGACCCGGAAGCTGTATTTGCCGTAGGGGATTTTCGAGTAGGTGATCGTGGCGCTCTCGGGCGTGTACTGCCGCCACCGGTCGTCGAAGCCTTCGAGTTTGTAGAGCAGGCGGCTGGTCTGCGGCTCGCGGTAGCTCAAGGCGGCGATCTGGAGCGACAGCGAGTTCTGATCGTGCTTCAGGCGGACCGAATCCGAACAGATGATGCTTTTGCGCAGCGGGGAGTTACGGTCTCCGACGACGACCTTCTCGTTCAGCAGCGAAAAACCGGTGATGTAGATCGGCGGCACGTAGTCGGTCTTGCGGCCGAGGAGCGTCTCGGGATTGAAGGAGACAAGCCCCTCGATACAGCCGAAGTAGACGATTCCGTCCGGCGACTTGTAACCCGACTTGTAGTTGAACTGGTTGCTCAACAGGCGGTCGGTCACGGTGTAGACCTGCCTGACGCTCCCCGTCCGGGGATCGAACAGCGCCAGCCCCCGGTCGGTCGTGATCCAGAAATAGCCCTGGTCGTCCTCGATGATCTGAAACACGACGTCGCTGGGCATACCGTCGAAAGAACCGTAACGGACGAAGGTTTGCCCGGCCGGGTCGAAACGACAGAAGCCCGAGCCTTCGGTGGTGAGCCATATCCGCCGGTTGCTGTCCTCGAAAACGCTCGTGACGTTGTCGTAGGGAAGCGAGTTCGGATCGTCGGCGTCGTGCAGGAACTGCGTCCAGACGTCGTTGCGCGCATCGTAGCGGTAGACACCGTTAGACGAGGTTCCCACCCAGAGGTTCCCGGCAGAATCCTCCCGGATGTCGTGGACCATCTTGCCGCCGTTGATCTCCGGGACGTGGAGGAAACGGTCCGTCTCGCGGTTGTAATACTGAAGGCCGTGCATCGTTCCCACGTAGATGCGCCCGCTGTTGGTCTTGCAGAGCGCGAAAACGTAGTTGCTGAAAAGACGCCCCGGCTTGTTGTCGTTGTCGTACTTGCGGATACGCCCCGTCCGGGTGTCGATCACCCGGATGCCTTTCGAGAAGGTGCTCACCCAGAGGTCGTCCCCGTCCATCAGCAGTCCGTGGACGTTGGTGAACTCCCGGCTCGGGGCGAAGAAGCCGAACGACCGGGTCGCGGGATCGAACTGGTAAAGCCCGGCGTCCTCCGTGCCGATCCAGAGCCGCCCGTCGCTGCCCGGGCAGATCTCGCGCACGCGGCGCCCCCGGAGACTGTGCGGATCGTCGGTGTGGTAATACTTTTCGAAATCGGAATTCCGCTGGGGCAGGTAGTTGATGCCCCCGAAGAAGGAACCGATCCACAATCCGCCTTCGCGGTCCTTGCAGAGCGAATAGACGGCATTGTCCGAAAGCGAATAGGGATCGTACGGGGAACTTTTCAGGTGCTGGTAGCGCCGGGTGCGGATGTTGTAGACGACGATGCCCGACTCGGTCCCGATCCACAGTTCGTCGGGCGAGTATTGCAGGATGTGCCGCACGAAGAGCGGCGCCGCGGGATTGTCCGACAGCTGCAGCCGGGTGACCGTCCCCGTGACGAGGTCCAGCTTCGCAACGCCCTGCTCCTCCAGACCGAGGTACATCTCGTTGTAGTCGCTCAAACAGATGCAGGAGATGATGTCCTTGGGGTAAATCTCCCGCCCGTCGGCGTCGAGGAACGGTTTGACGTTCGCAAACCGGTCCTCGGTGTAGTAAAGCCCTCCGCCGTAGCCGGCGAACCAGATGACCCCGTTCTTGTCGCTCGCCAGGCTGCGCAGCGTCTTCCGCGGCTTGTAGCGGCATTCGACCTGCCGGGTCTGCGGATCGTAGCAGAAAACGTCGTTATTCTCCACGACGATCCAGACGCGGCCCTCCCGGTCGCAGTCGAGGATCGGAACCGGCTTGGTGACCGGTTTCCCGTCGTCGGCGTAAAGCGGCACGGCGGAAAAATGCTCCATTTCGGGATCGTAGATGTAAAGCCCCGAGTCCGTGCCGACCCAGATTCTGCGGTCGTGGTCCTCGACGAGGCATTTGATGAGGCTGTTCCCCAGTCCGGTCGTCAGGCGCGGATCGTGCATGAAAGTCTTGAACGACTTCCCGTCGTAACGGCACAGCCCGTCCTTCGTGCCGAACCACATGAAACCCTTGTCGTCCTGAATGATCGAGGTGACCGTATTCTGCGACAATCCGTCGTTGATGTCCAGCCGGTCGAAATGGATCGACTGCGCACGGCCCGGAAAAACGCCGCAGAAAAGCGCAAGGACAAGCGGATAGAATTTTCCCATACGATGTTTAGGTTAGTAAAACAAATATAGATAAATTTAAATCACAAAAAAACACCCCGAAAAGCGTGCAACGAAAGCAGCTGTTCACACAACATGCATAATACCAAATACTTAACACATCAAAAATACCCGCTCGTCCCGCAAAAGAGACAAAATTGAGATGATTTTTGCGTTAATAGCGACTATATTTTCTTGTACCGATTTTCCCTTTTCTACCTTTGTTCTGACAAAAAACACCTAAACCTGAAACGGCACGCCGGGAGCGGCTGCCGGCTGAATGTAACCGATGAAAAAGTGCTTATCCATCCTGTTTGCCTGCTGCGCGATCGCCGGTGAAACCTCCGCCATGGAGGGCCGCCTGTCGGAACGGATTACGCTGAAAACCCCGGGCAACCCTGCCGCGACCTACGATCTGCGTGAATCCGCAACGGAGGGGGGGGGGAATTTTAGAGGCTGACCAACAGCTGCCGCTGACCATCCGGCGGCAAAAAACCGAAACGGAGAACGAAATAAGGATCGTTCTCACCCTGACGGCGACCGATCTCCTATATTATAATGTAGAGGCGCTGTTCACCACCGGACTTACCCACGAAAACTGTCTTTTCTACATGCCCGGGTTCTGGTATCACAAGAACCTGCGGTCGCCCAAGTCGGCTCCCTCATTCCACACCAGCGACAGCTGGCAGGTCCGGGAAGACCGCCTGAGCACGCCCCTCACGGGTATCTACGACGAAAAATCGGGAACTTACTACACGGTGCTCCGCACCGATACGCCGGACTGCGAAGCCCTCGCCTGCCACAACTACGGAGATGTCATCCTCTCGGGCAGAACGTCGCTGGGATTCACCGGATTCCGCAACGCCGACGCACACGCCGCGCTGGTCTTCGGGTTCCCCTACTGCGAAGCCCCGAAATCCTATGTCCGCAAGCTGACCCTCGCGCCCGCCGTCCGGGCGTTCGAGAAACTGGAAAAAGGCGAGACGAGACGCCTGACATGGACCCTCCGCAAGGGCGTCAGCCCCTCCTATTCGTCGTTCGTGGCCGACGTGTGGAACTACTCCTTCGACGCGCTCGATCCCCAGCCCGTCAAACCCCGCTACACTACCGCCGAGGCCAAAGCCATCCTGGCCGAATACTTCGCCCAAAGCTACGTCGGAGACTATCCGCTGAAATACACCTCCGGCGTGGAACTCCGCACGGCCGACTGCGAAAGCACGGGCATCGCCGAGATCGGATTCGTGGGCCGCGTCCTGCTGAACGCCTACAATGCGCTGGAGTACGGCGAAGCCAACGGCCGGGAGGACCTCGCGGCGAACGCACGGTCGATCTTCGACAGCTACCTGCGCTACGGATTCACACCGGGCGGCCTGCTACGCGAGGTGGTCGACTTCAAGCGCGAGCGCGAGACCGACGTATACAGCATCCGCCGCCAGTCGGAGGGCGTCTACGCCCTGCTCAACTACCTCGCCTACGAGAAGCAGCAGGGCCGCAGCCATCCCGAATGGGAGGCCCGCATCCGCACCCTGCTGGAGAAATTTCTCTCGCTCCAGAACCCCGACGGCAGTTTCCCCCGCAAATTCCGCGACAACCTGACCGTCGTGGACGCTTCGGGCGGCAGCACCCCTTCGGCCACGCTGCCGCTGACGATGGCATGCACCTATTTTAAAAACGAAGCTTACCGCAGGAGCGCTCGGCGCACGGCCGATTACCTGGAAAAGAACCTCATCTCCAAAGCCGACTACTTCTCCTCGACGCTCGACGCCAACTGCGAGGACAAGGAGGCGTCGCTCTATGCCGCGACGGCGATGTATTACATGACGTTCGTCTCCGAAGGCGCCGAGCGGCAGCGCTACATCGACCTGTGCCGCGAGGCGGCCTATTTCGCCCTGTCGTGGTACTACCTCTGGGACGTGCCTTTCGCACAGGGGCAGATGCTCGGCGACGCGGGCTTCCGCTCGCGCGGCTGGGGCAACGTCTCGGTGGAGAACAACCACGTCGACGTTTTCATCTTCGAATTCGCGACGGTGCTCGACTTCCTGGCCGAAACATGCAACGAACCCCGCTTCTCGCGCACCAGCGCCGTGATCAAAAGCTCGATGCTCCAGCTGATGCCCGTCGAAGGATCGATGTTCGAAATCGGCCGCACGGGCTACTACCCCGAGGTGGTGCAGCACACCGCCTGGGACTACGGCAAGAACGGCAAAGGCTTCTACAACGACATCTTCGCACCGGGATGGACCGTGGCATCGCTCTGGCAGATGCTCAGCCCCGACCGCGTGACCACATTTTTCGCCAACTGAAAAACGACTGAAAAATGATCAGGACCCTATTGTTTCTCCTTTTCCTCATCCCGGTCGCCGCACCGGCGCAGGAGGCGCTCAAAGAGCGTGAATATATCCACACCCTGACCTCGGCGGACGGCCACGGAGGAGGGTTCGTCTGGAAGATGAAGCGTGCCGACGAGGTCGGCGTACGCTCCGAGGAGGTCTCCTCGGCCGAACTCCCGACCGAAGGGTGGCTGCCGGCGGTGGTCCCGGGAACGGTGCTCAACTCGCTGGTCCACGACGGCGTCTACCCCGAACCCTACTACGGGCTGAACAACAAACTGGAAAAGAACCGTATCCCCGACCTCTACCGCGTGGGACGCGATTTCTACACCTACTGGTTCCGGACGGAATTCCGGCTCGACCGGAAGGAGTGCGGCGGCAAAAAGGTCTGGCTCCAGGCCGACGGCATCAACTACCGTGCGGAGATCTGGCTCAACGGCAACATGGTGGGCAACACGGCAGGCATGTTCCTGCAGCGCGTCATCGACATCACCGACAAGGTCACCTTCGACCGGGAGAACGTCCTGGCCGTGAAGGTCTATCCCGTGGACATGCCGGGCACGATCCGCCCCAAGGGCGGCAAGTCGTTCGGCGCAAACGGCGAATTCCAGAACGGCGGCAACGGCGAGATCGGCCGCAACGTGACCCAGCTGATGACCGTCGGATGGGACTTCTTCTACCTCGACGGCATCCGCGACCGAAACACCGGCATCTGGCGCGACATCTCCGTCTTCACCACCGGGCGGGTCCGGCTGGAACACCCGTTCGTCAAATCCGAACTCTCCAGGCCGAACTACGACGTGGCGCGCCAGACCGTCTCGGTCGAGGTCTCTTATCCCGACTACGTTCCGCAGAACACCTGGCGCAAGGCAAGGGTGAGCGGCGAAATCCGGGGCGAGGGCATCCGCTTCGAGAAGGAGGTGAAACTCTACCGCGGCGAGGTGAAGCAGGTCGTCTTCACCCCCGAGGAGTTCCCGCAGCTCGTGATCCGCAACCCGCGCCTGTGGTGGCCGCTGAACAAGGGGAAGCAGGAACTGTACGACCTGACGCTGAAGGTCGAATTCGACGGTAAGGTGAGCGACTCGATCTCGACGCGCTTCGGCATCCGGGAGATCACCTCCACGACCGACACGCCGGACAAATCGCGCACGTTCAGCATCAACGGCCGGCCGCTCTTCATCCGCGGCACCAACTGGCTGCCGGAGGCCATGCTCCGCACGTCGGACGAACGCACGCGGGCCGAACTGCGCTATACGGCCCAGTCGGGCGTGAACCTCATCCGCTTCTGGGGCGGCGGCATCACCGAATCGGACTACTTCTTCCAGCTCTGCGACTCGCTGGGCATCCTCGTGTGGCAGGAGTTCTGGATGACGGGCGACACGAACCACCCCAACGACCCCGCCGTCTACTATTCGAACGTGGTGTCCACGGTGAAGCGCATCCGCAACCACCCCTCGCTGGCCTACTACGTCTCGTCGAACGAAAGCACCGAGATGCCGCAGATGGAGCAGCTGCTGGAGCGCCTCGACGGCACGCGCGGCTACCAGATGCAGTCGGAGTGCGGCGGCGTGCACGACGGAAGCCCCTACAAACAGGTCAACATCATGAGCCACTACGAGGACAAGGCCTCGCCGCGCGGCAGCCGCGTCTACGGCTTCAACCCCGAGTACGGCGCCCCGTGCCTGCCGACGGTCGAATGCCTGCGCGAAATGATGGACGAAAAGGACCTGTGGCCCATCAACAGGGAGGTTTGGGACTATTCGGACGGAAACGGATTCCACCTCATGTCGTCGCTCTACACCGACATGACCAACCAGTACGGGCCTTCGCGGAACATCGAGGAGTTCGCCGAAAAGGCGCAGTTCCTCGGCGCACTGAACTACAAGAGCATCTGGGAGGTCTGGAACTACAACAAGTTCGGCTACGGCGACCGCTACACCTCGGGATTCCTCTACTGGTATCACAATTCGGCCGTGCGCCAGGTCGCCGGACGCATGTGGGACTGGTCGCTCGAACCCACCGCGGCGCTCTACGCCGCGCAGAACGCCTGCGAACCGCTCCATCCGCAGTTCGACTACCTGAAAAACACGGTGTCGGTGGTCAACGACCACTACCGCGCATACCGCGGCTACCGGGTCACGGCCGAAGTCTACGACCTCGACATGCGGCGCATCGACGCGCAGTCGGCGAGAGTGGACCTTCCCGAAGACGGCGTTGCGAACGACGTGCTGACGCTGGATTTCGCGGCGTCGAAAACCCCGGTGCAGTTCATCAAGCTGAAACTCTTCGACGAGCAGGGCAGACAGGCGGGCAGCAATTTCTACTGGCGTTCGGACAACGAGTACAAGGGCGCCAACACGCTCACCGGCCCGGCGACGGCAGGGTTCCAGGCCCTCGGCGAGCTGGCCAGAACCAAAGTCGCGGCCTCGTACCGGACTTCGGTCAACGGCGGAAACCACTTCATCGACCTCCGGCTGAAAAACACCGGCCGCACGGTGGCGTTCTTCACGCAGATACAGTGGCTCGACGGTGCGCGCAAACCGGTGCGGCCCTCGTTCTACACCGACAACTTCCTCTGCCTGATGCCGGGCGAGAGCCGGACGGTACGTATCGAAACGGCGCTCGGAAAACTCCCCGAAGCGGAATACACGCTCGTCGTGAAGGGCTTCAACCTCGACACCCGGGAATTCAAGGTCAAAATCGATCGCCCGTGAAACTCCTGTTGCATAGCCTGTTCCTGCTGCTGGCCTTCGAGACGCAGGCCCGCACGCACTCCTGCGACGTGGTGATCGTGGGCGGGACCCCTGCGGGGATCACCGCCGCCATAGCCGCCGCACGCGAGGGGAAGAACAGCGTCATTCTGGAGCGCTCGGCCCACATCGGCGGACTTCCGGCCAACGGGCTGGGCGCCACGGACATCGCCACGCGGGGCGCTACGGCGGGACTCTTCGCCCGCTTCATCGCGCTGAACAAAGCCTATTACGAAAGCCGTTACGGCGCGGATTCGCCGCAGGCGCGCGATTGCAGCGACGGATACCGTTTCGAACCCGCCGTCGCACAGCGGACCTTCGAGCGGATGCTCGCCGAAGCGGGTCCCGGGAAAATCACGGTCCTGACCGGCCGCCAGTTCGACGCCGAGGCGCGCTACGTCGTCAAAAAGGGCGACCGGATCGTCTCGATCCGCGTCCTCGACCGCACGACGGGACGGGAGGAGCATTACAGCGGGGCCATGTTCATCGACGCTACCTACGAAGGCGACCTGGGCGCCGCCGCAGGAGTTCCGTTCCGGACCGGGCGCGAAGGGGCCGGCGAATACGGCGAACCGTGCGCCGGAAAGATTTACCGCTGGTGGAAGCACGGTCCCGACGCCGACGGCACGACCTACGAGGGCGACGACGCGATCCAGGCCTACAACTACCGCCTCTGCCTGACGGACGATCCGCAGAACCGGCTGGCGATCCCCCGGCCGGAGCGGTACGACCGCGAAGAGTACGTCTCGCTGGTCGGCGACGTGCTCGACGGACGCAACACCGACGCCCGTTACCGCAAGGCGGATTCGGCGGCCATAGCCCGGAACCGCCGGCGCATCGAATCCGGAGAGCGGACCGCCGCGCCCGGCGACGTCTGGGGCATGGCCAAGATCACGAGCATGACCCGCCTGCCCAATGCCAAGACCGACGCCAACAACCAGCACCTCGCGCTCATCTCCACGGACCTGCCCGAAGAGAACTGGCCGTGGCCGACGGCCGACTGGGCGTGGCGCGACCGGTTTGCGGAGCGGCTGCGCGACTATACGCTGGGCCTGCTGTGGTTCGCTCAGCACGACGAAGCCCTGCCGGCCCATTTCCGCGAAGCCTGCCTCCAATGGGGACTCGCCGCCGACGAATACCGCGACAACGGCGGATTCCCGCGCCAGGTCTACGTCCGCGAGGGACGCCGGCTGGAAGGGTGCTATTTCTTCACCGCCGGCGACGCCCTGCCCGAGGCCGAAGGGAAACGGCCGCCGCTCCACCCCGCGTCGGTCACCGCAAGCCACTACGCCCTCGACTCGCACGCCGTGCGCAAACGCGAGGCGGGCCGCGTGCACCTCGACGGCTTTTTCAGCCACCCGACGGCGGTCTACACGGTTCCCTACGGCGTGATGGTCCCCCGTCGCATCGAGAACCTGCTCTTCCCGGCAGCCGTTTCGGGCAGCCACGTCGGGTTTTCGACCCTGCGCATGGAGCCTTGCTGGATGGCCTTGGGCGAGGCTGCCGGAACGGCCGCCGCGCTGGCCATCGACAGTCGCAAGGATGTCCGCGGAATCCCAACGGAATCGTTGCAGGAACGGCTGCTCCGCCACGGGGCAATGCTGGTCTACCTGCGGGACCTCAAGGCGGACGATCCCGACTACGCCCGGGTGCAGCGGCTGGCGCTGCGGGGCTTCTTTCCCGAATGGGAAGCCGGACTCGACCGGGTGCTGGACGGAGAGACGGCACGGCTGTGGAGCACACTCGCCGGACGTGAAATCACGGCCGACGGCACGACCACCCGGCGCGAATGGCTCCGCCGGATTACAACGAATCAATTCCTAAAACCAAACTGAATATGAAACGCACATTTTCCTTTTTAACGGCCCTCCTGGCCATCGTCTCGATGATGCTGTGCTGCAACAACTGCAGCAAGGACGATTCCGGTGACAACGACACCGGAAAGGCGTATCTCCGGCTCAACTTCAACGAGAAGATGGTCTCCAACTCCTCCGGGTCGCTCGAAGTGTTCGTGTCGTCGAACGCCGCATGGACCGCCGAGCCGCGGAGCAAGTGGCTCAGCGTGGACCGCACCAGCGGCAAGGGCGACCTCTCGGTCCGTATCTCCTACGAGAAGAACGACACGGAAAAACGCACGGGCATCGTCCGCTTCACCGCCGAAGGCGTCAATCCGGTCGAGGTGACCGTCACGCAGTCGGCGCTGACTTTCACCAACCCCATCACCCTCGGAGGCAACATCGCCACGATGCCCGACCCGTACATCGTTCGGGACGGCGAATACTACTACACCTGCAAGGCGAGCGGCAACGGCATCGCCATCTCGCGCTCCACGCGGCTCACCGTGATCAACAGCACCACCAAGAAATGGAGCCTCCCCTACGAAGGTCCGTCGAAGCCGTGGAACATCGCCGACCTCTGGGCACCCGAAATGTTCCACATCGGCGACCGCTGGTACGTATACTACGCCGCAGGACGCCGCGGACAGGACGGAATCACCGGCTACAGCACGCAGCGCAGCGGCGTACTCCGCTCGAAGACCGACGACCCGCTGGGCGAATGGGAAGACATGGGCATGCTCTACACCGGAGACAACTACCAGCCCGGCATCAAACCCACGGTGGAAAACACGGAATACGCCATCGACCTGACGACGTTCGAACTCAAGGGACAGCGCTACGCCGTCTGGTCGGGCAACGAGAAGACCGACGACATTCAGCAGATCCGCATCGCCACGATGTCGGACCCCTGCACCATCTCCTCGTCGCTGGCCGTGATCTCGACACCGACGCAGTCGTGGGAGACGATGGACGGACGCAAAATCAACGAGGGTCCCGCCGTGCTCGTCAACGAGGAGAAGGGCAAACTCTTCATCGTCTACTCCTGCAACCCCTCCTGGACCAAGAACTACCGCCTGGCCTGGCTGATGCTGGACATGAACAGCGGCAACCCGATGAATCCGGCCGACTGGCAGAAGTCGGGCAGCTATGCCTTCTGGCGCTGCGACAACACCAAGGAACCCGTATCGGGCGTCAACGGACTGGGCCACTGCACCTTCACCAAATCACCCGACGGAACCGAGGACTGGATCATCTACCACGCCATGCGCTACTCCGACGGCGGCTGGGGCCAGCGCTACCCCTTCGTGCAGAAGTTCACCTGGAACGCAGACGGAACTCCCAACTTCGGAGAAGGCGCCGGATGGGGCGAATCGCTGCTCCTGCCCGCGGGAGAGACCCTCTGAACACCACCGCATTTTAAACCAAACTGAAAAATAGCACCGGAAACCGCATGAAAAAGTTCCTTTTAGTTGTACAGACCCTGCTGCTGCTCGCAACGGCCTCGAATGTCCAGGCGCAGAAAAGCTACGACCTGAAGCATTTCCCGAAGGGATGCCAGCCCGAAGAGATCGGCGTGAGACTCACCGAACGCTACCTCCAGACCCCGCATTCGCACTGGGGCGACATCAATTCGAAATACAAGGTCTCGCTGATCACCTACCCCGACGTCTGCGCGTGGCTGGGCGCGCTGTGGTTCACGGCCGGAACCGGCAACGACAGCCTCTACACCCGGCTCGTGGAGCGTTTCGAGCCGCTGTTCACCACGCAGAAGAACCTGCAGCCCAACCTCTTCCCCAAGGACCACAACGTCGTCGACTTCTACGTTTTCGGCGCCGTGCCCCTGGAGATCTACAAGCGCAACCACGACCCGAAATACCTGGAGCTGGGCATGAAATACGCCGACGGACAGTGGGAGCTGCCGGAGAACCCGCAGCACTACAAGCAGCTCTCCGAGGCGAAGAAATACGCCGACGAGGGATACTCGTGGCAGACGCGGCTGTGGGTCGACGACATGTTCATGATCACCGACCTGCAGGCCCAGGCCTACCTGGTCACGGGCGACAAAAAGTACATCGACCGCGCCGCCCGTGAGATGGCGCTCTACCTAGACCGCATCCAGCGCCCCAACGGGCTTTTCTACCACCACACCGGAACGCCCTTCTTCTGGGGACGCGGCGACGGATGGATGGCCGTCGGCATGGCCGAGATGCTCCGCATGCTCCCGAAGGACAACCCCTATCTCCCGCGCATCAAGGCGGCCTATCTGCAAATGATGGAGACGCTGCTCCGTTACCAGGCCTACGACGGCATGTGGCGGCAGATCATCGACGACCCCAACTCGTGGAAGGAGACCTCCTCGACAGCCATGTTCACCTACGCGATGATCCTGGGCGTGAAGAACGGCTGGCTCGACCGGAAGATCTACGGCACGGCCGCCCGCAAGGCGTGGATCACGCTGCTCTCCTACCTCGACGAGAAGGACAACCTCCGCAATGTCTGCGAAGGGACCGGCGCCCGAAACAGCGCCGAATGGTATCAGAACCGCCGCCGACTGACCGGCGACATGCACGGGCAGGCCGCCATGCTGTGGTGCGCCTATGCCCTCTCCTGCGACGTGAAACCTTACAAACTGGCCCCGAGCCGGTAAACCGAACCCATTATGAGCAAAATCCTGAAACTGTTTCTTCTCGGAATCGCCCTCGCCGGGCTGTGCGTGGCGGGGTGCAGCGAGAAGGCGACCACCGGCACGGGCGTAAAGCCCAAACCCACGCCGGAGCCTGATCCCGATGTCGAAGAGTATGATCTGATCACCTTTCCCGACCGGAAAGACCCCAAAACGGTCGGCGAAGGCGTCGTGAACCTCTTCATCCGCTCGGGGAACTCCAACTGGGGCGACATGCACTCCTCCAAGAAGAGTTCGCTGACCTCCTACCCCGACATCTGCGCCTGGCTGGGAGCGTTCTGGTATGCCGAGGCGGCCGGGAACAACGGCCTGTTCGACCAGCTGGTGGCGAAGTTCGACCAGTTCCTCGAAGTGGACGACAAGAGCATCGAGCCGAACAAGAGCCTCGTGACGCAGATTCCCCGCACGGAGAACAACGCCGTGGACTACAACATCTTCGGTGCCGTGCCGCTCCACATCTACTATGTCAAGAAACAGCGTGGCGCGGCCGAGGCCGACATCAAGAAGTACCTCGATCTGGGGCTGCGCTACGCCGACCAGCAGTGGGAGCTGCCGACCGAAAAGAAATACCTGGAGAAGATGAAGGACCCGCAGTATTATCACAACCTGGGCTATTCGTACCAGACACGTCTGTGGATCGACGACATGTTCATGATCACGGCGCTCCAGGCGCAGGCCTATCTGGCCACGGGCGACGAGAAGTACATCGAACGCGCCGCCAAAGAGATGATTCTCTACCTCGACCAGCTGCCGGGCGAGAACGGAGTCTTCTACCACGCCCCCACCGCCAAGTTCTTCTGGGCCCGCGGCAACGGATGGATGGCCGTGGGAATGCCCGAGATGCTGCGGATGCTCCCCAAAAGCACGAAATACGACGTCTACCGCAACCGCATCCTCACCGAGTACAAGAAGATGATGGCCACGCTGAGCGCCTACCAGTACGACAGCGGACTGTGGGGACAGCTGATCTACCCCAACCAGGGCGACATGTGGGAGGAGACCTCCGGATCGGCCATGTTCACCTACGCGATGATCCTGGGCGTGAAGAACGGCTGGCTCG
>ERZ1673694.544-NODE-544-length-19722-cov-89.262165_pt1 | contig 19722 bp, 19 predicted proteins | sample MGYA00580224_ERZ1673694 | MGnify/ENA primary metagenome ERZ1673694 (study PRJEB41218, sample SAMN15661778) | gut metagenome | host: Homo sapiens | place: Canada: London | collected 2015-08-20/2019-03-30 | study: EMG produced TPA metagenomics assembly of...
TTTATGAACCGATTGAATATATCCTTTCTCTGGGTGGGAAGCGGATACGTCCTGTGTTAATGTTGATGGGATATAACTTGTATCGGGAGGATGTAGCGTCTATATACGATCCTGCCACTGCAATTGAAGTTTACCACAACCACACCTTGTTGCATGATGATTTGATGGATCGCTCGGATGTGCGCAGAGGCAAACCTACTGTACACAAAGTATGGAACGATAACACTGCTGTTCTTTCGGGAGATGCTATGTTGATTCTGGCATTTCGCTATATGACGGGATGTCCGCAGGAACATCTGAAAGAAGTGATGGATTTATTCAGTCTGACTACACTTGAGATCTGTGAAGGGCAGCAACTGGATATGGAATTTGAGTCCCGCTGTGATGTGACAGAAGACGAATACATTGAAATGATTCGTTTGAAAACGGCTGTGTTGCTTGCTGCTAGTCTTAAAATCGGTGCAATTTTGGCAGGAGCGACTGCTGAAGATGCAGAGAATCTTTATCATTTTGGGATGCATATCGGAGTTGCGTTCCAATTGCAGGATGATTTGTTGGATGTATATGGAGACCCGGAAGTGTTCGGGAAGAAGATAGGCGGAGACATTCTTTGCAATAAAAAAACATATATGCTTATCAAAGCACTGAACCGTGCGGATGAAAAGCAACGGGAAGAATTGAATCGTTGGTTGAATGCAGAAACTTTTCAACCAGCAGAAAAAATAGAAGCGGTAACTGAAATCTATAATCAGTTGAATATCCGTAATGTCTGCGAAAACAAAATGCGCGAATATTACACCCTTGCTATGGAAAGTCTGGCTGCAGTCGCCGTTGCAGAAGACAGGAAAAAAGAATTGAAGAATCTTGTGAAATTATTAATGTATCGTGAAATGTAGCTAAGTGTCAGAGATATGCCTTACAGACGATTACCAAATACAGATCAAGCAAGAGTTCGGGCGTTGAAAGCGGCAGTCGAAAAGGGGGAGATGTATAACGTACGTGACTTGGCTATTACATTAAAGACATTATTTGAGGCACGTAATTTCTTACATCGGTTCGAGGCTGCGCAAATTTATTATACACAGTGTTACAACAACCAGTCGCGTGCCAGCCGTAAGCATCAGATGAACGTGAAGACCGCCCGGTTGTATATCTCTCATTTTATCCAAGTACTCAATTTGGCAGTACTTCGCGATGAAATCAAAGTGGCGCATAAAGAATTATATGGCCTGCCTGCTTCAAACACAGTGCCGGACCTGTTGAGTGAAGCCGCACTGGTAGAGTGGGGGAAGAAAATAATTGAAGGCGAACAACAAAGAACGACTCAAGGCGGCATACCTATTTATAATCCGACTATTGCACGTGTAAAAGTGCATTATGATATTTTTCTGGAAAGCTACGAACGACAGAAAAACTATCAGGCATTAACCAACCGCAGTCTTGATGAACTGGCATCCATGCGTGGGCGTGCAGATGAATTGATTCTGGATATCTGGAACCAGGTAGAAGCTAAATATCAGGATGTCACTCCCAATGATACCAGATTGGAAAAATGTCGCGACTACGGACTGATATATTATTATCGCTCCAGCGAGAAAGTAAAAGAAGAAAAAGAAATATCATGCTGATAGATACTCATTCTCACCTTTTTGTTGAAGAATTTACCGAAGACCTGCCGCAGGTGATGGAACGTGCACGGAAAGCGGGAGTTTCCTATATTTTCATGCCCAATATAGACAGTACCACCATTGATGCTATGTTGTCAGTGTGTAGGGATTATCCGGGTTTTTGCTATCCGATGATCGGGCTGCACCCGACTTCCGTCAATGAGTCCTATGAACAGGAATTAGCAGTTGTACACAAGTACTTGTCGACTTCTAATGAATTTGTGGCTATCGGAGAAATAGGCCTCGACCTTTATTGGGACAAGACTTTTCTGAAAGAACAAATTTTGGCTTTTGAAAAGCAAATAGAGTGGGCACTAGAGTATGACCTTCCGATTGTAATTCATTCAAGAGAAGCATTTGAATATATATATAAGGTAATGGAGCCCTATAAAAAGACACCATTGACCGGCATTTTTCATAGTTTCACCGGGACATCGGAAGAAGCGGCGAAATTGTTGGAATTCGAAGGATTTATGTTAGGCATTAACGGAGTCGTTACTTTTAAGAAATCGACTTTACCGGAAACACTGACGACAGTTCCTTTAGAACGCATTGTGCTCGAAACCGACTCCCCTTATTTAGCTCCTGTGCCGAACCGGGGGAAGAGAAATGAGAGCGCCAATGTAAAAGACACACTTATGAAGGTGGCGGAGATTTATCAGATAACTCCAGAGCACGTAGCAGAGGTCACTTCTGTTAATGCGCTAAAAGTGTTTGGAATCCGCAAATAAGGTTCGAAAGGTTTTAAATTATATTAATTTGCAGTATTTATTCAAGATAAAAGGGGGAGAATGCTTCTTGAAAAGAAAAAAAAGAATACATTTGTAGCTGAAAATGCTGAAAACACAGAGGGAGAGATGCTCGAGTGGTTGAAGAGGCACGCCTGGAAAGCGTGTATACGCCAAAAGCGTATCCGGGGTTCGAATCCCCGTCTCTCCGCAGACATGAAAAAGAGAAGAGAAGTAAATACAATAATAATAATCAATTAATTAATCTTAAAAATTAGACACACAATGAAAAAGTTATTTGCAATTGTTGCTGTGATTGGGGCCTTCACTTTTGGCTCAATTCAACTTGCTCAGGCTCAAGGCGCTCCTGCAGCAGAACAAACTGAACAACAAGCTGCTCCTGCCGCTGAAGCTACTACAGCTACTGCTCCTGCTGCAGAAGAGGGTGGTATTCACAAGGAAATCAAAGTTAAATTCATCGAAGGTACTGCATCTTTCATGAGTTTGGTAGCTATCGCTTTGGTGATCGGTTTGGCTTTCTGTATTGAACGTATCATTTATTTGAGTTTGGCTGAAATCAACACAAAAAAATTCATGGCATCTATCGAAGCTGCTTTGGAAAAAGGTGATGTTGAAGCTGCTAAAGACATTGCTCGTAACACCAGAGGCCCGGTTGCTTCTATCTACTACCAAGGTTTGATGAGAATCGATCAAGGTATTGACGTAGTTGAGAAGTCAGTTGTATCTTATGGTGGTGTACAGGCAGGTTACCTTGAAAAAGGATGTTCTTGGATCACACTGTTTATCGCAATGGCTCCGTCACTCGGATTCTTGGGTACTGTAATCGGTATGGTGCAGGCATTTGATAAGATCCAGCAGGTAGGTGATATCTCTCCGACGGTTGTTGCAGGTGGTATGAAAGTTGCCTTGATTACAACTATCTTCGGTTTGATCGTAGCATTGATCCTTCAGGTATTCTACAACTATGTACTTGCTAAGATTGAAGCTCTGACTAGCGAAATGGAAGATTCTTCTATCTCTTTGTTAGACATGGTAATCAAATATAACTTGAAATACAAAAAATAATCGAAGATGAGTAAGTTAACATATAGAGCATCGTATTATGCACTTTATGCGATGTTTGCCATCATCCTGATCGTATTGTGCCTTTTCTTCTTAGGAGGAGATGCTACAGGCGATGCAGTGATTGCGGGAGTAGATCCCGAGATGTGGCAGCCGGCTCAAACAGACGCCTTACTTTATTTGATGTATGCTTTGTTTGGCATTGCCATTGCAGCTACTATACTTGGTGCAATATTCCAATTTGGAGCAGCTTTGAAAGATAATCCGGCAAATGCTATCAAATCTTTACTTGGTTTGGTTCTTTTAGTTGTTGTTTTAGTTGTTGCTTGGTCTATGGGTGACGGAACACCAATGCAGATTCAAGGCTATAGCGGTACAGACAACGTTCCTTTTTGGCTGAAACTGACTGATATGTTCCTTTATTCTATTTACATCCTGTTGTTTGTAACAGTTGTTGCAATCATCGTGAGTGGCATAAAGAAGAAATTATCCTAATCAATTGAGTAATTCTCAATTAAATAAGTAATAACAATGGCAAGAGGAAAAAGAAAAGTTCCTGATATTAACTCAAGTTCTACGGCGGATATCGCTTTCTTGTTGCTGATCTTCTTCTTGATTACAACATCAATGGATACGGACCGTGGTTTGGCAAGACTTTTGCCTCCACCGCCCGAAGATCAAGATCAGGATAATACTGATAAAATCAAAGAACGTAACGTATTGCAGGTATACTTGAATAAAGATGATGCTTTGATGTGCGGTAATGATTATATTGGTGTTGATCAGTTGAGAGAGAAAGCTAAAGAATTTATTGCTAACGTTGCTAACGCAGAACATATGCCTGAAAAAACACAAAAGAATGTAGAATTCTTTGGCACATATCTGGTTAATGACAAGCATGTAATTTCTTTGCAGAATGACCGTGGATCTTCTTATCAGGCTTATATCAGCGTGCAGAACGAATTGGTGGCTGCATACAATGAATTGAGAGACGAGTTGGCTGAACAGAAATTTGGAACTACATATGCGGAATTGAATGACGATCAGCAAAAAGCGATTCGTGAAATTTATCCGCAACGAATTTCTGAAGCAGAACCTAAAAAATACGGAGAAAAAAAGAAGTAAGTAATGGGAAAATTTAATAAGACTGGTAAACGTGAAATGCCGGCATTGAATACTTCTTCGTTGCCTGACCTTATCTTTACCTTGTTGTTCTTCTTTATGATTGTAACAACAATGCGTGAGGTAACGTTAAAGGTACAGTTTACACTTCCGCAAGGTACTGAACTCGAAAAACTGGAGAAGAAATCGCTGGTAACATTCATCTATGTAGGAGAACCTACACAGGAATATCGCGCAAAAATGGGTACTGAAAGTCGTATTCAGCTCAACGACAGCTATGCTGAAGTGGGTGAAGTACAGGACTTCATTTTCCAGGAACGTGCAAGTATGAATGAAGGTGATGCAGCTAAAATGACTGTATCTCTGAAAGTAGACCAAAAGACAAAGATGGGTATTATTACTGACGTAAAAAATGCTCTTAGAAAATCTTATGCTTTGAAGATTAACTATTCAGCTACTAAACGTGGTGAAAAGTAATTAGTTAATTTGATATATAAAAAGGAAGGGTGTCCAAATCGGTTTGGACACCCTTCCTTTTTATATATTAATATTACACATTTGTACAACTCTTTCTATCGGGATTCTTTTTTAATTGTCTTTTACTCCATATACTTCTTTATGTATTCTCTTTTTGATTGTTTCAAAATCCTTTTCACAATCCAGCTCTCCGTGTACCATTAAATACATGGGAAGAAAATCATCTCCGGGCTTGTAAGGAGGTTGACAGTAGTCTTTTTCCCATAGTGTAAAGCCCTGGCGTTGATAAAAGCTGATACGTCGTTTGGCCATTTCCTCCACCGGACGTTCTACTTCCAATACGATCGGGCGTTTTAAATAATTGCACAAGTATTCCAGTGTACGTTTTCCATAACCTCCATTTCGCAGGGCAGGATTGGTTGCAAAGTGTTCTACATAGTAGAAACTGCCAAAGTCCCAATAGGTAATGAAGCCGACTGGCAAGTCATCGTCAAAGATGATGTTATTATGAAAGTTGCCCGTACGGTCAGTGTACTCGCGCAGTTGTTCCAGCTGACGGTACTCTTCCGGTGGAAATGCATCAATCAGGAGTTCTTCCATGAATTTGTAATGTTGCAGGTCCGACGTACTGATTGGTTGAAGTCTAATCATGAGGTTTGGGTTTTAAGTTTGACAATAATATGATTGTATATTGATTTTGTTTTTAAGTAGGTATTTACCATCGGTTACCATCGATGATTGTTATTCAATTAAGGAACATAAAACTCAATCATTCGGCGGATGGCACGTTGACAAACCGGGCAAAATTCCGGATATCCGTTTGTTTTCATGCGACAGTCGTAGGCAGGACGATAAATACCTTTAGCGGAATAGCCGCCTCCTTCATATACTCCTACCGGATATTTCTTTCTTTCAGCAATAGGAGTAGGAATCGGAGTGTCTGACGGAAGCATATCTTTCCATTTGGAAGCAAAGTTTACCTGTGTTGAAATATTCTGTTCCCACGGTTCGACATCCAGTGGATAAGTATCCGTCATCACATCATCCTCATAAAAATACTCGTCGGCCAATCCACCAAAGCTGTGCCCGAATTCGTGCACTACCACCGGTTTGAACATGGGGTGATGAGCTGTGGTTAGCGTATAAGAATTGTATATTCCTCCTCCGCCGTATACATCTGTGTTAGCGAGGATAATAATATGCTCGTAAGGGATACCAGTCAATGCATTGTGGATAGACTTTACCCGGCTGGTAGTCAGATAGCGATCTGAATAAAAGGTATCGAAATGAGAATGAATCGCCGTTTCTTTCCACAGATTTTCGCGGGGAACACTGACACCACTATCCGTTGAAGGACTGGCTACGGCAACAATATTAAATTTACCCTTCATGGAACGAAACGGCTCGTACGAAAACAAACTTTCGCAGGTACGTTGTGCATCCTGATAGAATATATCCATTTCTTTTTCTGTATATCCCTCTGCCAGGATAGCAACATCTATGCAGTCTTTTTCATTGCCACTTTGCAACATATACCGGTGTGGAGTAACATGTGATACTCCCCGTTTATGAATCAGTATGTCATTCGGACGCACGATATGTTTGTAAGTAGCCATTGTTTTCTTTCGCGGAGAATATAAAGTGACTTCTATTTCCACAGGCTGTTTGGGATAAGGAAGAAGAAAGGTATTTTCAAACCCTTTAGCTGTTTCTTTAGCTTCGTCTGTTGACAGCCATTCTTGAAATAAAGAAGAGAAAGATGTTTTGTAGATACACTGTTTGCTGGCAAGGTCTTTCACAATAATTTGTCCGTTGCCTTCCAAGGGAAGTTCGGAGAGATGGTGTTGACGGCCTGCCCAGGTGGGAAGCTGTGATAGTTCATCCAGATAAATAGCCTGTTGTGTAGCATCCCCGGTAAAGATATAATCCACTCGCAATGTTTTGTTCTGAAAATAATCAGCAAAATTCTGTGCGAAACTTCCTATAGAAGTACAGAAACACAGAATGATACAGCAAATATGTTTCATATAAATAGTATATTTATGTTTTTCGCAAAGGTACGAACTATTGTTGACTTATCCGCTTTCTGCAAATAAAAGTAATAGATTATAGTATTTGTTGTCGAAAAATCGCTAACTTTGCATAAAAGATTCATTGATAAAAACAATTTGATTCAAAAATGGGACATCATCAATTAGATGCTTTAGATGAGCAAATTCTGAAACTGATTGCAGGGAATGCGCGTATTCCTTTTTTGGAAGTGGCAAGAGCATGTAATGTTTCCGGCGCTGCGATCCATCAGCGTATTCAGAAGCTTACTAATCTAGGAATATTAAAAGGTTCGGAGTATGTCATCGACCCCGAGAAAATCGGATATGAGACTTGCGCTTATATTGGTATATATCTAAAAGACCCCGAATCCTTTGATTCGGTAACAAAAGCTTTGGAAGCTATTCCCGAAGTGGTGGAATGCCATTTCACTACTGGAAAATACGATATGTTTATTAAAATTTACGCAAAGAACAACCATCACTTATTGAGTATTATTCACGATAAGTTGCAACCATTGGGTTTGGCGCGTACCGAGACATTAATCTCCTTCCATGAAGCCATTAAGCGGCAGATGCCGATTATGGTCGACATAGAAGATGAAGATTAATCATTAGTCAGTATTCGTGGTTGGATCACAGTAAGAAACAATTTTCTTACTTTCTTACGTAATCAACGAAAGCATAGGAGCAGAGATGTTTCTCATCCGCAGGATGGGCTTCTCTGCTTTTTTCCTGCCATACCTTTGAAGATACTTCCGGAAAATAGGCATCAGCTTCGGGAGCTGTACTGTCTATCTCTGTCAGGCAAAGTTCGTCAGCGAAGGAAAGAGCCTGCTGATAAATGCTTGCCCCTCCTATAATATAAATATGTTCGTCCTCCCGGCAACTTTTCAAAGCCGTTTCGAGTGAAGGAAACACTTCCGCACCGGAACATACTGTATCCGGATTGGAAGATAAAACGATATTTCTTCGATTGGGCAATGCGCCTTTCGGTAATGACTCGAAAGTTTTGCGTCCCATAAGTATAGTGTTTCCGGTAGTTAATGCTTTGAAACGTTTCAAATCATTTGGTAACCAGAAAAGAAGTTTATTTTCGAAGCCTATAGCCATGTGGCGGTCTACGGCAGCAATGATTGATACTTTACTCATCTTTTTTACACGGCTACTGCTCCTGCAATATGCGGATGCGGATCATAGTTTACTAATTCGAAGTCCTCAAATTTAAAATCGAAGATGTTTTTCACGTCCGGATTGATTTTCATTTGCGGCAATGGGCGAGGCTCCCGTGATAATTGGAGCTTCACTTGTTCCAGATGGTTCAGGTAGATATGAGCATCACCGAAAGTATGAACGAAATCGCCGGCTTTCAAACCTGTCACTTGTGCCATCATTTGCAGTAATAATGCGTATGAAGCAATGTTGAAGGGAACACCGAGAAATATATCGGCACTGCGTTGATATAGTTGCAGGCTCAACCGCCCGTCTGCTACGTAAAACTGAAAGAATGCATGGCAGGGAGGTAAATTCATATTGTTCAAATCTGCCACATTCCACGCACTAACGATGATACGGCGTGAATCCGGATTGTGTTTGAGTGTCTCCACTACTTCGCTGATCTGGTCGATGAAGCCGCCGTTGTAATCAGGCCATGAACGCCATTGATAACCGTAGACATGACCCAAATCACCGTTCTCGTCCGCCCATTCGTTCCAAATACGTACTCCATGTTCCTGCAGGTATTTCACGTTTGTATCTCCTTGCAGAAACCAAAGCAATTCGTATATGATTGATTTCAGATGCAGTTTTTTGGTTGTCAGGCACGGGAAACCGTCATCAAGGTTAAAACGCATCTGATGACCGAAGATACTGATCGTTCCGGTTCCGGTACGATCACTTTTTTCCGTGCCTTCGGTTAGCACGCGATTGAGTAAATCCAGGTATTGTTTCATAATGAATAATTTGCAGTGAAAATGATTCTCCGTACAAAATTACAAAAATGGAGTGAATAAATTAGCAAACCAGCCGACGAACTTCTTCCAGGGAGAACGCTTTTTCCAAAACTCCGGTGTCAGCTGGGTGCAATGCTCGATATCGTTTCGGAACATATTATTTAATTCCCCCGTTATTCTTTTATCAAAAATAAAGGCATTTGTTTCGTAGTCATATCGTAGGCTGCGGCTGTTCAGGTTGGCAGTACCGACTGTGCAGAACAAGTCGTCCACCATCATAATTTTCGAGTGATGGAATCCCCCGTTGTACATGTAGACAGTAGCTCCCCTTTTCATCAGTTTATGTAACTTATAAAGTGCGGCATCCGGAGTAAAAGGGATATCGGAAGCAGAGGAAACCATGATGGTTACATCTACTCCCCGGTCGATTGTCCGGTTCAACGCCTTTTTGATGGAAGAAGTCGGTACAAAATAAGGATTGACGATATGAACATTCTTTTGTGCCGAATAAATGCTCATGGCATAGGCATGGCTCAACATACGGCTATTCTTTTTCGGGGTACGGTCTACAATTGCTACAACGATATTCGTGCTGTCTGTCTGTTCCTGATGTTGAGGAAAATAAGCTTCTCCTCCTATATTCTGTTTAGTCTCTTTGTTCCAGATAGTCAGGAAAATCTCCTGCAAATCATTGACGGCATCTCCTTCGATACGCATGTGCATATCACGCCAGGTTCCGATTTTGGGTAGTCCGTTGATATAATAATCGGCGATATTCATTCCGCCTGTATATGCCACTTTTCCGTCGATAACAGCAATTTTGCGATGATCGCGGTGGGCGGCATGATTGATATAAGGGAAGGTGAACGGGTCAAACTTGACGATTTCGATTCCTTGTTCACGTATTTTCTTGAGGTGTTTCTTTTTAAGGGGCTTGTTGTTCGACCAGTTTCCGAAAGCGTCAAACATAGCTCGTACTTCAACACCTTCTTTCACTTTTTCGGCTAATAAAGTGAACAAAGCATTGGCAATGGAGTCATTTCGGAAGTTGAAATATTCCAGATGAACATGGTGTTTAGCTTCCCGGATGGCTTCAAATAAATCGATAAACTTCTCCCGTCCGCTTTTTAGCAGTTTGACTTTATTATTATCAGATATAGGGATTCCCGACTCTTCCAAGAAATGCAGTACTAGGGAATCGCTTGTTAGTCCGATTGAGTCTCTGGGCTGCGTCATCAGACTGTCGATGACATCTGCCTGAACATGTAATAAAGGCAGGAATAGAAATAAAATAAATATACGTAGTTTCAAAACTCTTCTCTCTATTTTAGTTTACAGAGCAACAAATATACAACATCTATGTTGGGGCTTACTTGGAGTAAAGGGTAGATTTATTATTGTTTAACACTAAAAGAGAGGGATAAAGAGTTCTTTGACTCATAAATATAAAAATCCGGGAAACTTATGCTTTGGACTTTTAATCTGTATTTATTTTGTTTATGCCATAGAAGCAACCTTTCGTGTAGCCATAAATAATAATACGACAGCCGCGATAATAATTGACTTTGGATCAAGGCCGGTAGTACCATGATTAATCATACTGATAAATACTTCTCTTATTGTTCCCCAAGCTGCTTCCAATCCGCCTAACCATACAAAAAGTACGGCAGCCACAGTCATTACGAAGGCACTCCAGATACGAGCCAGGTGGTTGCTACGACCGGGTAAATGGTGCATGACACGGCGACTGAATCCGTTGTCTGCTATTTCCTGCTTGTTTTCTGCGAAGAAATCGCGCAAGAGCTTATCATTGTCTATTTCTGTCATAACCGTTTTGTTTTAAATACGTTGCTAATTTTTCTTTCCCGCGTGACAGATGGCTTTTCACTGTCCCTGACGGTACTCCTACAATCCCTGCAATTTTGTCGATACTAATGTCCTCCATGTAGAACAACGTGATGCAGGTTCTTTCCACTTCTTTAAGCATTTTGAGCGACTGGTAGACATCCATTTTTTGCCCGATATTCTCCTGTTCGGTGCTGTTGATGGCGTCTATTTCTCTTGTATCCAAGTCGGCTGTCTCTTTCCGGCTGCGAATATAATCATAAAAAACATTATAAGCAATACGATACAGCCACGTAGAGAAACTTGACAAGTTCCGGAAAGAGGCAATGTTCGTATACGCTTTAATAAATGTATCTTGCGCAAGGTCGTCACTCAATTCGCTGTCGCCGCAAGTCAGGTTCAGGAAGAATCGTCGGATGGGCGACTGATACTCCTTCACCAACTGGTCAAAGGCCCTGGTGTTCTTGAACACCACGACCTGTGCGACTAACGATATATCATTGAGTTGGCTCATTTATTCTCGTCGTTCTTTTCTTCGTTTACTCCTTTGTCTTTCTCTTCGGATTCGGAAGGGATGATTTCGAAACTATCGGTTCTAACGTTATTCGGGTTCTTTTTTTCATCCTTATTACCCGTATGCATCCGGGTAGCATTTGTGTCTTGAGTCTGTTGTTTGCTACCGATAATCCATTGTCCGATACCCATGAATGTAACGAGTAAGCCGATAGCTCCAATTCCGAATTCGCCGGTGATTGCCCAGAGGAAGATGAAAAGACCGATACCCGTAAAGGTGTTCTTGATGCCTTGTGAACGCGAATCGACTGTTTTGTTTTCGCGGATAAACTCTGCCGGAAGCGGTTGGCCGGCAGCAAGTGCCTGTTCGGCAAGGCGATAACGTGCTTTCCGGTTTTTATAACGGAAGAAGAAGATTACAAATAGAATGAATACCGGAAATCCGAATACAGCAATGATTGCAATGATTGCTACCAGAATACCTCCGCCGGCACTAACATTGTGGAAGGGGAAATCGCTGTCATCCGAATCGAATGTGAAGCTGGCTTTGCCATGAGTGGTGCTAACATTACTTGAGTTTGCATTTACGTCTGCAGAATCAGCATCTGCTGTGTCTACACCAATCACTGTGACAGCAGTATTGTTCGTATTTGCTTTATTGTCTTTGGTCACAGTTACTTTTACTTTCCCGATGGAATCACGAACAACGGTGGTCTGGGCAACAGCCAGTGTGCAAGTGGTCAGTACAACCATCAATGCTAATAGAAAATTTTTCATATCAATAGTTTTTTAATTTATTTCTTTATCTGTTAGACGTAGTTAATATCATAGAAAGTTGCAAAGAGACGAAATATTTTTGATATTTGCGGAAATTAATAACGAAAAATGGAATTACCCGCTTCTTTCATAGATTATACCCGTGCCCTGTTGGGCGATGAAGAATACGACAAATTAGCTGTTGCTATCCAACAAGAACCACCTGTCAGCATCCGGTTGAATGATGGGAAATTAAAAATTGAAAATGGAAAATGCAGAATTGTACCGCAAGCAGGCTGTATTACTGATTTTCAACTTTCAGCTTTCAATTTTGAATTTAATCAAGTCCCTTGGTCTTCCGAAGGATTTTACTTGGATGAGCGTCTCACTTTCACGTTTGATCCATTGTTTCATGCAGGTTGTTATTATGTTCAGGAGGCTTCTTCTATGTTTGTGGAGCAGGTGCTCCGGCAGTATGTCACCGGACCGGTAAAGATGCTGGATCTTTGTGCAGCTCCCGGTGGAAAGTCTACTCATGCCCGTAGTGTGCTTCCTGAAGGGAGTTTACTGGTGGCTAATGAAGTCATCCGGAATCGTTCGCAGATTCTTGCGGAGAATTTAACGAAGTGGGGACATCCGGATGTGGTAGTAACCAATAATGATCCGGCAGATTTTGCGGCTTTGCCGTCTTTCTTTGACGTGATTCTTACAGATGTCCCTTGCTCCGGTGAAGGTATGTTCCGTAAAGACCCTGTTGCTGTAGAAGAGTGGAGTTCCGAGAATGTAGAAATCTGTTGGCAGCGGCAGCGGCGGATTATTGGAGATATTTGGGACACGTTGAAGCCTGGGGGAGTTCTTATATATAGTACGTGTACATTTAATACAAAAGAGGACGAAGAGAATGCACGTTGGATTCAACAAGAGTATGGAGCCGAACCGTTAACTGTGCAAGTACAGGAAAACTGGAATATAACAGGAGATCTTTTACCGGATAATTGTGATGGTTCTAAATCTTCTATTCCTGTCTATCATTTTTTCCCTCATAAGACGAAAGGCGAAGGCTTTTTCCTGGTAGCTTTTCGGAAGCCGGAGACAGGAGACGAGATTCCGGTATCTTCTTTCGCCAAGGAGAAGACTTCTAAAAAGAAAGATAAGAAAGGAGGAGCAGCATCTTCTCCTGTTTCGAAAGAACAGCTGAATATTGCAAAAAGCTGGCTGAATGATGAAAATTCGGACAAGTATATATTGTCGGCAGAAGGAACAAGTATTCGGGCTTTTTCAAAGCATTATGCTGATGAATTAATGGCAATGAAACAATGCCTGAAAATCGTATCGGCAGGAGTGGAGATAGGAGAAGTGAAAGGAAAGGATTTGATACCTGACCATGCATTGGCGATGTGTAGTTCACTTTTATGCCGGGAAGCTTTCGCTACGGAAGAAATAAGTTATAAACAGGCTATCACTTATTTACGAAAAGAGGCCATTACCTTGCCGGTAACAGCCCCTCGTGGATATGTTTTGCTTACGTACCGGCATATTCCTCTCGGATTTGTGAAGAACATCGGTAATCGTGCCAATAATCTTTATCCGCAAGACTGGCGTATTCGTAGCGGATACTTGCCGGAAAATATACGCATATTATCGGAAAGTACAGTTGATTAAAGAAGACCCTGCTGATTAAGGCAGTATTCCGGCAGGTATTTCCTGTTCGGAAAGGGTAAAACTAATTTGTTTGCCTGTGCCTGGTTCACCTCCAGCGATTTCTTCCAGCGTGTAGGAAGGAGGTGGTGCAGGTGATGTCCGCGTTTTTCCGATGGGTGGGGAGTATTCCAATTCAGATTCAAGCTTTTATCCAAGCGGTGAAATACGTATGCATTTCCCCACAAGATGAATTTATGATTGGAAATAGGTGTTGCCGCATCTTCCGAAAAGGTGAGAGTCAGTATAGCTTTCTCATTATTTCCTTCTTCTTTTTCCAGTTTGTAACTTCCTCGAGTTATTAAGGTTAGTCCGGATGAAAAAGCTGTTTGTTCTCCTTGTTTGAAAAAATAAGCATCCCGTGCGTGATTGTTAATTAGAAAAATGTCGGAAATGCCGGGCAGAAGATTTGCGTCTCCGTTTGGTAAGTTAGACAAGTAGCTGCGGAGCAACTTTATATCCTCGTAATTGTCGACAACCTTGATTGGCAGGGTGCAGGTTTCTTGTGTGGCGTTGTCCGTTACTGTCAGATAAGTTTGCCCGGTGAGAATACCGGTAACATAAATCATACGTCCGGCAGGTACTCCGGTCCAGCCGGTTTCGGTTCCTGCGCTTGCGATGCGTGTGTCTTTAACTTCAAGTGAGTAATCACCATTTCCGCTTTCCAGTCCAAGGTAACGTCTGCCACCCATGGGCACTTCATATTCACTGTTGTAAAAACGAAGTGGATTTTCTTCATCCTCTTTACATCCACTGAATAATGTAAGGATGCAACATAACATGAATAGATAGAATTGTTTAGGTCTCATAATCTGTATTTTATGTTCGTTGCAAATGTAACATATTATTTTGAAATATTTAGTTGGAACTTGAAGAAAATGAGAGGGAGAGGGGAGATATATTCAGGCACGGGTTACACGGATTACGCTGTTGCTTTATGGCAATCATATTGCTAAAAACCGTGAAATCTGTGTAATCCGTGCCTGAAATTATTATATAAACATACTTACATCACTTAAAATAGAAATTAGTATGTTCAGCGTAATCCATGTCTAAAGGATTTTATGTACTATTTACAGCTTGCTCTTGTAAATCCGTGCCATTGCTTTCTGGTACTGATTTTCCAGTTGCAGATAATTTTGATGGCTTTGATAGATGACAGAAACTTCAACGAAATATTCAATCATACTAATTTGTCCACCTGTCAGAGCTTGTTTCAGCAGTGACAGATCTTGTTGCGACTGGAAAGTCTTGCTGTATTCTTCCATCGAAGCATGCAGTGTTTTCGCTTCCCGGTAAAGCTGTGCCAATTCGGACTCCACTTGCAGGGTAGCATTATCCTTTTGCAAGTCAATGTTAAGAGCCTGTGCTTTAGCGATTTTTACCTTATTCCGGTTTTCGAAAAGTGGGAAAGAGAAACCTACCACTACACCGTTGAAAGGTACGCCTGTTTCTGTGTTCCGGCGGTAGCCGAGTTCCAGTTTGGGTAGCCATTGTGATTTATTGACAGCAATCTGTTTGCGGGCAACAAGACTTTCGTTGCCGAGTGCCATAAGAGTACGGTCAGTTGCCATGACTTCCGACTTCAATATTTGATAATCAGTAGGGAAAGGTATAGCCGGATATTGGTTTTCCTCAAAAACTACCGGAATATTACCATTCAGCGTATTCAGCTCCTGCTGTTTGTTGCGGAGTGCTGTTTCGTTCAGAGACGCTTCTGTTCTGACATTCAACAGTTCCAGATTGATTTTGTTGGTTTCGAGAGCATTTGCATCTCCCGTTTGAAGACGCTTGGCATACATCTTTGCAAGTTCTTCCGCATTGCGGAGGCGTTCTTCCAGAATATGCTTTTGCTGACGAAGCATGATAATATCTAGGCAAAGTTCTTTCGCCTGTAACAGCTTCTCTTGACGGAAAACATCCGACTGACTGTCAAAAGCTCCGGCTTTCAGACGATTCAACTTGTTGCGTGTAGCATATAAACTAGGGAAATCAAAGCTTTGTGAAACAACCAGTTCGCCGATTGTTTCGCTTTTATCTTTCGCTCCCCATAGATGTGCGTAAGAAAGAGTAGGATCAGGCAGGTTATTATCCGTTTTAGCTTCCAGCTTCTGCGAAGTAATCAGTTGCTCGTTTGCCTGCAACTCCTTATTGTTCGTTTCGATATTCTTCAATACCTGTTCAATTCCGTTTTGGGCTTGCACTTCACCTATGGTTAAGAAAAGAAGTGCAGCGCTTATGGTCATGATTTGTTTCATTTCTAATTTCTTTATTTATTACAAGCTATTGTTGATAGATACTTTATGATAAGGCATCTATTTGTTTGACACCGAGGAACGACCCGTTCCTCACCGAGAAACACTTGTTTCCTCACCGGGGAACGATGGTTTTCTCACCGAGGAAAAATATCCCTCTCTACAGGCTTTTCTGGGCCTTTTTCCGATGCATCATCAGATAAACAATCGGAACGATAAAACCGTTCAAAAAAGTAGACGTTAATAATCCTCCTAGAATCACTTTTGCCATCGGACTTTGAATTTCGTTACCGGGCAAGTCGCCGGCAAGTGCCAATGGAATCAGTGCCAGTGCAGAAGACAATGCCGTCATTAAAATCGGATTCAGGCGGTCGAGAGAACCTTGAATCACACTATCATATACATTCAAACCTTCTTCCTTTTGCAAATGATTGTAGTGACTGATGAGTAACATACCGTTACGCGTTGCAATACCGAACAAGGAAATGAAACCGATGATAGCCGGAATACTGACTTCTCCTGTTGTAATCACCAAAGCAAATACACCACCGATCAGTGCCAGCGGAAGATTCAGCAAGATGACGCCCGACTCTTTCACGCTGCGGAACTCATTATACAATAATAAGAAGATTACTACGATGCTGATAAATGAAGTCAGCGCCAGTGTCCGGCTGGCAGCCTGTTCACTTTCAAACTGTCCGCCATACTCGATGTGATAGCCTTCGGGCAGTTGCACCGATGTGTCGATGCGTTTCTGAATATCATTGACAACACTACGCAAATCGCGGTCGGCCACATTGGCAGAAATCACAATTTTACGTTTTACATTCTCGCGGTTGATCGTATTTGGTCCCATGGCCGATACCACTTCTGCTACATAGCTCAAAGGAACTTTGCGACCGTCATTCGTGTCTACCATCAAGTTGCGGATTTTTTCTATTTCATCCCGGGCATCATCCTTCACTTTCACGATCAGATCGAAACTCTTGCCTTGCTCATAAACCTGTGAGATCACTTTTCCAGCCAAAGCTACGTTCACATATTCCGAGAACTCCGGCAGAGTAATACCGAACTTAGCCAGCATTTCCCGTTTAGGCTGTATTTTCAGTTGCGGACGTTCAATCTGTTGTTCCACGTTCAGGTCGGCAACACCGGGAATATCACTGATAGCTCCTTTAATTTGATTACCGAGTGAGAACATTTTATTCAGATCGTCTCCGAATAGCTTGATAGCGATATTCGCTTTCGTACCCGATAACATAGCGTCGATACGGTGGCTGATTGGTTGTCCGATTTCTATATTTGCCCCGGTGATAGTACCCAACTTTTCACGTACATCAGCTACCAGTTCACTGCGCGAACGATCTTTCAGTTCAAACGGAGCTTCTATTTCAGAAACGTTTACCCCTAACGCGTGCTCGTCCAGTTCGGCGCGTCCCGTTTTCCGGGCTACGGTTTGTATTTCGGGAATCGTCATCAATAACTCTTCTGCCCGATGTCCCATTTTATTGCTTTCTTCCAGTGAAATACCCGGTAGAGAACTAATATTGATGGTGAACGATCCTTCATTAAAGGAAGGAAGGAAACTGCGTCCGAGTGTAAAGAACACTCCGAGTGCAACCACAAAGAGTGCGATTGTACTTCCAAGTGTCACTCGTTTGTGTGCCAGCACCCAAGTCAGTGCCTTTTCATAAATCCCTTTCATCCAACGGGCAAGGGGAGCTTCTTTCAGTTCCTTGTTTGTCTTATTGCTTCCTAATAGATAAGAACAGAGCACCGGAGTCAGCGTCAGAGCAACTACTGTCGACGCGAACAATGCTACGATAAAGGCAACGCCCAGCGGAACCAACATTCTGCCTTCCATTCCGCTAAGGAAGAACAACGGTACAAAGCTGACAACGATAATCAGCGTAGAATTAAGTATAGGCATCCGCACCTCTTTCGAAGCATTGAATACCACCTCGAGTGTACTTAACCTTTCCGCTTTTGCTTTCTGACGGTTCTCCCGCAGTCGTTTATACACGTTTTCCACATCGACGATGGCGTCGTCTACCAATGATCCGATGGCTATCGCCATACCTCCGAGGCTCATGGTGTTGATTGTCAGTCCCATGTAGTGTAGTGTCAGAATCGAAACAAGCAGGGAAAGAGGCAGTGTTACCAATGAAATCAATGTAGTGCGCACATTTGCCAGGAACAGGAAGAGTACGATTACTACAAAAATACCTCCTTCAAAGAGTGATTTCTTCACATTGCCGATGGAACTTTCGATAAAGCGGCTTTGACGGAATATGTCCGTTGAAACTTTTACGTCCGGTGGCAGATTCTTTTGCAGGTCTTTCAAAGATGCTTCCAATTTATCCGTCAGTTCCAGCGTACTGGTAGCCGGCTGTTTGGTAATAGTCATCAGTACGGCAGATTTTCCACGCTCTGAAGCAGTTCCCAGTTTCGGGGCTTTCGGTCCGATGGTTACGTCCGCAATATCTTCCAGCGTGACAGGGAAGTTGTTCACTGTCTTTACTACCGCTTTGCCAAGTTGCTCTGTTTTAGAAGTTGAAAGTACACCGCGTACAATATATTCATTTCCAAATTCGTAGAGCACACCTCCATTTGCGTTCAGGTTCATATCCTGTGTCACAGCCATCACTTCTCCCATCGAAATGCCGTAATGACGCATCCGTTCGGGATCCAGCTGAATCTGATATTCTTTGATATCTCCTCCGAGTACGGCAACCTGTGCCACTCCTCCGGTAGACAATAGACGGGGACGGATAGTCCAGTCCGCAATCGTACGAAGATCGAGCATCGAAGTGGAGTCGGCAGTCAGACCGACGATGAGCATTTCGCCCAAGATGGAAGATTGTGGGCCGAGTGTCGGTTTACCAACGTTGACCGGCAGTGATTCGCTGACCACTGCTAACTTCTCGCTAACAATCTGGCGAGCGAGATAAATATCGGTTCCCCAATCAAATTCTACCCAGACAACGGAAAATCCGTTGGTAGAAGAAGAGCGGACACGGCGTACACCCGTAGCTCCGTTTACGGCAGTTTCAACAGGAAAAGTGACGAGCTGTTCAACTTCTTCTGCAGCCATACCGTTGGCCTCGGTCATGATGACTACCGTAGGTGCGTTCAGGTCGGGGAATACGTCTACTTCCGTATGCATGGCGGTATACGTTCCCGCAATTAGCAGGAGGATGGCCGCGCAGACTACAACCAACCGGTTGTGTAGGGAGTAATGTATAATTTTATTAAGCATTTCTTTAAGAATTAAGAATTAAGAATTAAGAATGAAGAATTAGAAATGAAGAATTAAGAATGACTATGCAGCACGTGCAATAAACATATACCAATTATTGCGCAGCCAAATTCTTCATTCTTCATTTCTAATTCTTCATTTAATCAATGTTCGTGACTATGTGCCGGGATGGCATTGCTAGCGCTTGCCAGTCTAACCTGATAAGCACCTTCGGTCACTACACGGTCACCAGCCTTCACTCCGGTCAGGATCTGAACACTTTTACCGTTGTCGGCTCCTATCGTTACTTCCTGTTTTTTATAACCCTCTTCGTCCAGTT
>ERZ1673694.565-NODE-565-length-19125-cov-77.256476_pt1 | contig 19125 bp, 10 predicted proteins | sample MGYA00580224_ERZ1673694 | MGnify/ENA primary metagenome ERZ1673694 (study PRJEB41218, sample SAMN15661778) | gut metagenome | host: Homo sapiens | place: Canada: London | collected 2015-08-20/2019-03-30 | study: EMG produced TPA metagenomics assembly of...
CGCTTGCCGATGATGCGCGGGAACAGTTGATTCGCTATAGCAAGGATGAATGTGTGGCAGAAGCTCGTGAGAAAGGGGGATTGAAACTGGCAACGATCGTATGGCGCAGTTGGGAATTGGTGCTGATGGAAGAGGTATAATAAAGTACTTGTCACATCACAAACACCGATTTAGGTATGCACTCACCTCCACATCTGATATTGGGCTAAATAAATAATCTCATCAGAACAGGTGAATGGAATCCTATCTATAAAAATCAGGCGCGGATTGCACGAATTGCACGATTTCTTTAAAATCAGAAACGTGTTATCCGTGTAATTCGCGCCTAAGTTTTATACGATGGTTACGACGTCCAAGACGGGAAATTACTTGTCCCCGTACATCTTCGCTCTCAATTCCTTGATGTGATCGGACGTGATATATTCGTCATACTCCATCATCTTGTCGATGATACCATTCGGTGTCAGTTCGATGATACGGTTGGCAACCGTCTGGATAAACTCGTGGTCATGAGAAGAGAAAAGGATGTTTCCCCTGTATGTCTTCAGGTTGTTGTTGAATGCCTGGATAGATTCCAAATCCAAGTGGTTGGTCGGAGTGTCCAGAATCAGACAGTTTGCATTGCGGAGCTGCATACGGGCAATCATACAACGCATCTTCTCACCTCCGGAGAGTACGCTTACTTTCTTCAACACCTCTTCGCCGGAGAAAAGCATACGGCCGAGGAAACCTTTCATATACACTTCGTTTCCTTCGCCAAACTGGCTCAACCAGTCCACCAGGTTGAGGTCGGTATTGAAGAAATCGGTATTATCCAGCGGCAGGTAAGCAGTGGTGATAGTTACCCCCCAGTTGAAGGTACCGGCATCCGGCTTCATGTTTCCGTTGATGATTTCGAAGAACGCAGTCATCGCACGCGGGTTGCGCGACAGGAATACCACTTTGTCACCTTTCTCTACGTTGAAGTTGACGTCGTTGAAAAGCACTACGCCTTCTTCCGTCTTCTTGCTCAATCCGGAAACTTCCAGAATCTGGTTGCCCGGCTCGCGTTCGGGAGTGAAGATGATGCCCGGATACTTACGTGAAGAAGGTTTGATTTCTTCTACGTTCAGTTTCTCCAACATCTTCTTACGGCTCGTTGTCTGCTTGCTCTTCGCTACGTTCGCGCTGAAACGGCGGATAAACTCTTCGAGTTCTTTCTTCTTCTCTTCAGCCTTCGCCTTCTGGTTCTGTTGCTGACGGAGAGCCAATTGGCTGGATTCGTACCAGAAACTATAGTTACCGGCAAACATATTGATTTTTCCGTAGTCGATGTCTACGGTGTGTGTACATACAGAGTCGAGGAAGTGACGGTCGTGGCTTACCACCAATACGGTATGCTCGAAGTTGGCAAGATATTCTTCCAACCAGGTCACTGTTTCCATATCCAAGTCATTGGTAGGCTCATCGAGCAAGAGGTTGTCCGGATTTCCGTACAATGCCTGCGCCAGCATGACACGCACTTTTTCCTTACCACTCAATTCACCCATCAATACGTAATGCTTATCTTCTTTCACGCCCAGTCCGCTCAACAGCATGGCTGCGTCGCTTTCCGCATTCCATCCGTCCAACTCGGCAAATTTTTCTTCCAATTCGGATACTTTCAGTCCGTCTTCGTCTGTGAAATCTTCTTTTGCATACAATTCTTCGCGCTGCTTCATGATGTCCCACAACACGGTATGTCCCATCATGACGGTATCCATGACAGTATATGAGTCCCACTTGAAGTGGTCCTGACTCAACACCGAGAGACGTTCGCCCGGTCCGAGCGCAATCGTACCTGTTGTCGGGTCCAAATCTCCGTAAATCGTACGAAGAAACGTAGATTTTCCCGCACCGTTCGCACCGATAATACCATAACAATTACCACTCGTAAACTTCAGGTTTACGTCATTAAATAACACTCTTTTACCAAACTGAACCGATACGTTCGAAACTGTAATCATCTTATTATTTACTATTTTACTAGTTACTATTTACTATTTGAGCGTGCAAAGGTAGACATTTAAAATGAATTATGAGCTATCTGATATGTGCCAATCTGACATAAAAGTGTTACCTTTGCTGCGTTTTTTGGCAAAACAGCCAACTTGGCAAAGTTTTTGCAGACAAAATCAATGACATCCGGTCAGCCCGGTATGTTTATTGGCGTTATTTTACCAAGTAAGATAACGTGTGTGTTAAATAGTAAATAGTAACTAGTAAAATAGTAAATACCAAGATGGATCCGAAAGAAAAAAAAGTGAAGGAAGAAGAACTGAACGTTGAGGAAACTCAAAACCATGCGGAAGAACAACCGCAAAACGAACAAGCGGAGGACGCCACTCCCCTGACTCATGAAGAAGAGTTGGAAAAAGAACTGGAAAAGGCCCAAGAGGAGATTGAAGAGCAGAAAGATAAATACCTGCGCTTGTCTGCCGAATTTGACAACTACCGGAAACGCACCATGAAGGAGAAGGCCGAACTGATTCTGAACGGTGGCGAAAAGAGCCTTAGCAGTATTCTTCCGGTGGTGGACGACTTCGAACGTGCCATCAAAACAATGGAAACGGCAACAGATGTCAATGCCGTAAAAGAAGGAGTAGAACTGATTTACAATAAATTTATGGCTGTCTTGGCACAAAACGGTGTGAAAGTCATCGAAACAAAAGACCAACCACTGGACACTGATTACCATGAAGCCATCGCGGTAATCCCCGCACCGTCGGAAGCACAGAAAGGTAAGATTCTGGACTGTGTGCAAACGGGATATACACTGAACGACAAAGTGCTCCGCCACGCTAAAGTGGTAGTAGGAGAATGAGGAGATTTATGAATTATGATTTATGATTTATGGCTGCGCTATTGGTCTGCAGAGTAAATCATAAATCAGAATTCATAAATCATAAATCTTTTCAATCATAAATCAATAAATGGGCATGGCAGAAAAAAGAGACTATTACGAAATATTGGAGGTGACGAAGACAGCCACAGTAGAAGAAATAAAGAAAGCATACCGTAAGAAAGCAATTCAGTATCACCCCGACAAGAATCCGGGCGACAAGGAGGCTGAAGAGAAATTTAAGGAGGCGGCCGAGGCATACGACGTGTTGAGCAATCCGGAGAAGCGTTCGCGTTACGATCAGTTCGGTCATGCGGGAGTGAGCGGTGCGGCAGGAAATGGCGGTCCGTTCGGTGGTTTCGGTGGCGAGGGAATGTCGATGGATGACATCTTCTCTATGTTTGGCGACATCTTTGGTGGCCGCGGCGGCGGTTTCGGGGGAGGCTTCGGAGGATTCAGCGGATTTGGCGGCGGTGGCGGTTCACAGCAACGCCGGTATCGCGGCAGTGACCTCCGTGTGAAAGTGAAGCTGACGTTGAAGGAAATCTCTACCGGAGTAGAAAAGAAATTTAAACTCAAAAAATATGTGCCGTGCGACCAGTGTCATGGCACGGGTGCCGAGGGTGACGGCGGATCGGAGACTTGTCCTACTTGTAAGGGTAGCGGCTCGGTGATCCGTAACCAGCAGACCATTCTGGGCACGATGCAGACTCGCGTCACTTGTTCTACGTGTGGCGGCGAGGGAAAGATTATCAAGAATAAATGTAAGAAGTGTGGTGGCGACGGAATCATTTACGGTGAGGAAGTAGTATCGGTGAATATCCCTGCCGGAGTGGCAGAGGGGATGCAGCTCTCTATGGGCGGCAAAGGAAATGCCGGCAAGCACAACGGTGTGGCAGGCGACTTATTGATCCTCGTTGAGGAAGAACCGCATCAGGACTTGATTCGCGACGAAAATGATTTGATTTATAATCTGTTGCTTAGTTTCCCGACGGCTGCACTGGGCGGTGCTGTGGAAATTCCGACAATCGACGGCAAAGTGAAAGTGAAGATTGATTCGGGTACTCAACCGGGCAAGGTGCTTCGTTTGCGTGGCAAGGGATTGCCGAATGTAAATGGGTACGGTACGGGAGATTTGCTCGTCAATATCAGTATCTATGTGCCGGAAGCTCTCAACAAGGAGGAAAAGAACACGCTCGAAAAGATGGAAGCTTCGGACAATTTCAAACCTAACACGTCGGTAAAAGAGAAGATTTTCAAGAAATTCAAGAGTTTCTTCGATTAGTCTTTTTGCTATCATATTATCATATATAAGGTATAAGTGGGCTGCAATCTTTTTGTGGCCCACTTTTTTTATGATATTCTCTAAATAGACTCCCTCTCGCACAATCTTTTCATATAGTTTACCTAAATAAGGCGCGATATAGGGCTATCCTAAAAAAAATGGCATATATTTGTATAACAAACAAATAGATCGGCATAAAATAATTGTCAACACTTTAAAATTCAAATTATAAAAAACGAATTTATCAAAGAAACATTATTTAGTCGCTCCATAAAAAAACAATAACTGTTTAACTAAACTATATATTTAAAGAATGGCAGAACCTTTTAAAAACATGTTTAACGAGCAATTTTTCGATCTGTTTACGAAAGATTTGAAACTTGTTATCAACGATTTTGATGCTCGCGAGTTTGTATCTCAAGTGATGGACGATGAATGCTTAAACAACGCTGCATGCACATCACAACGGTGCTAAGAAAGTTTTTACCGGCAGATTACAAAGAGGCGATCGCTAAGATACTTGAATTGTTGGATCATATAAAAAAGACACGGCCTGATTTCTCGGTGATAGACGACACGAAGTTTGGCTTGACTTTAGAGTATGGGGGGATTTTGGATAATTATGTCGAACAATATGGGCTGGACGATTACGAAACTTCTGTCAAGGCGATAGAGAAAATCACACAGTTCACAAGCTGCGAGTTTGTGACTCATTCTTTTATTATCAAATATCCGGATCAGATGATGAAACAGATGTTGGTTTGGTCGAAACACGAACATTGGGGAGTCAGGCGGCTTGCGTCAGAAGGCTGTCGTCCGCGTCTTCCCTGGGCGATGGCGTTGCCGAACCTGAAAAAGAATCCTGCGCCTATCATTCCTATTCTGGAAAATCTAAAAAATGATCCGGCAAGATTTGTGCGGTTGAGCGTTGCCAATAATTTGAATGATATTGCGAAAGATAATCCCGAAACCGTCATTGATTTAGTGAAGAAATGGAAGGGAGAATCGAAAGAGGTGGATTGGATTATTAAACACGGCTGCCGGACGCTCTTAAAACAAGGCAATCCGGAGGTGATGGAGTTGTTTGGCTTCAACTCTACTATCAGCAATATCTGTGTGGAGGATTTCCAAATTTCAAGCCCGGAAGTGAAAGTCGGGGATTCGTTGGAGGTTAGTTTTAAACTGTTGAACAAGAACGATCAAACGACCAAGATACGACTCGAATATGGAATCTATTACCAAAAAGCAAATGGAACGTTGACGAAAAAGGTGCATAAAATCAGCGAGAAAGAATATGCCGGGAACTCAACCACGCGAATCACCCGAAAACATTCTTTCCGGGTGGTTACAACGAGGAAGCTCCATCTCGGACTTCATCAAATTGCTATGATTATCAACGGGAATGAATTTGAAAAATATAGTTTTGAGTTGATTGAATAATAACTGCTGTTAATACCCCGGATTCTGCTTCAACTTCGTATTCATCACCCGTATTTTCTCCGGTATAGGGAACACGGTAGTATATCCGTTTTCCTCATCCGGCAATTGCGGGCGGCTACTGTAAGCTCTTGTAAACTTCCCGAAGCGAACCAAGTCTTGACGTCTCCAACCTTCCCAAGCCAGTTCCAGTTGACGTTCGGCAAGGATATTCTCTAAAGTGGCAGGACGAGAGGAGGCATTGACGCGGCTACGGACTTCATTCAGTTCTTCATCTCCACTGGCTCCATTGCGCACTTTCGCTTCACTCTTCATCAACAGAGCATCCGCGTAGCGGAACAATACAATGTCATTCTCCATCAACTTACCGTCTTTTGTGGCAGTCGGGTCGACTTCGTACTTCTTCATACGGGCTCCTGCGGTTTGTTCGTGCGGGGTATCTGTGATATCCAGAGCTACTTTCCAGGGCAGATACTCCAATACGGTGCCATCATCCAGCTTGATGATGTTTCCTTTCAGATCGTGCACCACTCCCGCAAAATAGCAAATATCAAAGCGGGGATCTTGTTCGGCTGTTTCATAACCGAAGGTTTTGAGAGCTTCAATAGTTGCGCTGGGACCGTTCTCACCGCTTAGGCCGTACGCCTTGGCATGATTGTAGTGGCGGGAACGGAATAGATATTGCATTTGATTGGTGTACAAGGTTTTATTCATCGGAATAGTAAAAATATTCTCTATCGATGATTCATTAAAAATGGAGAAATTGGTTTCGTATTTTGATTCCAATTCGTTGTAGCCCAGCGTCTTTAGCTGGTCACAGTAGTAGATGACTGTTTCCCACGCATTGAGTTCGTTGCCGTTCACTGTAAACTTTATGTTTTTTCCGTCCGGACGTTGTCCGTCTGTCCAATCATTGTCCGTATAGACTTCGGAATTCAGAGCCAGTTTAGCCAATAGGAAAGTGACTACCGGACGGGTGATACGGCCATAATAAGGACCGGACTGGTTGCTGTGCGCATCGCTCAACAGAGGAGCCGCTTCCTGCAATTCCTTGAATACAAACTCAAAAACCGTTTTCCGTTCACTCTGGACAACCTCTTTCATTGCCACTGAAGAGGATTGAACCAACGGGATGCGTCCGAACAAATCCATCAGATAATAATAATACATGGCTCGCATGGCCTGCACTTCCGCCCGGTATGCCGGAAGTGCAGCATCGGAATGGGTTTCGGCAAACTTGTCTATCCGTTCGAGCGATTTGTTGCTTAGCATGACGACTTTGTAAAGATATTCCCATGTAGCTTGAATAGCGTCATTCTCTACTCCCCAATCGTGCAGGTAAAGTCCTTGCCAAAAGCCGCCATCGTACCAGTCGCCTCCACGGGTGGGGATGATGGCTTCGTCGGAAGTGAAAGTGTTCAGGTCGTAGACTCCCCTACCCGTTCCCTGCAATCCCTGACTGTCGCTATATCCGCCTACGTAGGTATAAAGCGAAGCTACCGCATTGAGATATACTTCCGAGATCGTATTGTAGACATCATCTTCCGGTAGTTTGTCCTTCGGATTTTCCTGTAAAAACTTATCACAAGAAAATAAGGTCAGACTCGTCACCAGAAAAAATAATAATATTCTTGAAGGGTAGATTATTTGCTTTGAGATCTGCAAAAACTGATTTCTATTTTTCATATATCGTTTCATCCTCTCCTCCTCCATTAAAAGTTAATACTCAATCCTAAGGTGTACGTCCGTGCCAACGGATATCCCCGTTTATCGTCCACGCCCAACGTCGAGTTCACCGTGGAACTGTTAATCATGGGCGAAAGTCCCGAATAACCGGAGATGGTTGCCAGGTTGTTGACAGTAAATGCCAAGCGCAGGGAACGGACATATTTCTTTAGTTTCTGCACCTTTTCAATCGGCACGTTCCAGCCCAGCGTCACATAGTCGAAGTTGACGTAATCTCCCTTTTCCAGCCAATAGTCGGTGGCGGTCTGATCCTTGATGTTCTGTTGCGGAGCTTTCTTCATTACGTTGTAGTCGGGGAATATATTCATGTTCATATAGGTCAGGGAAGTTCCGTTGTAGATTTTATGTCCGAAGGCTCCGTTGATCTGCAAAGACAGGTCGAAACGCTTGTAACGGAAACTGATGTTAGATCCCAGAATCGTTTTGGGTACGGCTTGCCCTGCCACGTAGCGGTCTTCACCATCTTCCAGACTGACGCCTCCGCCATTCAGGTCGGCGATGCCATAGGTATATTCACCGTTTCCGTCGGACTCCAGTCCGGTGCTGTGAGGAAGATAGAACACGCCCAACGGTTGCCCCACCATCTGATAAACGATGTGGTTGTAGCCGCCGTGGAAGCCGGCTCCATCAAGGCTGGCAAGACTTTTATATTCGGAAGCGGAAAGCATTTCGCCGTTATACATACCGCTCAATGAAAGCAGTTTGTTGCGCTGGAAGGTGATGTTGGCATTGATATTCAGTTCCATGTCCTTCGTTTTCAAAGGGGTGACACCGATGGCGATTTCCGTACCCCAGTTGCGCATGGAGCCGATATTGGCAAGCAAGGTGTTATAGGTGAAAGGGGGCACGCTTACGTTGTAAAGGTAAAGCATATCCGTGGTGCGGGAGTTGTAATAGTTGGCGGAAAGCAACAGGCGGTTGCCGAATAAAGCAATGTCGAAACCGGTATTAAAGGTATGTTTCACTTCCCATTTCAGATCGGGATTCGTATTCCGAAGATCTCCTAAAGATACGATGGCGGAGTTTCCGACGGGGACGACACCGTTCGGCTTGACGAGATTCAGCGTTGTGTATGAGTCAATCCCACTCTGGTTACCTGCCAGACCGTATCCGATACGGAATTTCAGATTGTCTATCACGGGGAACTGCTTCATAAATTCTTCTTCACTAATCACCCATGCCGCGGACGCAGAGGGGAAAAAGCCCCATTTATGGTTGGCTCCGAATTTGGAGGAAGCATCCGTACGGGCGTTCAACGTCAGTACGTAGCGGTCGGCGTATGTATAATTGAAACGTCCCATGAAAGATGCCAGGCGCGGTTGCTCGTAGTAAGAATTAGTGCCTTCCCACAAACGGAGTGCTCCTGCCTGAAGGTTATTATACCCGAACTTATCGGTGCTGAAATTGCTGACTGTGGTATAATAGCCGGTATAAGTCTCTTTCTGAAGTTCGGCAAGTGCCAATACGTCAAAGAAATGCTTTTTCCAGTTTTTCTTATAGGTCAGCATCATGTTTCCCAATAAGGATTCGCGCTTTTTGGTTCCTTTATATGCCTGACCGTTCGCCCAGACGGAAGTGGGAAGGTATTGCGAATTTTCTACGATATTGTAAGTATAAGCTCCGAACAGGCTTAGTTTCAGTCCTTCCATCAAATTGAAAGTGAGACGGGCGTGCGTACTGATGTGCGAAGTGGCATCATCGTCCTGCACTTCCATCCATGCCAATGGATTGGTGATTTGGCTGGCGGTCGTTATTCCGTCCCACGAATTGGTGACGGGGTCTTTATGATTGGGATAGGTAGGATTGAACGTAGCTGCCGAATAGAACGTTTTCTGATAATCTACCAGGTTATGGTTCTTCTGAATGGAGCCGAACATTCCCAACTCGCAGTTCAGGAAGCCGTCGAACATTTTCTGATTCATGTTCATATTTGAAGTGAAGTTCTTCATGTCTTCATTCAAAATCACTCCCTGACGATCCATAAAACCGAGGGAAACACGATAACTGGACTCACTGGAACCGCCATAAAAGGCGATGTGATGATTCTGTTGCAGTCCTGTCTGCTCAATCTCTTTCTGGAAATCGGTATTGTTCCCTTTATCCAGAATGGAAATGCCTCGTTCCGATGCTACACGACGGAATTCATCACCGGACAGCATTTTCAAATTCTTGTAGACGGTGGAAATCCCGAAGCTACCGTTGTAAGCCACCTGTGTCCTGCCGCTCATCCCTTTTTTGGTGGTGACTTCTATCACACCGGATGCACCTCGCGAACCGTACTGTGCGGTTTCGGAAGCGTCTTTCAGAATGGTAAAACTCTCAATATCCGTAGGGTAAATGGAGGTAAGCATACTCAAGTCGCCAAATACTCCGTCGACGATAATCAAAGGGTCGTTGCCGCTGGTCAGTGAGGTAGTTCCCCGCAGGCGCACCGCATCCAGAGCCGCCGGTCCGTTGGAGCCCCGTTGGATGGTCAATCCCGGCACACGTCCACGGATTGCTTCCAAAGGGTTCGTTATCTGGTCTTTGTTCATCTGTGTCTCCGTGATTTTCTCTACGGAACCGGACAGGGTTTTCAAACTTCCGGTGGCATATCCTACGGTAATCAATGAGTCTATGGGCGCGACGGGAATCTTCTGTGCCAACGTGCCCTCGCACGGGATTACCAGAAGAAGAAGGCTGTAGAAAATGAGTCTAGCGTGTTGTACCATATTCTTAGTTTTTAAGGTAATAATACAAATATAACAAAAAAAGAGGGAATCTGGTTGAGTAGATTCCCTCTTTTATTTAAATGATATTGACAGGTTGAAATCAGCAAGTCCGGATGATACGGATTACACGGTTGCTTTAGGCCGGAATAATCCTAAAAAAACGCATCATACGTATTATCCTTATGCCTGCAATATTTATTTCACAATAATCTCATCCGTAAATATCCAGCCTCCGAATTCACTTCCGGCCTGTGCCTGATAGCGTACGTATCTTCCTTTGGCTTCGCCCTGCCATGAAATATCCGTAAAGCGGATGGGTGTTTCTTTGCTCACTTCAAAGTGTTGTTTGCGCAACTCGGTGAAATGGGTTCCGTCATCGGAAATGGAAATCACCACAGTCTCCGGCAGGAATACTTCCGCACCTACCACCTGCATAAAGGCGGCAGTGACGGAATGGATGGAGGTTTCTTTTTCCATATCAATCGTCACATCGAGGCGGTTGTCCGAGATGAATCCTTGCCACGAGCCATCACCATAGGTCCAATCGCCACGTATGCCGTCCGTCAGAGCAGTGTTTCCCTGTGCCGGATAATGGGAGCTGTAAGGTGAATTATAAATCACCTTTTTACCCAATGCCAGATGGCTGACCGATTGAAGCGACTCGGGACGGCTGCCGATTTCTTTTTTCAAATCGAAAGGATGGTATCCTTTTGCCTGCAAATCGGCCACTGCCGACAATGCACGGGCATGGAAATCCGGCCATGACTTACGTTCCGGAGCCGACCAGGCTGTTTCCGCCAATGCCAGGATCCGGGGGTAAATCATATACTCCACGTGTTCGGGAGTGGGAATGTATTCCACCCATAGGTTGCCTTGCACACCGTAGACCAACTTCGCCTGTTCCGCAGTTAAAGAAGCGGGAACGGGATTGTAAGAATATACTTTCTTCAACGGCAGGTATCCACCGATGGCTTCCGGCTGCGAATATGGGGCATCCTGATAACTGTCCAGATAGCAGTAGGCACCCGGCGTCATGATGGCACGATGGCCGGAGGTTACGGCAGCGATACCACCCTCTTCTCCACGCCATGACATGACGGTTGCGTTGGGGGCAATGCCTCCTTGCAGAATCTCGTCCCATCCCAGCAAATGACGTCCATGATTGTTCAGGAGCTTCTCAATGCGGTGTATCAGGTAGCTTTGCAGCTCGTCTACATTGGCAAGATGCTCGTCTTTCATTCTCTTCTGACATTTCGGACAGGTCTTCCAAGCCGACTTGCCGGCCTCATCGCCACCGATATGAATGTATTCGGAAGGGAAAAGTTCCATGACTTCCGTCAGCACATTTTCCAGAAACATGAAGGTTTCTTCATTGCCGACACAGAAATCGGAGTTCTTGTAAGGTTCGCCCGAACAGGATAACTGCGGGTAGGCTGCCAGCACTTCTTCCGAATGGGAGGGCATCTCAATCTCGGGAATCACCGTGATATAATGCTGACGGGCATATTCCAAGATTTCACGAATATCATCCTGGGTGTAATAACCGCCGTAAGCTCCGGGAGCATCGAAACGGACATATTTACGTCCGCCGTTCCACCATTGCTTCCAGGTGGGATCTGTACGCCAGGCCGCAAATTCGGTCAGCAAAGGGTATTTCTTGATTTCTAACCGCCAGCCTGCCGCATCGGTCAGATGCAGGTGCAGACGGTTGATTTTGTAATACGCCAGTGCGTCTATCTGTTTCTTTATAAATTCTTTGGTAGAAAAGTGGCGGGACACGTCCAGCATCAGTCCACGGTAAGCAAAACGGGGAGTGTCTTCTATCTCGACAGAGGCTATGGAATAGCTGCCTGCCCCCGAAGGTTGTGCCAACTGCAACAGGGTTTGCAGACCATAGAATAATCCGGCTCCCGAAGTGGCGCGTATCAGGATTTGTTGCGGAGTGACGGAAAGGGTATAGCTTTCCGGCGATGGCAACTGGTGGTTCTTTTCAGTTATCAACAGAGAAAGTATATTCTGCGTATCCTTCTTTTTCCCTTTCTTCAAATGAACCGGCAATGCTTGCAAGCAATTTTCCAGAAGCTGCGCTTCTAAACCCTGCAAGTTTATATAAAGTTTTGTGTTCTCTGACAGTAAAAAACAGCCCGTCCCCTGCTCCATTTTTAATGGGACAGGTATGACGGACTGTGCTTTGAGGGAATGTGCGGTTAAGCACATTCCCAATACCCATAAGAAAAGACAAACTTTAGCGTATCTATTTCTTATATTCATTAATCTATCGTGATTTCGTCTACAAACAAAAATGCCGGACTATCTTTGCCGCCATGCCATGCCGGCATTTTACTTTCAGACAGGGCAACCACTTTCACGTATTGAGTTTTCACCGGGCTGAATGACAGTTTATGTTCATAGATACCATTCTTATCGCTTTCTTTCATAGCAGGATACTCCTCGGAAGCAACTTTGGTAAAGTTCTTGCCATCGTCCGAAACTTCTACGGAAAGTCCTCGCGCGTCAAACACCCAGTCGCCCTTCTCCACGCAAGTAGAAATAGCAACGCTCGAAATCTCGGTAGGCTGCTGAAGGTCGATAGTCATGTCCATATCGTTCTTGTAGAACGCAATCCAACGACCGGTTTTGTAATTGCCGTTTCCTTTCAAGCCGTCTACTAATGTAGATTCGCCTTTGAACATGTATTGCTTGTTGACCGGCTGGTTGGCTACAATCGGCTTCATGCTGGATTTGCTGAAATTAACCTTTTCAGAAACCACACGGCTGTTTCCGGTAGGACGGACAGCAATGGCAGAGAAAGTTACATTTTCCTTGATTTTCAGCGGGCTTTCATAAAGCGGAGAAGCAGCGGTAGGTTCCGTGCCGTCCAAGGTATAATGGATAGGCGCATTGTCAATGGTAGACAAAGTGATGTCCAGTGTACCGTCCGTCGGGTTCGGCGTGTATTCGGCAGTTACATTAAATACATGTTTGGCATAGTTGTATCCTTCCGCATCGTACCATTTAATCAGGCGCGGCAGACGGGACAGGAAGTCTTCATAATTCTTCTTGTCGGGAGCCGACCACTGGATTTCGGACAAGGCAGCCCAACGGGGCAATACCATATACTGGGCATGAGAGAAAGTAGGAATGTATTCAGTCCAGAGGTTAGCCTGCACGCCTTTGATATATTTCTGTTCTTCCGGAGTGAGGGAAGCCGGCATCGGCTCGTAGCTGTACACTCTTTCAAGAGGCAGGTAACCACCAATACCGAGAGGTTCGTTCTCCGTATCTTTTGTCTGGTAGTAGTCGAAATACAGGTAAGTGTTCGGAGTCATGATAACATCGTGTTTCTGCTTGGCTGCTTCGATACCCCCCTTTTCACCACGCCATGACATAACAGTAGCGTTAGGAGCAAGTCCGCCTTCGAGGATTTCATCCCAACCGATGATCTGACGTCCGTGGTCGTTGAGGAATTTTTCGATATGGTTGATTACGAAGCTCTGCAGACGTTCTTCCTTGCTATGCTTATCATCCGATTTCAAGCCCAGCGCCTTGATACGTGCCTGACATTTCGGACATTTTTCCCAACGTACTTTCGGACATTCGTCACCACCTACATGAATATATTCTGAAGGGAAGATTGCTATTAATTCAGTAAACACATCTTCGAGGAATTTCAAGACTTGATCGTTTCCGGCACAAAGCACATCTTCTGATACACCCCATTGTCTCCATACTTCGTACGGGCCACCGGTACATCCCAATTCGGGATAAGCGGCAAGGGCAGCTTGCATGTGTCCCGGAAGATCGATTTCGGGAATAACTGTGATATAACGTTCGGCAGCATAAGCTACTATTTCTTTCGCCTGTTCCTGGGTATAGAAGCCACCGTAAGGTTTGCCGTCGTATTCACCGGAGTTACGTCCGATGACTGTTTCTGTCCTCTTGGAACCGATTTCTGTCAGCTTCGGATATTTCTTGATTTCCAGACGCCAGCCCTGGTCTTCGGTAATATGCCAGTGAAAACGGTTCATATTGTGCAAAGCCATCATATCGATATAAGTTTTCACTTCATCTACTGTAAAGAAATGACGGCTGGTATCGAAGTGTGCACCACGATAGCCAAAGCGGGGAGCGTCATTGATTTCTACAGCGGGCATGGAAATGTCTGCGCCGACAGCCACAGGCAATGATTTGCGCAGGGACTGGATGCCATAGAATACGCCGGCCTCGGTAGGACCAGTAATCGTGATTCCGTCACCGGCAACTTTCAACTGATAGGATTCCGGATTTTCGTTTGCCGTGCCCAATGTCAGTACGATTGCATTCTTACCTTCCGTTCCGGCTTCGATAGCGAAATCTTTTCCGGTAGCGGTTTTCAGATAGTCGGCCAGGAATTGTGCGTTGCGTTGCATCTTCTCGTTTCCTTCCGGATAGAGGATTTTCACACCGCTCTTCAGAATGAAGGGATTTCCTTGAGCTGTTACAATTTCTTGTGGCATGGGGATGATCTGGTAGTTAGCGTCCTGTTGCGCCGATTGGCAAGAGGCAAAAAGTCCTGCTAGTGCCAGACATCCGGTTAACTTTAAGAGTTGTTTCATAAACTAAAAAATTAAGTGTTAAGTTATTAATAAATTAATTATAGGTTTCACGAATATGTTTGATTGTCAAAGGCAACTCCTCTCCTTTCTTTATTTGGGGAGAAGTGATGACAACTGTCTTACGCTCTCCGGGAAGGAGGTCGAAAAAGTTGTCACTGAAACGGGCTCCCTGCAAAGGGATTTCAATAAAGACGTCTTTTGCAAGAGCGGGAGAAAGCAGGGTCAATTCGCACACGCCGTCTTTCTGTTTTATCTTGCAGGAAACGGTTGTCTTGGGCAGAAGCAGGTCTTTTGTCTTTCTAAAGAAGTAGACTGTTTCGGCTACCGTATGCCCGGACTTGTCTTTCAAGGTCAGTTGCATGAAGTGGTGCTGTTGTTCTTTGGATGACAGCCAGGATTCTATTTTCATGCGGTAAACGCATTGGGAGGAGTTAGCCGGGATTGCCAATGGTTTGAGTTGTATCGGTTTACCTTGTTTCTTTCCGTCAAAGTCTGTGACTCTCATTTCCAACGTCATGTGGTCTTTGGTGTCCGGACAGTCGGAAATCAGGTAGATATTGAGACTGTCGTTCTGCTGGATAGGGTTGATGAGGATGGGAGCAAAAGCTCGTTTGGCCTGATAATGTAGGGCTTTCCAGTTGCCATAATAGTCGATGCTCGACCAGGATACTACCGGCCAGCTATCATTCAGTTGCCAATACAGTGTACCCATGCAGTAGGGGCGGTTCCGGCGGTGTGCTTCCAGCCCGTGACGCATTCCCTGTCCTTGCAGCACTAGTCCGACATAGACAAAGTCTTCAAATTTTTCGGGAATGATATAGTCACGTTCCATATAGGTGCGAATCAGGGCATTGCCGATGCTGCTTTTCTGATGGGCATTCATCACCTCCGATTCGATTTGATAATCTTCAGGAGCCGCAAAGGTGGCAATAGTCTTCATCTCCGGGAAGGACTGGAAACCGAATTCGCTCATGAAACGAGGAAGATCTGTATCTAGTGATTCGAAAGTTTTTTGGCCATACCATACTCCCCAGTTGTGGCTGTCTCCTATCCCCCATGATTCGGGACGTCCCCAATTGGCTAAATACGGGGAGCTGTGTATATAAAAACGGTCGGCATCCAGCTCTTTTACCTTGGTAGGAAGGAGTTGGTGGAACAGTTTGTCATAGCCTTGGAACATTTCCTGATAGATTTCCGGCGTGAATTTCTTGTCGAATCCCCAATATTTCAAGGCTTCCAGTATTTCATTATTGCCACACCACATCGCCAGGGAAGCATGATTGCGAAGACGGCGAATGTTGTAGCAGGCTTCTGCTTCTACTCTTTTCAGGAAGGTTGGATCGGACGGATAGGGAGTGCAGGCAAACATAAAGTCCTGCCATATCAGTATTCCGTTTTCATCTGCCAGGTCATAGAAACGGTCGTCTTCGTAGGTTCCGCCTCCCCACACACGAATGACATTCATGTTGGCTTCTTTGATGTCCCTAAATAAGGTTTGGTAGCGTTCGGTAGTGACGTTAGTCAATAGAGCATCCTGGGGAATATAGTTGGCTCCTTTGGCAAACATCGGAACGCCGTTTACTTCAAAATAGAAGGATTCTCCGTCCTGATCTTTTTCATTGACGAGACGAACGGTGCGCAGTCCTATCCGGTGGGATTGTTGGGCTACGACTTTATCTTCTACGATTATTTGAGCGGAGAAATCATACAAAGCGGGCTTTCCCCAGCCATTCGGCATCCAACGTACCGGCGACAGCACTTCGGAAGGAATAGATATATGATTGATTCCGGGCTGTAGGGTGATTGCCTGGCTAATGCCTTTTTCTGTGTTTCCTTCGAAGGAGGTATTGATTCTCACCTCTGCTTGAAGTGCTTGAGGGAGGATATTATTTATTTCCAATTCGTTGGATAGTTTTGCCAGTTGGTCGGTCAGCGAGAGTTGCTTTACGTGGTAGTCGCTGATAGAGGCTGCGTCGTAATAACGGATGGTTACCGGACGCCAGATACCACTAGTCACCATGCGGATTCCCCAGTCCCAGCCATAACTGTAAGGGGCTTTACGGGAGAATACGCTTACATGTTTTTCGTGATGGTCGTTGTCTGCCGGATAGTTGAATCCGTTAGAGTTATATTGAGGCATTGTCTGCCGGATGGGTGAATGAAAATAGATGTGAAGAAGGTTTTCTCCGAGACGGAGTTGTGACTTGACGGGTATCGTATAGCCGACGAACATATTATCGGCTTTCAACAACAGTGCTCCGTTGAGGTATACATCGGCGTATGTATCAAGACCTTCAAAGACTAATTGGGCGTCGTCCCGTTTCAGTTGCTCGGGGGTAACTGTAAAAGCAGTCCGGTACTCCCAGTCTTCATTTTCCACCCACTGAATCTTCTGTTCATTGATACCGTAAAAAGGATCGGGAATTTGTTTATGATAGATAAGATCCTGATGAACGGTGCCGGGAACCTGTGCCGGTCGCCATAGCTCCGTGCCTGCCTGGGAAAATTCCCAACCTGCATTTAAAACCACAACTTCGGAATTGTCATTGCTCTGCGCATATGCCATACTGCAACAGCATAGTAGTCCACATGCTATTTGAGTCTTTTTTCCGATTAAATTAATCATCATAGTGGGGGCATTAGATATTAACGGTTTCAAAGATATTACTTTTTCAGCAAATTTCACTGATAATTTAACAAAATATGTTGTTTTAGCGTGAGCTGTCCAGAAAGCCACAATTAAATCGCCTAAAGTTTCAGTTTATAATTAGTTAAATAAAGAGTAGTATTCTGTCCTCAAATGTATGCTAAAATGGCGTTTTTTTTTATTATAACGATATTCTTTTTCATTATAGCTAAATCTTGCTACCTATAAATCGTAAGCATAGATTTAAATCTTCGGACTTTCGGGACAGACTCTTTATTCCTTTATTATATCTGTCAATTTTATCGCTTGAAAGGTTATATGTGCGACGCTACTCTCATATAGTATACCAATTGTCTCTTTATCAATCATTGTCAGACAACTATACCCCCATCCTTCTGCCTCGTCGAGCATTAATTGATGTTCCGGCAACCAGGTAAGTCCTTTGTCCAGACTTGCTTTTATTGTTATATGATTACGTCCTTTGGTCGTATTCGGGTTCGAAAACAGCAGGATATCTTTATTTAATATGTTGTCTTTGGCATCTACATGAATCAGACTAGCCATGCATACCGGTTCCTGAAGTGCTTGGCGGGAAGATGGGTGTTCTGTCCATGTTTCTCCCAAATCTTTCGTTATGGCAATAGCCCGGCTTCCTCCTCTATTATCACGCATATTCAGCATCAATACTCCCGGTTCTATTTCCGCCACTTGCGCTTCCGTTGTATTGGTTCGTGCCATATTGTGCATTTTCCATGTTTTCCCCCGGTCTTTACTATACATGATTCCTGCATTCGGAACACGGGTAGAGTCTATAAATTGCGTTGGAAATACCAATGTGCCATCACTCATCGTTATTCCACGTCCGGGACCTTGAAGCAGGAAGTACCAGGAAGGATCTTTCACCTGCTCTGTTATATTGATAGGCTTCGACCAGGTTTTACCATCGTCTGTGCTTTTAGCCAATACCAACTGTGCCGTATGATTCAGATCCATTCCCGGATGGGAACTCCACCAAGCGCGTTGATTACCCATACCATGTGTCCATGCGGCAACCACCCAGACGGTATTCGTCTTAGTATCTACTAAAATAGAAGGGTCTCCTACCCCATTCTGTGCTTTAGGCAGACCACCATACTCGCCAAATGAAAGCGGAAGACGCATCTTCTCCCAATTCTTTCCTCCATCGATGCTACGGCTCAAACCCACGTCAACATATTCCTGTAAATCGACACTACTGTTGTATCGAACATCATACACGCCTAATAAGGTTCCTTTATTGGTAGTCACCAACCCGGGAATACGGAAAGAAGCAGAACCGTCATCACCGGCATGACGAACTCCAACTGCCATCCGGTGAACGATATTCTTTGGAGAAATAGATTTACAACATAGTTCTTTCCCATCTGCTTTAACGGCACACAATTCAGAGAGTATCTTAGTCTGCAAAGAGGCATCTTTTTTCATCTGCAAACTAATCCAAAAATAGTTTACACCCGGAAATAAATTGTAATTACCTTTTAATACAACTTTTTCTGATGATCCCACCTCTGCACATTTGATCGAATAGGAAGGAATAGCCGCCAATGTCCCACCCGGACGGTGGCTGGATATGTACTCTACTGGAGCAAAGCGATTTTTGTCTTTGTCCTGCAACGCCTCTGTTCCTCCATAATAGAGTTTGATTGCCTGAATATCAGTCAGATTCGTACTTTTACTAAAATCTAAAATGATTTCATCGAGCTTCTTGCTTTCTTTTGCATCCAAACGAAGATAGAACAGAACATTGTCTTGCCGCTCTATCAAAACCGGGATTTGTGTTTCATGGATAAACACTGTGTCTGAAG
>ERZ1673694.571-NODE-571-length-18932-cov-5.553213_pt1 | contig 18932 bp, 10 predicted proteins | sample MGYA00580224_ERZ1673694 | MGnify/ENA primary metagenome ERZ1673694 (study PRJEB41218, sample SAMN15661778) | gut metagenome | host: Homo sapiens | place: Canada: London | collected 2015-08-20/2019-03-30 | study: EMG produced TPA metagenomics assembly of...
GGGTTCTGGTCGGCGATAAGCCCCATCACGAGGTTCTTGCCGTCGACGCCCTTGGCGCGGTTGCGCAGGTAGAAACGCAGACTCTCCTTCATCGAGACGGTCATCGAATTTTCGTAATTGCGCAGCCGCCGGTAAAGCTCCTCCATCACCTTGCTGCGCAGCGGGTGATAGACGGCGACCAGCATCTGCGAACGCTCGTAAAGCCCCCAGTAGGAGCAGTACTCCCAACAGCCGAAGTGGGCCGTCATGGCGATCCAGTCGCGGCCGTGCACCGCTTCCACGTGTTTCTCCACGTCTTTGACCGTAAGCACCGTCCGGCCCTTCTCCTCGTTCATGTAGGCCATGTTGATCGTGTCGACGAAGATTTCGGACAGCGTACGGTAGAACCGCCGCCGGATAAGGGCCAGTTCGCGTTCGCTCTTCCCGGGGAACGAGTTCCGCAGGTTGGTCTTCACGACCTTCATGCGGTAGCGCAGGCAGTAGTAGAGCAGGCCGAAAAGCAGGTTCTCGACGACGTAGTACTTGAACCAATAAGGCATCACGGCGAACGCGCGCGCGCCCAGCCAGAGGGCCTCCAGCCAGAAACGCTGCAAAATGGTCAGATCGGTTCGTTTCATGCCTGCCGCCCGGATTAGGGTTCCACGAAAAGTTTGACGTTCTCGACCTTGGTGCGGATCTTCAGCCAGCGGGTCAGCGTCTCGCGGTCGACCGGAAGCGCGGAATCCCGGGGCGTCACCACGCACACGAGCGTCGTATCGCCGGGCGTGCCCTCGACATCGAAGGTGATGCCCTTGGTGAGCGAAATGGCCCCGATATTGTCCATCATGGCGCCCACTTCGCGCGAGATGTCGTTCACCTCGACGTTGGTCACCCGGTAGCGTTTCAGCTGCGAGGACATCTCGCCGATCCGGCGGTTCTTCTCCTCCAGCAGCTCCTGATAGCTCTTCTGGAGCGAAGCCACGTCGACCTTGTCCTCCGTATTGGCCTGCCGGACGACCAGTTCGGCCTTCTCCAGCCCGAAGTTGCGCATCTGCGTACGGGCATTCTCGATCACCTCCTCGCCCAGCGGCTCGCCCACGAGCAGCAACTCGATCTGCGAGGGGTTCTTGCCCTGCGCGTAGTGTTTGTTGCATTCGATCACGCGGGTATGCGGAAAGTTGAAGACCTGCGACACGTATTTGTCGGCCACGGCCTCGAACACCGAGACGCGGACCATGTGGAAACCGATGACGACGCTCGGGATGAAGGTCACCAGCGTGATGACCATCATCAGCCGCTTGACCGTGCGTTCGCGGGTCTTGTCGATGAAGATCTTCTTTTCATATTGCAGGAAACGCACCATGGCGTAGGTCGCCAGCGCGATGAACACCGAGTTGATGAAGAAGAGGTAGAAGGCGCCGATGAAAAAGCGGAACTGCCCCGTGGCCAGTCCGAAGCCCGCCGTACAGAGGGGCGGGATGAGGGCCGTGGCGATGGCCACGCCGGGAATGACGGTCGACGTGCGGTCCTGCCGCGTCTGCGCCACGATGCCCGCAAGGCCGCCGAACAGGGCGATCAGCACGTCGTAGGTCGTAGGCACGGTGCGCGCCAACAGCTCGCTGCTGTTCGACGAGAGCGGCGAAATGAAGAAATAGACCGTCGAGGTGATGATGGCGACGATGAACATCAGCGCCAGGTTGCGCAGCGACTTCTTGAGCAGTTCGAAATCGTTGATGCCCAGCGCGAGGCCGACACCCATGATCGGACCCATGATCGGCGAAATGAGCATCGCGCCGATGATCACTGCGGCCGAATTGACGTTCAGGCCCAGCGAGGCGATCATCGTGGCGAAGATCAGCACCCAGAGATTGACGCCGCGGAACTCCACGCCCTTCGAAATGGCGGCCACGACCTCGTCGCGCTGCGCCTTGTCCTCGTCGAGGCTGAAACGGCCCTTCATGAATTCGCGCAGCTCCCCGAGCCACGCCGAAAACGAACGTTTTACCTTTTGTGTATCGTCTGTACGGTTCTCTTCCATCAATGTGTTTCGATTTGAGTTACTCCTCCCCGTCCTCCCGGACGCGGCGGTTTTTGGGTTTTCCGGCCACGACGATCACGAACTCGCCCTTGGGTTCGGTCGTGCGGAAGTGTCCGAGCACCTCGGCGACGGTTCCGCGCACGGTCTGTTCGAACTTCTTGGTGATCTCGCGCGAGACCGAAACCCGGCGGTCTTCGCCGAAAACCTCGGCGAACTGCTCCAAACACCGGACCACGCGGTAGGGCGATTCGTAGAAAATCATCGTGCGCTCCTCGCCGGCAAGCGCCTGCAGCTGCTTCATGCGCCCCTTCTTCTGGGGCAGGAAACCCTCGAAGCAGAAACGGTCGCACGGGAACCCGCTCTGCACCAGCGCCGGGATCAGCGCCGTGGCGCCGGGCAGCGTCTCGACCTCGATCCCCGCCTCGACGCACGTACGCACCAACAGGAACCCGGGGTCCGAAATGCCGGGGGTCCCGGCGTCCGACACCAGGGCGGCATTGCGTCCCGCGGCGATCGCCCCGGCGACCATCTCGACCGTGGCATGCTCGTTGAACTTGTGGTGCGAGCGGAGTTTCTGCTCGATGCCGAGGTGCTTCAGCAGGAACGACGTCGTGCGCGTGTCCTCGGCGAGGATGAAATCCACCTCGCGCAGAACGTTCACCGCGCGCAGCGTGATGTCGTCCAGATTCCCGATCGGCGTAGGTACGATATAGAGTTTGGCCATCGCGTCAGGCGAATTTGCGTTCGAGCAGTTCCATCATGAATTTCGCGCCGTCCGAATTGGGATTCCAGGCGTAGTTCTCGGCGATGTGGATCATGCACTCGTCGAAATCGTCGAAGGCGTTGAGCTTCCCGATCGCCTCTTCATAGGCTTCGCCGTCACCGCCGAACAGATCGCGGATCAGCAGGAACTTGTCGTTGATGCCGATGGCCCGGCGGAGGTCGGTGACCGGCTCGCCGAGGCGCAGTTCCGAAGCCATGCCGCGCCGCGGGGCGATCGTATCGGCCAGCGTCTGCACGTCGTGGTTGATCACCTCGCCCAGCACGGCCCCGGCAGGCGCCGCAGCCTCCTTCGTTCCGGATTGGGCCTCCTCCGGCTCTGCGGCGGCAGGCATTTCCGAAACGGGAACGGGTTCCGCCGCGGACTGCGGCCCGGACGTCCCGGACTGCCACCCGGAACTTGCGGACGCAGGTGCAACCGCCGGTTCCGCCGGTTCGGCAAAACCGGGACGGACAGCAGGTTCGGGTGTCGCGACGGGTTCGGGACGGACAGCAGGTTCAAACGTCGCAGCAGGTTCGGGTGTCGCGACGGGCGCGGGACGCTCCGCCGGTCTTTCCGCCGCTTCGGGCCTTGCAGGCTTTTCGGCGGGCGCGGGCGTATCGTAGAGCGACATGATGACGCGCTGTTTGTGGCGGTGGCGGACCGTCTCCTCCTCCAGCCCGAACAGCGTGGGTGCGATGTACTGGGGTTTCTCCGCCGGAGCGGGCGCCGAGACGGGCGCCGAAGCGGGTTCCGGCGCCGGGGCAGGTTCAGCCGCAGCGGCCGATTCAGCCACAGCGGCAGGTTCGGGTGCAGCGACCGGCTCCGCAGACGGCTCGGGCGCTGCGGCGGATTCGGGTTCTGCGACCGGACCGGATTCGGCGGCCGGTTCGTATTCTGCGGCAAATGCGGCTTCGGGTTCAACTTCCGGTGCCGGTGCAAGCACGGATTCCCCCTCAAATTCCGGTGCGGAATCCGATACCGCGGCTTCCGGCATTTCGGGCCTCTCCTCATCGGATTCCGTGCCGGCAAACACCCCGGCAGAATCGGATCCGACCGTCGTATCGGGTTCGGAAAACGGCTCCGCGGGCTCCGCCTCCGCTTCGAACGCGGGGGCGGAAACAGCATCGGAATCGGGTTCGAATCCGGTTTCGTCCGCCGGGTCGAGCGAAAGCACCGCTCCGAGGTCGATAGCTACGGGAACCGTTGCGGATTCCGCCTCCGCAGCCGGGGATTCCGGAACGGACTCCATCCCCGGAAAGCGCACCGCATCGTAGAGCGTCCGCAGTTTTTGCAGCGCCAGATCGCGTTCGAGGGCCGGAATCTCCCCGGAAGGCTCCCAGCCGTCGACAATCGCGGTCAGCTTGCGCAGTTCGGTACGTATCGTTTTCAAATCCATCATTGCGTACTGTTTTGACCTCCAAAGGTAGAAAAAATTTGTGAAAGCCCAGCCATTCCCCGAAACCTTTTGTCCGAAACATCTCCGAAGGGGATTTTCCGGGACATCCGGACCGTCCCGCCGGACACGGAAAAGGGAGCGGCGGCCGAAACCGCTGCTCCCTTGCAATCGCCTCCCGCCCACGGCGTCGAGCCGCCGTGCCGGGAAACGAATCATTCGGTGATCCGGAAACTGCCGCCGAGCGTGCAGTCGGAGTCGTGCCCTGCCCAGACATGGTAGTCGCCCGGCTCCTGACCCCATTTTTTGTCGAGACGCCAGAACGAAAGGTCGTCGGGCGTCAACGTGAAGGTCACCTCGCGGCTCTCCCCGGCACGAAGCATCACCTTCCGGAAACCTTTGAGTTCTCGAACCGGGCGCGTCACACCGGCCAGCAAGTCGCGCACGTAGAGCTGCACGACCTCCTCGCCGTCGCGGCCGCCCGTGTTGGTCACGCGGACCGACACGCGAACCTCGCCGCCGACGGCGGCTTGGGGCGTCAGCACCCGCAGGTCCGAATAGCCGAACGTCGTGTAGCTCAACCCGTAGCCGAAGCAATACTGCGGCGAATTGGGGACGTCGAGATAGCGTGAAGTGTATTTGTTGGGCTTGCCCGACCCGTCGGCCGGACGCCCCGTACTCTTCATGTCGTAATGGATCGGAACCTGCCCCACCGTGCGGGGAAAGGTCATCGGCAGGCGTCCCGAGGGGTTGTAGTCGCCCGACACGACATCGGCCAGCGCCTCGCCCGCCATCGTGCCCGGATACCAGGTCAGCAGCATCGCGTCGGCGAGTTCCGCCTCGCGGGCAAGCTCCATCGGGCGGCCGGTAACAAGCAGTATGACAATCGGTTTTCGGGTTTGCTTCAAGCTTTCCAGCAGGTCACGCTGCGCGTCGGGCAACGTAAGCGACGCAAGACTCGCCGCCTCGCCGCTCTCCCCCGCCTTCAATCCGAGCGCGACCAGCACCACGTCCGACTTCGCGGCCGCGGCTACCGCCTCCGAAATACCGCCTTCGAGGGCCTTGTGCGGGTCGCATCCGCGGGCATAGGTCACACGGTCGGCCCCGAAACGCGCCCGCAGTCCGTCGAGAAAGGTCGAGGTCCGGTCGGCCTCGGCGAAATGGACCCACGAGCCGATCAGGTCCCACCGCGAATCGGCGAAAGGCCCCACCAGCGCGATCCGGCTTCCCTCTTTCAGGGGCAGCACACCGCCGCGGTTCTCCAGCAGCACCATCGAACTGCGGGCCACACGGCGCGCGGCGTCGAGATGTTCCGGAGCGTAATAGCACCTCTCGCGCTCCTTCACCTGGCAGCGAAAAGGGTCGTCGAACAGCCCCAGGCGGAACTTCACGGCCAGCACCTCGCAGCAAAGGCTGTCGATCAGCGACTCCGGAATGCGTCCCTCCCGCACCAGTTCGGCGGCATGGAACAGGTAGGCGGCGCTCATCATGTCCATATTGACCCCGGCGCGCAGAGCCAGTTCGGCGGCCTGCCGGTCGTCGGCCGCGACACCGTGAGCTTTCAGTTCGCCGATCGTGCCGTAGTCGGTCACCACGAAGCCCCCGAAGCCCAGTTCATCGCGCAGCAGGTCGCGCAGCAGCCAGCGGTTGGCCGTGGCCGGAACGCCGTCGAGGTCGTTGAACGAGGTCATCACCGTCGCGGCCCCGGCATCGAGCGCCGCCCGGTAAGGCGGCAGGTAGCTGTCGCGGAAAACCCGCTCGGACATATCGACCGCATGGTATTCGCGCCCAGCCTGCGGAGCGCCGTAGGCGGCGAAATGCTTCACGCAGGCAAGAACCGACGAGGGGTCGGACAAGTCGCCCTGATAGCCCCGCACCATCGCTTCGGCGACACGCGCGCCCAGGTAGGGATCTTCGCCCGCACCCTCGGAAACACGGCCCCAGCGGGGGTCGCGCGAAACGTCGCACATCGGCGAAAAGGTCCAATGGATGCCCATGGCCGAGGCTTCGCGGGCCGAAACGCGGGCCAGCGACTCGGCGGCGGCAGGGTCCCACGAGGCGGCGACGGCGAGGTTGATCGGGAAAATCGTCCGAAAGCCGTGGATCACGTCGGCACCGATCAGGAGCGGGATGCCCAGCCGGCTCTCCTCGACGGCGATCCGCTGCAACCGTTCGGTCTCCTCGAAGGACTTGATGTTGAACACGCTGCCGCACCGTCCTTCGCGGACCAGCCGTTCGACGGAAAGTTCCGTCTTGTCGGGTCCCGTGACGGCACCGCCTCCGCGCTGCTGGACCAGCTGCCCGATCTTTTCATCGAGCGTCATGCGCCCGACCAGTTCCGCGGCGCGCCGCCGGTCCTCGGGGGTGACGGGTTGTGCTGCGGCCGGAAACAGCAGCAGGGCCGCCAGCATGGTAAGAAGGGTTGTTCTCATCGGTAAAAAGTTTGGAAAGACGTGCCGAAGATAGCGAAAATATCGCGAAAAAAAGGCTCCGGAGCGGAAAAAACCGGTTCCGCCCGAAGCCCTTCGCAATCGCGGCAGCACTACTCCTTCACGCAGCGCATGCCGTAGGCCGTGGTCATCTTCCGTTCGTAATAGGTCCCCTCGGCCGTGGCGTCGCCCGCCTTCCAGTCGTACATCGGGAGCGGCCTGCCGCCGGCGAGCGTCGACGAACAATAGGCTGCCGAGCGCCCCGGATAGTGGATGCGGCCGTTATCTCCCCTGCGGAACATCGTCGACGGACCGATGAGGGTTCCGCCCGAATCGAGCACATACCAGCGGCTGTACGTGTCGCCCGAATCCTGGTTCTTGGCGGCGTTGCCGTCCACGTAGGCAAGCAGCGACTGCCATTCGGCCGCCGTCGGAATCCGGTATCCCACCGGGCAGGGATCGTTCAACCCCTTGCCGCCCTCGGTCCAGCCTTCGGACATCGCCGCGGAGGACCGGGTATAGAAAGTCGTCGGATTGCCGTTTGCCGCCGCGGCGGTCATCTCCCCGCCGCTGACCTGCCAGCCGGCGGTGCGGGAGGCGTTGAAAGCCACCTCGCGCGTCATCGCGCCGAAAGCGTCGGGATATTCCGCATGCCCCTCGTAATACTTGTTCTTCGAGAGGACCTTCGCGCCGATGAACGGCTCCTTGCGGCCCCACTGGTAGAACAGCCCGTAGGAGCGGAAATCCTGGACACAGGCCTTCGGATCGGCCGAATGGTATTCGGCCCCGACATTACGGTCCTGCCAGGCGATACCGCCGACGGTCACATCCGAAGGCATCTTGTCCACGACCCAGACCAGCCAAGACCAGACGACCTCGCCCCCGGCGTCGAACAGCGCGACCAGTCCGCTGCCCTGCTTCGACTTGGCCGCAGTGCAGGTGATTTCATTCCGGGAGGCGTCGTAGCCGAGTCCCGAAAGCAACTCCGCGTCGGTGGTCCAGACCCAGTCCGCCGACGCGCCCTTCACATACGAGCCGTCGGTGCGCCGCGCCGGGAACGCACGGGTTTCACCCGCCCGGACCACGACCGTATTCGCACCCGTCGACCGCTGCACGACGGTCACCCGCTGCGGTTCGACGCCCTCCATTTCGGAGGAGAAGGTCAGCGTCGCGCTGCGCGGGCGCAGGTCCTCGCCGTCGTCGGTCAGCAGCAGTTTGACGACCGTGCTTTTCGTCCCCTCGGACTGCGACACGGCACACCAGTCGGTCGCGCCCTCGACTTTCCAGGCCACGGACGCACGCAGGTTCAGGGCCGGTTCGCCCCCGGCGCCGTAAACGGTTATATCGGCACCGTTCTCCGCCAGCACGAGGATCGGCTCGAACTTCTCCTGCGTTACGGTCACGGTGTGCTTCTCCTCGCCCGCGGCGTAAAAATGCACCGCAGTCGTGCGCTCCTCGGGCAGGAAACTCTGGTCGACCGTCAGAACGATCTTCTTCGTGTGCGAACCTTCGGTGACGTTGGTGCGGCACCAATCGTCGTCGCAGGAGACCGTCCACGGCGAATCGGCCGTGATTTCGAGGACGCTGCGACCCCCGAACATATCGAACGTCACGTTATCCTCGAGCAGCGAAAGGTTGGATTCGGCGACCTCGGGATCGTCGCTGCACGCCGCACAGCAGGCGACTGCGGCGGCGGTCAGAAAAAGAAAAAGTCTCTTCATCGTTGAAGTTGTATTTAAGGTTTTGTTCGAATGTCGTATTTACCAGGACACGGACGATTCGTAGGTATGCCCGAAACTGTCGGTGACCCGCACCATGCCGCCCCGCTCGCTGCCCGGATCGACCCGGAACATATGCCACGTATTGGTCGGCGTCCCTCCGCGCACACCCGTCGCCAGCACCTCCTCGTAATAGGGATCGGTGCGCTGCGTCCGCTCCATCGCCACGGCCTGCCCGCCCGAAGCGGGAATCCACTCCACGGCGCTCCAGGCCGTGTCATAGCCCCAGACATTGGCGTAGACGCAGGCCGAATTGGTACGCCCGGGCGCATAGAGGCGCATCTGCATATCCCGCTTTTCGCCAGCGGACTTGTAATACCACGAGAGCTGTTCGCCGTCGACCTCGACCACGGCATAGCCGCGGGGCGTACCGTCGCAGTTGACGTCGCCGTTGATGAACAGGTCGCCCGGCGTGCGGGCGATGCAGTGCATGACCTTGCGTCCGTCGTCGTAACGGTAAATGTCATGGTAGTGCTTGTGTCCCCCGAAGGCATGGACCTTATAGGGGCTTATCGCATCGAGGAAACGCTGGAAATTGCGGTGGTTGCGCGCTGCGGTGTTCTTCGTGTGGCAGAGAATCGGGCAATGGGACGAGACGACGAGCGTACTGCCCGCCGGGACATGGCGCAAGTCGGCTTCGATCCAGCGGCAAATTTCGTCCGTAAGGCCGATCGTATACTCCTCCTCGGCGGTCGGCGCATGGTCGAAAAGGATGTTGTCGAGGAACAGATAATGGATTTTTCCGATGTTCACCGAGTAGTTTGCCGGGCCGAAATAGCGCTCGTAGCTCTGCAAGGCGAGCGAGTCGGTCAACTCGGCCGGGTCATGGTCGTGGTTGCCCGGCAGACTGAAGGTCGTGAAGCCAAGCGTCTCCAGCCCCTGACGGTACTTCGGGAAAAGCGTCATATCGTTCCAGACCAGGTCGCCCAGGCTGACTCCGTACACCTCCGTCGGAAGCCCCTGCACGGTTTTCAGCACATCGGGAACGACATGATCGAGATAGGAACCCACCGACGTGTTATCGGCAGCCAGCTGAATGTCGGCCATAACGATCAGCGAATGACGGTCGGCCGGAGTCTTGCGCCGAGTCAGCGTGAAGTCGGCCCGGTTGACGGCCTGTTTGCGATCTATTTTGCGGTAGAACCGCGGACAGCCCTGCGTGGCGGGAATCTCGCAATCGGCTGGCACGGAGACAAAAACGAAATTGCGCCGCGCAAGGTCGGAGGCCAAATAGTAGATCCCCCGTTCGTCGGTCGCCGTCACCTCCAGTCCGTCGCTCACCACAACCCCGGCAATGGCATTTCCGGCGTTGTCCTTCACCATTCCCTTCACCGTCATTCCGGCCTTATGGGGGATCGGCCCGGCTGCCGGGCCGTCGCCGCCGCCACCCTCCGAGGAGGAGCAGGCCGCAAGGACAAGGACGACAAGGCACACCGGCAGAATCCGTATGTAGAATTTCGACATGTTTTTTTGCATTGAGGGATGCGGAGGGGGTTGGGCCTCCTCCGCATCACGGTTATTTCATTACGACCCGGATGATCACGCTGTTCTTTTCGGGACGCACCTTGCCCTGATCATCCGCCCTGACGGAAAGCGGCAGCACATAGGAGGAACCGATGCCGTCGGCAAGCATCGAAGCGGCGTCGAAGCGGATTTCGGTGCGGTTCATGATCCTGTCCCCCGACAAGCGCACTTCGGGATCGAAGGCGAAATACCGGTCGGGCATCACCTTCAGTTCGAGTCCGTTTTCCACGTTATAGACGTCGAGCACGGAAGGGTCGACCACCAGTTTCACGGTGATCCCCTCGTCATTGTAACCTCCCTTGTAAAGATAGAGATCGTAAACGCACGCCTGGCCGGAAGCGGCATCGTATTCGAGGACCTGGAAATCGTTTTTCGGGATGCAGACCATGGTGTCCACCGTCTCGTAGACGACGTAATCGTCGCCGCACCCTACGGCTCCCAGCAGAAGCAGGAGGCATATCGCAAGATTCTTCATCGCAATCGGATTTTTAAGGTTAGTAACCGGGATTCTGCACGAGGTTGTAGTTGATGTTGATTTCGCTCAACGGAATGGCCATCCAGTAGGTCTTGGGGGATTCGAACGTGCGTACGCCGCTCTCCTTCATCGTGGAGACCGTGTAGAAATCCTCGGCCGTCCTGCCGTCGAGGTTCCACGCCTTGGGACGCCGGGACATCGCTTCGCCCGCCTCTTTCCAGCGGCGCAGGTCGTGATAGCGCATGCCCTCCATCAGCAGTTCGACCGAACGTTCCTGATGCAGCACCTTGCGCAGTTCGTCGCCGGCAGGAATGCCCCCGGCCAAGGCCCACGAATCCTTGAAATCGGGCAGCCCCGAGCGGCGGCGGACCAGATTCAGGTAATTGAGGCTCGCATCGCTCAACGACCCGTTGTACTCGAAATCGGCCTCGGCATAGCTCAGGTAGAGTTCCGCAAGGCGGATGTAAGGATAGGCGTACTTGCGGTAGGTCCACGACTTGGTGTCGTAGTTGAAGGCCGACTGGCGGTGAATCCACTTCTTGAGGATGTAGCCCGTACAGCTCTGGTACTCCTTCGAAGCGTCGAGCACGCTGCCCTGCATCTCGCCGGCGCGGCATTTGAGGATGAACTCCTCGCCGTTGATGGCGTACTTGCCGCGGTCGTAGCCCACCGACGCATAGAAGCGCGGCTCCTTGTAGACATGGAGGTTGGCGGTCTCCTTTTCGGCATTGTAGGCATAGGGGTCGAGGTGCATGGTCTCGGGGTCCCTGTCCCACGGCAGGCCGTTGTGCGTGTAGTACATCTCCACGCACTCGAACGTCGGAACGATGTTGATGCAGAAGCCGTCGGTGCTGTACGGCAGTTTCAGGCGCGCACCGCCGTAACGCTGCAACTGCTCGATGCCGGTCTGGTCGCCCATCGCCCAAAGGTACTCGGTCGTGTTCCAGAGCGGTTCGACGAAGCAGTCGTGGTAGTTGATCTCGCCGCGCTCGGCTGCGGTTGCAGCCGCAGTCGCGTTCGGACTTTCATAGAGCCTGTGTCCGTTGTCCTCGGCCAGCGCGATCGCTTCCCGGCAGGCGTCGAGCGCCCACTTCCACTTTTCGGGATTGTAGGTCCGGCTCATCAGCGGCGTGCCGTCGTTGTTGCGGAAACGCGCGTAGAACTCCGTGTTGCCGTTGCAGAGCGGACTGGCGGCATAGAGCATCAGCCGGGCCTTCATCGCCTTGGCCGCCACCGAGGTGGCGCGTCCGAGGTCGGCATCGGGACGCGTCGGATACTCGTGCAGCAATTCGGCCGCGCGGTCGTAGGTCTCGGCGATGAACGTCACGCATTCGTCGAACGGGCTGCGGGCCACGTAGACCTCCTCCTCGGGAAGCCCCATGTCCAGCTGCCCCCTGACGAGGATGACCGGGCCGTAGTGGGTCAGCAGCACCCAGTGGTAATAGGCGATCAGAAAATAGGCTTCGCCCTTGAACTCGTCGGCCACGGAGGGCGAGATGCCCGGGACTGCGTCGATGTTGTCGATCATGATGTAGCAGTAGCGGATGCCCTTGTACATGTCGTAGTTCGTGCGCCCGGACGGGGAAGAGGTCGTCGCGTCCCACAGTCCGTAATAGGTCTGGCTGGCGTTCTCCTCGTTATAGAGCATGCTCTTGTAGGGGAAATAGCGGGTCTGGCCGTTGGTGGCGGTGATGATGTCGTCGCCGGCGCAGAAGTCGGGCATATACCGGTAGGCCGCGATGTTGGGGGCGTAGGTATAGAGCGTGTTGAGGTATTTGCGGGCCTCCTTGGAGGTTTTGAATATGTCGTCCTGCGTCGCTTGCCCCTCGGGAACCACATCGAGGAAATCGCACGAGGCGAGCGCTCCGGCACAGGCAAACAGCAAAATGTAGATGATTCTTTTCATGTCGCTCGAATTTTAGAAGTTATACTGAAGGCCGAGTTTCACCACGCGCTGCAACGGATATTTCAAACCGTTGCCGCTGCCCATTTCGGGGTCCCAGTACTTGAAGGGCGAAATGATGAACAGATTCGTGCCGGCCAGATAGGCGCGCAGGCTTTTGTAAGTGAAACCCAGTTCGACGCTCTTCAGGCGCAGGTAGCTGCCGTTCCTGATCCAGAACGACGAGGTCTGCGTGTTGTTGGCGTTGTAGCGGTAATCCAGGCGCGGATAGGCGGCATTGGGATTGGGATCGGCTTCCGACCAGTGGTCGTCGGCGACGTATTGCGTCATGTTGAAACCCGAATACTGATTGTCGCGGAACGGATGCATGCCGTACATGCGCAGCGAAACACGCGCCGTGCCCTGGAAGAAGAACGAGAAATCCCAGCGCTTGTAGTTGACCGAGGCGCCGAAACCGTACATGATTTCGGGCACGGTGGGATAGCCCAGCGACGTGCGGTCGTTGGCGTCGATCACGCCGTCGCCGTTCAGATCGCGGTATTTGATGTCGCCAGGCAGATAATCGGGCATGAAGGTCTGCCGGGGCGAGTTATCGATCTCCTCCTGCGAGGCGAAAAGGCCGTCGGCGACCAGTCCGTAGACCGAATTGACGGGCTTGCCCAGCACGGAGTTGTAGGCGTTGGGCAGGTACTTCGCCTCGTCGCGGGCCTTCACCTCGTTGTGCGCATAGGTGAACGTTCCGCGCACGGAGACCAGCAGGTCCTTGCTGAACGCCTTGTTGTATTCGAGCGCAACGTCGACGCCGCGATTCTCCACCTCGCCGAGGTTGCCGTAGGGCGTGACGCCCGAAAGGCCCATCGTCGAAGGCAGCGAACGACGCTGCATGAAGATCCCGGTGCGGTCCTCTTTGTATACGTCGACATTCAGCGTCAGGGCGTCGAACAGCCCCAGTTCGAGACCGATGTTGAGCTTGGTGCTCTCCTCCCACGTGGCCAGGGGATTGCCCACGGTCTTGATCTCGTGTCCGGTCTGCTTGACGAAGTTGGGCGAAAACCACACGTAGAGCGCCTTGTTCATGTTGACCGTCGTGAGGTAGGGAAAACGGACGATGTTATTGCTGCTGTCGGCCAGGTAGTCGTTGCCCGAAAGACCGTACGAAGCACGGATTTTCAGCAGATTCACCTTGCTGCGGATGCCCTCCCAGAAGGGTTCGCTCGACACGACCCACGCTCCGGCGATCGACGGAAAGAATCCGAAACGATGGCCCGATATGAAGTTTTCCGAACCGTTGTAGCCGAAATTGAACTCCATCAGGTAGCGGTTGTCATACCCATAGGTAAAACGTCCGGCGAGGCCCTGCTCGCGGTAAGGAAGCACCTTGTACTCATCGTTGGTGGGCTGGTTGTCGACCTTCTCTTTCTGGTGGTAGACGAACAGGGCGTTGACGTCGTGGCGGCCGAACGTGCGCGAATATTCGACCTGCCCCTGCAACGAGATCTCACGGTAACCGTTACGCCCCGTGGAAGTTCCCAGATAGGACGATCCGGCCGCGCCGATGTTTTGCAGGTTGTAGTCGAAAGTCCCGTCGCCGTTGTCGGTATAGTCGGTCATTTCGTAGTAATAGGGAGAAAACGAACGGTAAATCGCCGCATAGGTCTTGTTGTAGAACGAGACCATGCCCCGGACCTTCAGTCCTTTGGTGACGAAATCGAGGTCCTGGTCCACCGAGAAGGTCGTGGTGATGTACTGCGTGTGGCGCTGTCCGTATCCGCGGCTCAGCAGGGCGTAAGGATTGATGTCCGTGGAACTGCCGTCCCACGAGGGCGCATTACCGAAAATCGGATCGTCGAGATCGTCCACGGAGCCTTTGGGATAGATGGCCGGGAAAGCGACCGGATTGGCGCGCATCGTATAGTAGAACAGGTCTTTCACCTCTTCGACGGGACGGTGCCAGAAAAGCAGCTGCGTGTTCATTTTCAGGCTCACGCGGGTCGTCCGGGTGAGCTGTGCGCCGACGTTGGCCTGGAAGAGGTATTTCTGCGAATTGATGTTGGTGTTGAATTTCGACTCCGCGGGTTTCTTCAGGATACCGTTCTCGTTAAAGATCGAAGCATTGAGGAAATAGTCGACCACCTTGCCGCCGCCCCGCACGTTGAGATTCATGTTCTCGTTGACCGTAAAATCCTTGAAAAGCATAGAATACCAGTCGTTGTCGGGATAGACGTAGGGATTGAGCCGGTTGCGCGTGCCCGCGATCTTCTCGTCGGAAAAGCGCGGCACATAGGTTTCGCCCGCCGGGGTGCGGGTGCGCAGCGCCTCGTTGTAGTTCTCCATGTAGGTCACGCCGCCGGCGATGTCCTGCACGCGCGTAGGCATCGAAATGCCCGATTCGAGACGAACGTTGATCGCCATCTTCTCCGACTGGCGGCCGTTTTTGGTGGTAATGATCATCACGCCGTTGGCGCCGCGCGAACCGTAGAGCGCCGTGGCCGTGGCGTCGCGCAGGATCGAAAACGACTCGATCGCCTCGGGCGGAATGTTGTTGAGCATCTCCGAGACGATCTCCACGCCGTCGAGAATCAGCAGCGGCGATTTGTTCGCTCCGAAGGTCGAAATGCCGCGAATCCAGAAATTCGCACCGTCAGCGCCGGGTTCGCCCGACGACTGGGTGGAGATGACGCCGGCGATCTTGCCCGCGAACGAGGTCGAGAGATTGCTCGACGTAACCTTGAGCGTACTGGGACGCACGACCTGCACGGCTCCCACCAGGCTCTCCTTCTTCTGCGTGCCGAAAGCCACGACCACCACGTCGTCCATGACGTTCGACGCCTCGATCAGCGTCACGAGCTTGAACAGTTCGACATCGGCGACGGCGATCTTCTTGGTGTCGTAGCCCAGGAAAGCGAAGGTGACGTGTTTCGTCCCCGCCGGCACCTTGAGGGTGTAGTTGCCGTTGATGTCCGAGGTGGCGCCGATGGTCGTCCCCTCGACATAGACCGAAACACCGACAATGGGCTTGTTGTCGGCCGAAGAGATCACCGTACCCTGCAGGACGATTTCCCTACCGGAACTGGCGGCCGGGAGGGGGGGGGAAACGGCGGCGTTCTTACGGGCGGGCGCTTTCGAGATGATCACCTGGTTTTCGCGCACCCGTCCGGTCAGCTCCGTCCCCTTCAGGACGGCGGAGAGCAGTTCGTCGATAGTCGCCGACCTGACCGAAACCGAAACCCGGCGGTCGAGCAGCGGCCGCACGTCGTCGGTATAGATGAAGGCGTAACGGCTGGTCCGCTCGACCTCCGCAAAGACGCTCGACAGCGTTGCGTCCTTCATCTTCACGGTCAGCAACGACTTGGCCCCGGCATCCTGCCGGGAGGCCCGGACGGGCTGGAGATTCACCGGAAGCAACAGCAGCGCCGCCGCGAGAATCCGCAGCATACGGCATGTCGAGCCACTCCTCACAAAGAAAAGTTTCTTCATAAGTAACAGAATTAAGGTTAGTATTTAATACAGGAAATTGGTTGTCAGCGATATACGGCATCGGGGCAATCGTCGGGGGCAGGTCTCACCGCCACCGAGCCGTCGGGCCCCCGGACGTAGGCGATCCGGAAGATGTCGGAGAGCACGTCGAGCGTACCGTCCAGGTCGTCGAACAGGATCAGCTTGCCGGTACACTTCCGGCTCCCGATCTCCCCGGAGCAGGTTATTTCGATCTTGTAGAAGGCAGCCACCTTTTGCAGGACTTCGAACAGCGTGTTCGAGGCGAAGAACAACAGTCCGTCCTTCCAGCTGATGTATTTATAGGGATCGACCTCGTAGACCGAGTAGCTGCCGTCCTTCATCGAGAAGCGTTCCGAGGGATTCAGCGTCACCGATTCGCCGTTGGCCACGTCGATGGCCACCGAGCCTTCGACCAGCACCACGGCCGACGAACCGTCGGCACGGGGCGCGGTCGTCACGTCGAACGACGTGCCCAGCACGCGGGTCGCAAAATGGTCGGTATGCACGATGAAGGGACGGTTCGCATCCTTCGCCACCTCGAAATAGGCCTCGCCCTCGACGAAGACGTCGCGCGTATCACCGAATGCGGACGGAAAACGGAGCACCGACGCCGAATTGATCCACACCCGCGTGCCGTCGGAGAGTTGCAGATGGGCGCGCTTGCCCTTGGGGACCACCAGTTCGCTCGTATGCACGCGCACCTCCTGCCGGGGCGTTCTGCGATCGGCCTTCATCCCCTCGTTCTCCTTGCCGTCGATCAGAATTTTACCCTTGGGCGTAAGGCTGATACGGGCGATGTCGTCGTACACCTCGCGGCTGCCTTCGCGGGTCACGAGCGTGATGTTCTCATAGGCCTCGGCCGAAGGCAGTCCGGAGTCCGTGAAATCCGCACACCAGAACAGGGCCGCCACGATGCCGGCGACCAGTACCGCGGCGGCGGCGAAGAGCGCCGTCCGGTTGCGGCGGCGGGGAGGAGATGCAAAACGGCGCCGGGCATAATAGTCGGTCAGGATGCGGTCGAGCAGCAACTGTTTCTCCACGGACGGCAGCGCGGGATGGGTCTTGCCCACACGGCGCACCAGGCTCACGGCGCGCTCGAACTCGACCAGGTCCTGCGGATGGCGTTCGGTGTAATCGCACCAATAGCCGTCCTGCGCCCGTTCGGGGTCGAGACACCACAAAACGAAGTCCGGATCGGAGGTGAAGAACTCCGCCGTGTGCTTCTTAATATCGTCCGGTTTTATCATCGATTCCAACGTAATCTTCGTAATCTTCAATATTGCATGCTGCGGCACCGCGCTTTTCCCTATGACGGCGAATCCGCCGTTTTGTCCCCCTCGAACCACGAAAAACAGCGCCCGCCGCATCAAGTGGCTATTTTCATCGTCTTGCCGCACTCCCTGCTCTTCCGCAGTTTGCCCAGCCCCTTCGACACGAACTTGCGGACGGCGTGGGGCGTGGCGTCGAGTATGACGGCGATGTCATCATACTCCATCTCGTAGACGAAGCGCAGCAGCAGCGCCTCGCGCTGCTTGGGCGAGAGCTGGTTGAGCAGCGACTCGATCGTTTGGCGGATGCGCAGCACGTGCTCCGATTCGATCATCGCGTCGAGCGAGGTCAGCGACACCCGCAATCCCGGTTCCCGGTCCGAAAGGTCGCACTTGTCCACCCGCGAACGGTGCAGGTCGACCAAACGGTTGTGAACGATCCGGAAAAGATAGGCCTTGATGTTGACGATGCGGCCCAGGTCGACCTGGCGGGTCATGATGTCGAGGAATATGTCGTGGATGACATCCTTGACCGTTTCGTTGTCGAGACCGAACCCCATGCCGTAGGCATAGAGCGCATCGGCGTAACTGTTATACAACATAACATATACGTCGGTCTCTTCGGCATACTGCCGGTCGATTCGTCGGGTGTCGTACTTGCGTTGCCGAAACATTCGGGTCATTAGTTTGGTCGGTCATTCGATATAACGGAAAACCGTCCGGTTTGTCCCCCTGCAAGCGGCAAAAATCGAATAAAAAATGCGAAATAGCAAATTTTCGCTCCCCCAGGGGACAAAACCGGAAACTGTCCGTCTTATAGTCCGAAACCAATCCCTTTCGGAAAAATGATACGAAAACCGTTTTTCAGTCTGTTCCTGCTCTGCCTGCCGCTTCTCTCGCTGTGCAGCTCGGGAAACGATGACCCGGCCCCCGAACCGGCCCCGGGCAAAACATGGCTCGACCCGATCCGTGTCGCCACCTACAACATCCAGTACGACAACGCCGCCGATCAGGACAACAAATGGACGACCCGCCGGGATTTGCTCCGCCAACTGCTTCAGAGCGAGAAGTTCGACATCTTCGGGGCGCAGGAACCCTATCTGACCCAGATCGAGGACATCGAGCCGTTCCTCGACGGATACGCTTGGGTCGGAGAGAACGTCATCGGCGACGAAACGGCCCGGCGACGCCACTACAACCCCGTTTTCTACCGCAAGGACAAATTCGAGGTATTGGACCGGGGATCGTTCTGGTACTCCGAAACGCCCGCCGCGCCCGGGTCCAAAGGCTGGGACTCCTATTCGCCCCGCATGTGCAACTGGGTACATTTCCGAATCCGCGCGAACGGGCGGGAATTCTACCATTTCAATTCGCACTTCGACCACATAGGGACTACGGCCCGCGCCGAGAGCGCCAAACTGCTGGTGGCCAAAGTGCGGGAGATCGCAGGCGGCAAACCGGCCTTCTGCACGGGCGACTTCAATTCGAACCAGAACACCGAAGCCTACAAAACAATCGCAGGATCAGGTATCCTCGCCGACAGTTACGTCCGCTGTCCGGCCAAGACCAACGGAGACTGGCCCACCTACAACGGCTACAAATATATCTCGACGCCTCCCGCCGCCGCGTCGCGCATCGACCACGTCTTCGTCACGCCGAAGGACACGAAGGTCGTTTCGTGGCGCATCGTCAACAACAGCTACAACCAGAAATACCCTTCGGACCACTTCCCGGTCGTGATCGAATGGTCGCTGGCCGAATAGCCAGCCATGCTGCCGGCAAAAAAGCCTCTTCGCCTCGTGGCGGGGAGGCTTTTTTCATCCGGAAGGTGTCCCGAAAACACAAAACGGACTCCGGGTTACGTTCCGGCGGAAACGGGAAATA
>ERZ1673694.581-NODE-581-length-18623-cov-6.036245_pt1 | contig 18623 bp, 13 predicted proteins | sample MGYA00580224_ERZ1673694 | MGnify/ENA primary metagenome ERZ1673694 (study PRJEB41218, sample SAMN15661778) | gut metagenome | host: Homo sapiens | place: Canada: London | collected 2015-08-20/2019-03-30 | study: EMG produced TPA metagenomics assembly of...
TAATAGGCTGCAGCAGCGGTCAGCCAGCAGATCACGTTATAAAAAATGCAGGCGCTAAAACAGAACCACGGCTTGTCCGGCGGCAGCTGCAGCCGGATCGTGATCGCCGTGCCGACGGCGCGGGACAAGCTATTCAGGCACGCAAATACCGCGCAGACCGCCAGCGCGATGGTCCCGGATTTCCAGAGAGATAGCCGCAGCGTTTTGAGATACAGGAAAATTGTCACAATCGTTATGAGCAGCAAGGGGAACGCGGTCGAGAGACCGAAATGATAGCAAAACAGCCCGCCGCCAAGGCAAAGCCCGAACAGCAGCGGCACCTCCCATACCGCAAGCTTTGCGGGAGACTGCTTCAGATAGGAGCGCACCGGAAAATACGCGAGCAGCAGGCCCGGAAAGACCACGGTGAGCTCCAAAATCGGGCGCAGAACATCCTTCAACCCACACGCCCCCTTTGCAGCAGAAATTCCATAAACGCCTGTCGGGCGGCTTTCAAAAGCTCCTGACTGACATAGACCTGGCTGCCGTCCGTCATACAGAAGGCGGCATCCTGAAAATCGGCAGCATTCTCCATATTGATGATCGTACCGCGGCCACAAACAAAAAAGCGCGGGTCCTTTTTGAGCGGCTCTGTGAACGCCTTGAAACTCTTGCGCATGGCAAGCGTTTTGCCGGCAGTGGTGCGGATATTGATGATGTGGGCGAAATGCTCGGCGGATATGATATCACGATAGCGCAAATGGATGTCGCTGCCATCCACCTTCACCGTCAAAACCGGCTCCGGGCGGGGGAGTTTTGCGAGCATTTCATCCAGCAGACCGGACAGCTCGGCTTCAGAAAAGGGCTTGACCAGATAATGAAATGCCCGCACCTGAAACCCCTCGAGTGCATGGTCTGTCGAGGTGGTGGTAAAAACCAGAAGGCAGTCTGCATCGGTTTTCCGAAGTTCCCTTGCCGCATCCATGCCGCTTAAACCATTCATGTAAATATCCAGAAATGCGGCGGTAAAGCGCTGCGCTTTTTCTGCCGCCAGAAAGGCTTCTCCGCTGTCAAATTCTAAAAGCTCTGCTTCTGTACCGCGCTGGCGCAGCTGCCGTGCCAAGCGCTCCTTCAGCAGCGTGCGCTCCGTACCAAGGTCATCGACGATCGCAAATCTCATGCTGTACCAAGAAGCTATTGTTATAGCTTCCAACCTCCTTTATAAACTCTTTCATCCTGATTATAGCACAGTTGCCCGGTTCTGTCGCAGCAGAAAACGGGATTTCGTGACGGAAACCGGGCTTTCGTGCCAAACAGCTTGAAACAGCCGTATCCGCCCGTATACTAGAGACAGAGAACCTCAACAACGGCAGAAGGAAGGAGGGTCGCTGTGTATCGAATCGCCGTGCTGACAAACAGCAGGGCGCAGGAAGCTTTTTGGGCAGAGCAGATCTTGCAGTTCTGCGCCGAGCATTGTTTATTTCCCCAAATGGACTGTTACCACGATCAGGAAAGCTTTTTTGAAGCCGCGCGCTGCGAGCCGCTGACAAATGCCGTGATCGCCCTGCCGGGGGTGGATGGATTGAATGCAGTAGAGCATCTGCGCGCGCTTTGTCCCCAAACACGCGTTATCTGGTGCAGCGATCTGAATTTTTCGCTCCATGCCTTCCGGCTGCGTGCAGACTACTTTCTGCTGGAGCCAGTGACCGAAGCCGCTTTGCGGCAGGGTTTTTGCATCTGGCTGGATCAAAAAAATCCGGCAGAGCAGCGCCGACCTGACCGCAACGAACACAACAAGGAGAACGACTTATGAAAAAGAGAAAGATCATCCACTCTGCGTTGAGCTTGTCGCTGACCGCAGCATTGTGCCTTTCCATGGCCGCCTGCGGCGGTACGCAGACGCCCGCAGACAGTGTCGCCGCTTCTCAGCCCTCTGCACCGTCCGCCGTGGTGCAGCCCCCTGCTGCGGAGACGACCTCTGCGGCACTGCCTGTGAAGGCCTTGAACCCCAAGCAGGTGGAGGAAAACCCCTACATGGCCAAGAGCGATGCAAACATTCATCACGACGGCTATAACACAGATTCAACGGATGAGATCCTGCCGCTTGCGATCTATCCCGAGATCAACGTTTCCTATGAGACAACGAATGCAAATGCTTCTCCTGCTATCTATTTTGACAGCTACGGCCATGCCGTTGTGCCGCTGCTGGGCGGCATCGCCATCCGCGACCTGAACGCCGAAGAAACAAAAACGCTCGGCTATTTCTCGCCAAAGAAGCATGACGGCGGCGGTTACGTTATCCAGAGCTCCTATACCTTCATGGACGCGTCCAACCGCATCGTCTGCCCCACGAGCAACAACCATGTGCTGATGCTCCGTGCAACAGATGAAAACGGCAATGTGCTGCCCGAATTTGAGAAGGTGCTGGACATTGATATCAAGGCTGCTGCCGAAGCCGCGCTTGGAAAAGAGCTGACGCAGAATCTTTTGTCCGTGGTCTTTGATTATGACGGAAACCTCTGGTTTGCAACGGGCGGCTTCCGCATTTATCCGCAGCGCCAGCAGCAGGGCGTCATCGGCTATATTGCCCGCTCGGCCATTGATGCGATCCTGAACGGCGAGCAGACAGACCTTTCAAAGGCTGTTTTTGTCCACGAACTGACCCCCGGCGAGGGCGCTGAAAACGGCATCGCCGCCTCCAAGGACGGTGCGGTGGTCCTGACCAACCAGAACTGCTATCTTCTGCGCGCAGAAGAAGGCGTAGACATTGTATGGTGCACGCCCTATGAGAGCGCGGGTGCAAAGGTGAGCGGCGAAGGCGATAAGACCACCGGCGGCGGTCTTGCATGGGGCGGCGGCTGCTCTCCCACACTGACACCGAACCTTGTGCTGTTCACCGACAATCAGGATATCGCAAACCTTCTTGCACTCGATATGAAGACCGGCGAGGTCGTGGCAAGCACCCCGGTGCTGGATGACCTGCCCGAGGGCTATCAGGTAGCCGTTGAGAACTCTGCCATCGTCTATGACGACGGCGAGGGCACCGTCAGCACCATCGTCTGCAACTGGTTCGGTGCGGGCAATGCAGGTCTGGCTGATCCCAACAACGATTCCTCCATCCAGAGTTACGCTAATATTTACGACCAGAACTGGCTCATGAAGGGCAACGTTATGATCGCCCCCGGCATCGAGCGCATGGACACCGTAAAGACCGCAAACGGCTACGAGATGAAGAGCATCTGGAGCCGGAACGACCTGAGCGACACTTCCATCCTGAAGCTTTCCACCGCAACGGGCTATATCTACGGCTATGTGCAGGATGTGACCACCGGGATGTGGCAGTACATCATTCTGGATTTTGAAACTGGCGAGACTGTTTTCACGATGGATGTTTCCAACAAGTACGGCTATAACAACATGGCCATTGGAATGTATGCCGGCAACAGCGGCAATGCGCTCTACTGCCCGACAGGCTATCTAGAACTGCTTCGTTTGCAGGACCGTTTCGTTTATCTGCCCGAAATGCCCTACCGCAAGGCCGATCTTGATCAGGCAGCAAGAAATGTCCTCTCGCAGGAACAGTTTGCGCAGGACGGCGGCGAAGGCACCGTTGCAAGCTGGCGCAACACTGTGACCGTCCGCAACGTACATCCCAACACCACGGTAGCTTTCCGCATGAATAACCTGTCCGGCAGCACCTCCGGTCTGACCCTCTACGCCTATGGCGTGGACGGCAAGCTGGCAAAGGTCGATCCTGCACTGTGGTCGATCACAGACGAGGACGGCGAGGCTGTAACGGAACTTACCGCCGGTACGCTCTATGAGCTGCACGTGACCGTCGCCGATGGCGGCGCTCTTGACCTGAGCGAGACGGAAAAGGAAATCAGGCTCTCCGTTGTACTCGGAAAATAAACATAAAACGCCCGCCCACCGTGTCCAAATCTCCACGGTGAGCGGGCATTTTGCGTTTTGGTTCGATTCGGGTGAATCTATTCGGCTTGTGGTTATCGCTTAACCCACGGTTTGGCTCCATAACAGACTGATGCCGAACCAGTCCGTTGCTTCATCGCCACCGATAGCTGGTCAATGCCGCCATCCTCTAAAAGTATTATATACCGTTAGTGTGGCATTGCAAAAGAAAAAATATTTGCACACGATATTGAGTGTATGACAATTTCGCGCATACGCTCAATCGAAAGTCGATACTTTTGGGGAACGCAATATATCGAAAGCAATATTTTCTTCGTCAATGTCGATACTTTTTACAAAAATATAGCGAGTTTCCGCACTCCACGGGATATGTTTGCTCGCTAAACATAGTACGCAGGACATATCCAAACAATATAATCTTGATTATGATAATTCAAATTATATTGTTATTATAAACAGTATCTTCCCGAATCAAAATCAAGTTCGGATTCTCCGCTGCCATTTCCACCAGTCGATCTGTAAAACCACTTTTGGAAAATAGCCCGTACACGACCTCATATCCCTTAAATGCTGCTGCAAGCTCTTTTGACTGCCCCTTTTCCTGCAAAGCAGAGTAGACCGCCACATCCACAGGTTTCGCATGGTACTTGCACTCACCGAGGAACAGCCGTTTGTGCTGGTTGTCCACAGCCGCAACATCAATTTCCGTATCGCCCTCATTATCATTGCGCCAGTAAGAGCCAATGCGTGAGGGTGCAAAGTCGATCTGCCCCTTTCGGCACAGCTCCGCAAAGATATTCCGGCAGATGCTCTCATAAGCGAAAGCCACAAATTTTTGCTTGAAGTCTTTGCCCATCTCATCCAGCACGATCTGCTGATTATCCAGTTCTAGCTCTCCCTTGAACGGGTACACATAGCGGAACCAGAAGCGGATGAAGTTGTCCGAGACATAATACAGGCTTTTCCGGGAACGCTCTGGATTCTTTTCGGTGATGGGAACGTTCTTGATAACAAAACCAAGGTCGATCAGTGTTTTAAGGTACGGCGTAATAGCCGAAGTGTCCTGTTCCATCGTCATGCCGATCTTGCTCAGCTTGTGGTTGCCGTCCGAAATCGCTTTTAGCACGGAGAAATAGTTGATGGGCGTCTGCACTTCCTCGTTGAGCAGGAAATCAGGTTCTTCATACAAAAAGCCATTTTTCGACAGTACCACACGCCGAATCTGCTCCACCAGCGGCTCGTCCGTCTGGAAAAACTCCATATATTTCGGTACGCCGCCCGTGATGGCATACTGCTCCACAGCCTGCTCAAACGACAGGTTCTGCGCCGCATACACATCCGTAAATTGCAGCGGCATCAGCCGAATCTGTGCCGTTCTACGGCCATAGAGCGGGCTGTCGTATGCCAGAGCGTGTTTTTTCATCATGCTGATGAGGGAACCGCAGAGAATCAGCATCACGTTATGGTCTTTCAGCACTTCATCCCATGCGTTTTGCAAGATGGACGGGAAATCCGGGTTCGTCTTGACCAGATACGGAAATTCATCAATGACAAGCACCTTTTTCTCGTCCGGGTGGTCGTCTGCTACCACTTGGAATAAATCCAGCCAGTCGGTGAATGTGACTTTGCTGAGCATGGGATTCTTCGTGGTACGGGAAAGCACCCCGGCAAACCGCTTCATGCTCTGGACTTCACTTTCTGTGGTTGCCAAAAAGTAGAACGCGCGTTTATCTTTGATAAATTCTTTGATCAGCGTTGTTTTTCCAACGCGCCGCCTGCCGTAAATCACCACAAAACCGCTGCCACGTTCTAATTCTGCATTCAGCGTCGCCAGTTCGGATGTTCTGCCGATGAAGTCCATACCGTTCACCTCTTGCTTAATATAATTTGAATTATGATAATATCGATTATATTATAGCTGCTCTGCACAAAACCGTCAATAGGACGAAACATCGAATTTTCAACAAGTTGGACACTACTTATTTATTCTGCATCAGTTTTTTCCAACTTTGTAAGCTCTTTCGTAATTCGGTTGGTCATCTCATATTGTTCTTCAGTTGTATAAATATAAGAGATTCGAATGACCATTGTGCCAACAATTGCATAGGAGCCAGTATACAAAATCGTATTATCAAAACCGTGCAGGTACTCACAACGAGCTTCAGCGTCCTCCAGTGTGCCATATACCTCGATTGCACCACCTCCGTCTGTTCCTTTGGATACAGGAGAGTCTCCATCCACATTGATGCCCGTAGATGTAAAATAAATGCAAGCAGTATAGCCGCCATCTTCCTTGTTCAGTAACCCGTTTGGATCATTGTCCGGTGTTACAGCCTGAATTTCCAGAATGTCATCAACATTTTGCAGCCGTTCCGCAACCCACGCTTCAGATGGAGCAGTAATTTGTTCCAGGATACGAATATTCTCCGTCAGGTAATCGGAAAGATCCGCAATCGTCCGAATATCCATCTGCGTCTTTTTTGCCGAATTTCCATTAGAAAAGGAACGAATAACCGAGGACAAAGTAGTGTCCACCGAACTCAATTTGTCAGCTGCGATCGGAAAGCCATCGAGATTGTCAATGGAAGTGGTCTTAAGCAAAAAATTGTATGTATCGGCATTCGCATTATATCCAACGATGGCTTCGTTATAGGCAATGGAAGCTTTCTGCAAAGGAAATATTTCCCGCATAAGGATCACTCCTGCTCCAAGCAAAATCATAGTCAGAATGCTCACTACAATCCACGTGATTGGCAAGGTATTCTTTGGGGTAGTTTTCGTGTCCTGCATTATCTTACGAGCTCCGTTAATCTTTGAATGATTTTTTCGGTTGAATGCTGTTTGATCAGACCTTCTTTGGCATATGACGCAATATATAAAATCTTATTTTTCAAAAGTATTGCAGCAACACCTTCATTCAGACTGGTTGGTGACGCCGCGATTGCAACGACAGCATACTGCGTTTCCGCATCAATCTCAATAACACGTCCGTTTTCCGCAAGAAGGCGGCATAACTTCAAGAAAGGAAGGTCATTAACAGCAACTGTTGAGAATCACACTTTCGTCTTTTCTACATTCGGAAATTTGGCAAGCACACTGAGTAAAAATGTATCTTCCTGCATACGAACCTTCTCTCTTTCAATGAATATATACAATTTCCTGCAATGATGTTTTCATCTCAGTGCGAACATCATCTTCTGTAGGAAGGGCAATTTTTGCACGAGATTGGACTTCTTCCTCAAAAAGAGGTTCCATTAAATTTACGGCAAAAGCTTCCCGGTCTTCACTGGAGTACATTTCTTTCAAAGTGTCACCTGACAAGGAATTTTGAAGCTTTTCTGTAATTGCTTTTCCTTCTGCTTCACTGATGAGATAATCGTTGCTCAGTGCCTGAAACTGCTCTGAAATAATATCATACATCTGCTGTGCATCGCCTGCATAAATTTTGCTGAGAAGTGCATTGCTCACATAACCGGAAGCCGCCCCACCAGCCATGCCACCGACAAAGGTCCCGACCGCTGTTCCTACACCAGGCAAAAGTGTTGAACCAACTGCGCCACCAGCAATGCCGCCAGCTGTTGTTCCCGCTACAGATGCGACAGTAACAACCAAATTTTTCAAAAGCTGTTCTTTAGAAATTCGTCCATGGAACAAATCCATGATGTCACCCACAGACAAGGCAACGACGATAACACCCGATGTGATAATCTGGTTCTGAAGAATATTGGCCACATGGGCTGTAATTTGGCTTGCTGTAAGAGCAGACGTGTTTTCACCAAATGCATTCAGAATAGCGGTGGAAACACCGTTACCCAGCGATTTCGCAATAGCCTCTGTCGTAGGCTGAAGTGCAGTTTTAAGCCCAGTTTTTGCAAGCTGACTTGAGATCACATAAGTTGCAAAGACGAAGCCGCCTGTCTTAAGGCCATTCAGTGCAGCATTTTTCGTGGCATCTTGAAAGCTTTCGCCATTCATTTTGCAAGAAATAAAATCAAGTGCAAAACTGATGCCAAATGAACTCGCTGCAGTGATCACACCGTTTGTGGCATCATATTTCAAGGAGTCAATATTTCCCGCTTTGACAATGTTTTGGGCTTGTTTATAAGTATACTTTCCTTGCCTTACAAAATTCACAGCTTCGGAAGGATCCGAAACACCCGGAACCTTCCCCTCGCTGATTTTCTTTTGCATCAAGCGGAGCGCTTCTTCGTATTGGTCGTAAGGAACTTCCAGCCACATTGCTGTTCCGTCAGAAGTAAGATATCGATATTCTCCTGTAACACTGTCAAATGCAGCGTTCACAGAACCACTGGCAGTGGAATAATATTTATCTTGAATATAGGTAGTCGTTCCATCTCGGTTAAGAATTTTACGGTCTGCACCATTTTTAGCGTTGTTATCTCCTATAATGGCTGCCTTTTCTCCATGCAGAACATCCGAGAGATTATTTGCACGTTCTGCCGCAAATCCATGCCCCTGTGCAGCGGTAAACTTTCGTTCCGCATATGTCTTTTCAATCGTCTGCAGGGCTCCTTGCAAATAACCACCCAGTTCACCGATAGCAGACCTTTCATTTTTACTCGCATATCCATGCAAAGCAGAAAAAGGTAAGGACCCGATCATTAGACAGACGCAAAGCAGCATTGCTGTGAAACGTTGCGATATAGATCTTTCCATTGTACTTCACCACGTGGCTTTTTAAAATCCTGTTCAACAGAACCTGTGTGCTAGCCTAATACTGTACACTTGGCATAATTCGTTTCCAGCATGAATTATCCGATCTGCACAGCGTCATTTTTCTCAAGATTTTTGATAAGTTTAGTATAGCAGTCACAAAATGATTTGACAATTCAAAATGAGAAGAGTCTCAGAAAAAAGCGATATTATATAAGCACATTCCATTCCCAGTACAACTATAGCAAGCAGGGCGGCTGTATATACAGCCGCTATTTTGCGTTGCAAAATGCTTGTTGGGAAATCCCAAGCCCTTGAGCTATACCCATTGACTGCACGCTACGCGTTTTGAAAAACGCTCTTTTACACTCGTATACTGTGTGTTCACAATTCAAACTGCGCATTTTTGTCTAACAGTTTTTTACGTTGCTGCCAATCGGGCATGAGTGTTGTCAGGATCGCATAAAAATCCTTCGAGTGGTTTGGGTATAGAAAATGACAAAACTCGTGCAATACTACATATTCAATACAACTGACGGGCATTTCGAGCAAGTGCTGGTTCAATGTAATGATAGCCTTCTGCGGAAGACAAGATCCCCAGCGAGTATCCATCGATCGAATATGGATTCGTGGAGATGGCACACCGTATTTTCGAAATATCGGATAAAGCTGATCCACTGTCTGCTGAAATATTTCGCGGCACACCTTATTCAGATAACGGTCAACAAGACGTTGTTGTTGCTCCTGATTTTCTGTATCTTTTACAGTAAGATAAAGATAGACGCCATCGGAACGTATATCGTCCTTTTTTCCTTGCTCTACCCGCAGACGCAGACTGCGCCCCAACACGGAAAAACTTTCCCCACTGACATAATGCCGGGGCTGCGGTGCGTACTGTCGGAATTCTCGAAATTGCTGCTGTGCCTCAGCAATGTAACGGCTGCGTCGTTTCACAAATTGTGTAACAACACTTTCCGAGACATCTTTCGGAGCAGAAACATAAACAGAGGCATCTGTCCGAATCCGAAGATTGATATTGCGTACGTTCTTTCGTTCTAGCTGATAGCAGATACACCCATGCTCCGTCTCAACCGCACAAATCTGTATCATGCAAACCTCCGCAACGCAACTGTTTTAACATTTTCAATAATCATGTCAATCACATCAAAAGAAAGTACCAGGCCCCTTTCTTTTTGATAGCGGTAAAACAGATCATCAATATCCTGTGAAATTCGATCATGAATCGTCAGGTTATGGGTCCAGTCCACCTGGCTATGCTTTTCGATGATTGTCGTAATATCCAGTGCCATCTCGGCGGCAAAATCAGGCTCCACTGACAATTTTTCATTGGAGAAAATCGCGGTCAGTACACCATAGAACGCCTGTGCATGGACATTGGCTCGGATACGATCCGGGTATGAGATAGCGCTTTTTCCCGTGCGGTAATCCTCCAGAATATCCCGCATCTTGGCCAGATATTCCGCCTCCGTTATCGTCCGGGCTTTATACAGCTCCAGCGCTTCCTTGATGCGCTTGGAAAAATTTTCATAGTATGCTGGGTTCTCCTGATACTTCGTATTGATACTCTTGGCGAGCCGTGTGCGAATCGCATCAGCTTTGGCACGCAGTGAGCCTAACTCGTTTAATTCCTTTTCAAACGCATCTCTGTCCAGAATGTCTACCGGCTCGGTGATTCGCTTCAGTCCCTCTACTGAAAGGTGTACGTCCAGCAAGTTTTGCATCAGAGGTTCGTATTCCCGATTGTCGATTGAATCCCCATAACGAGGTTTCACGCTACGCCGTACCGCAGAGAAAAAGCCAAATGCTTTGATATATTTTTCCCGCTCTTCCACTGCCAGCGCCTCATAGGTTTTTTCAGAATTCAGAACAAGATTCAAGGAGCGACCAAAGTTACACAGCCGTTTGTAAAACTCTTCCCGCTTCGAACCATCCGCTAAGAAAACCTCTACCGCCTCTACATCGGTTCCGGCAAGTGTCAGACCGGGAACAGCCGAAAGCAACTCCATCAGTGCAGAATAATCGCTGCGTACCGTTCCAATCGCAGAGATCACGTCCACCACAACGCCTTTCAGATCATGCCCATCAAAGTTTTCCAGCCCGGCACCACTGTAAAGTTCCATTGCCTCATCCAATTTTTTGATCAGGCCCCGGTAATCCACGATCATTCCATAGCTTTTGCCCTCGCACAGGCGGTTTGTGCGGGCAATGGCCTGAAGCAAACCGTGTTCCTTAAGTTCTTTGTCCAAGTAAAGCACTTGGCAGAGCGGCTCATCAAAGCCGGTAAGCCATTTACTGCACACGATCACAAGATCCAGTTCTCCGGCATGATACTGTGCCTTGATTGCTTCTTCATAATCATCGGCACTGCCATAGCGCTGCATCATCCGATTCCAGTAGGCAACTACCTTGTCGTCTGCTCCTTCATCTGCATCATCCACGCTTTCGCGCAGATCCGGGGCTGAGATCACAACCGCGCAGTTCAGATCGCCAAATTGCTCAAAGCATTCCAGATACCGAACGGCATCCCGCTTGTAATTGGTGGCGACCATTCCCTTGAAGCCTGTATTTTTATAGGTTCGGCAAAAGTCCTCGTTGATGTCCAAAGCGATCCGTTTGATGCGTGCATCCGTAGAGGTCAGTCGTCGGATGCTGCTCCATTTCCGGGCGAGATCATCTCTCTGTGATTCCGTCAGACGTTTTGTTGTTTGCTGAAACCATAGGTCGATATTCTTTTCGTCAACTTTCTGCTCCACAAAGCGGCCTTCATAGATCAGTGGAACAATTGCACCATCGGCTACACCGTCCTGAATCGTATACTTGTGAATCAGTCCGCCAAACTTTTTCAAGGTGTTCTTCTCGCTCTTCATCAAGGGCGTTCCCGTAAAGCCGATATAGCAGGCGTTCGGAAAAACCGTCCGCATTTTATGTGACATTTTGCCGTAATTGGAGCGGTGGCTTTCGTCCACAAGAACAAAGATGTCCCGAGATTCGTTGCAACCGTCCAGCCGCTCTGCAGTGCTGAATTTGTTGATGATGCTGGTGACGATGTCCACCCGCTCATCCGTAACCAATCCCAGCAGATGCCGCCCGTTGGTAGCACGCGCAGGGCGAAGCCGCGTGTGCGCGAATGTCGCCGTGATTTGCTTGTCCAGCTCTTTTCGGTCGGTGACGATCACTACGCGTGGATTGTCTGCCTGCAGCTCCAGCAGCAAATATTTCGCCACCATCACCATGGTCAGACTTTTTCCGCTGCCCTGTGTATGCCAGATCACACCGCCGCGCCGATTTCCTTTTTCATCACGCTGTTTGACTGTGTGCAGAATTTCCTTTACCGCAAAATATTGCTGATATCGGCAGATCTTTTTCACATTGTAGTCAAACAGCACGAAATACTTTGTCAGTTCCAACAAACGGACCGGTGTAAACAGGGAAACAATATCTTTATCCTGCACCGTTGGTGTCCGAACCGGGGTCAGTCGAGCCATTTCCCGGTTCAGGAAATCTGCATCTTGCTCTTTCCAGATGCTCCAGAATTTTTTCGGTGTTCCCGTTGTTGCATAGCGTACCTCGTTTTTATTGGTCGCCATTACGATCTGCGCAAACGCAAAAAGCTGGGGGATATAGTGAGGCTGCTGGTTACGGCAGGTTTGCTCAATGGCCTGTTCCACCGGGATATCCGGTGCCTTGCACTCAATCACCGCAAACGGAATTCCATTGACAAACAGCACGATGTCCGGGCGGGCATCATGCTGTCCATCGGCGCTTTCCACCGCAAATTCTTCCGTGACATGGTAAAGGTTCTGCGTCGGGTCCTCCCAGTCAATGTACTTCAGGTTGAAGTTCAGCAGCCTTCCTTCGCCTACAGTTTCGGGATAGCTTTTGCCCAGCATAAGCGCATCATAGATTTTTTCGCTGGTGCGCACAAGACCGTCCGTCAGCGGTATTTCCAGATCATCCATGGCGTGCTCAATGTTGACTGCAGAAAATTCATTTTCCACACCGCCGTAGGTATAGCGGTTCAGCTTCCGCAGCTGACCGCGCAGCACATCCCGCAACAGCACCCGGTAGCCGCTTCCGCGCTGCTGACGGCATTCTTCCGGGGAGAGATATGTATACCCCATGGCCTGCAGCAGTTCCAGCGCAGGCTTTTTGCTGATGTTGGCTTCGGAGTAAATGGATTTATCGAGGTTCATGTTGACCTCCTTCAGATTTTAAATTTGCTATTCAATCCCAATTCATCAACAAGTGCGTTAATTGCAGCTTCAGTTTTAATTCGTATTTTTTCATAATCTTTGATTTTGATTCGAAACCACGAAGTTGCAGGAATCACTTCTGATGTCAGATCAAATTTCAATTGCGTAATTAGGAGCGCATATGCAGCCAGTGGACGTGTTCCATCATCCACTCCCGCCTGTGACGATTGGCGCTCTTTTTCATACGCACATTCCTGAACAACAATTGCTAGTTTTACGGCGTCGACACTGCCATAAGCAATAATTTTAGATAATATTTTTTCATGTGCATCTATAGATTGCTTCGTGATAGTTCTGCTTTTGTTGTGAAGCAACTCATTCATAAATTGACACACATCGTACGGAAGCGTTTCCATAAGCTCGGTAGTGTGCATCACCTTGTCTTTCTTCAATTCATCCTGCACACTCTTTTTATTCATGAAATAAGTAACAATAAAGCCAATGATTGTAATTGATACTGTGATAATCGTATCAAAATGCTGCTTTACAAATTCTAAAATTCCTTGCATTTTAGCACCCCCAAACAATTAACAGCGCCTCTATGGACGACATCAACTCAATCGGATTCCTTGCCTGATCAATTGTTGCCTTTATAATTTCTTTTTGTGTTTCGGTCAGGGGGCGATTTGTTCGGTCAACAATTTGCTTGCATAGTTCTTTGTATGTTTTTTCCTCTAATGTCATATTCGCACGCTCACTTTCCCGGTCAGCAGCAACTGCATCAGTGCTTTTTTCTTTTGCTTCTCAGCCTCAATAGACTTATGGAGCAGGTCAATTTCGTGGTCAGTCAGTTCGAATACTTTTGCAATTCTTGATTGTGTAGCTTCATCCATAGGAAAGAAAATTTTATTTTCTAAAAAAGCACTGTTGGAAATTGCAATTGTGTTTTTAGCACCTTTTTGCACAATGGGAGTTAAATAGTTCTTTGTATTAATGGTACTTTCAAAATAAATGTTCAACAAATAGCCTGTGCTAAACGATATCGGTTTATAAATTCCGTATAATGGGGAAATTGCCACATTTTCGCGCATACGGTTTTGCTTAATAATCCCAAGAGAAAAATCTCCTGTTGGGCTTTTTGTGTAAATAATATCACCATAGTGCGCTACTCCGTAATTTGACGTATCTGCGGCTGCGTAGCTTCTTCCAAGATGTTCGATTTGATCCACAACACCTTTTGAAACCGCTACTGAACAAATTCTGTGATTCTGCTCTACATTTTTTTCATTTCGTTCAATAAGCAGTTCCTTCAATTTTACTGATGTCCATTCTCCATTAACGTCTGGCAATCGGAGTTTTCCGGTCAACAGTTGCTGCATCAAATATTTTTTCTGCTGCCGTTTTTGAGCAAGGAGCTTTTCTTTCAGCTCAATCACTTTGTCCTGTGTGGAGAGGATGGCAGCAATCTTTTGCTGCTCGGGAAGAGGCGGTAATGAAAGACTGCGTTTCATCCAAGCGTTCGTTTTAAATAGCAGCTTTTCTATGTGAACGCCATCGCTCATCAAATAAAACAACCGTTTGTAATACGGAAGTTGCATTATCAAAAAGAAAAACTCGATATTTGTTTCTTTTTGAGGAACGAATACATTGTATTCATTCGATACCACTGCGCCATCTAACGATTCAGGCACAATACCGCAAGCTCCATGTGCAATTTGACGTTTAGAAATCAGGAAGTCCCCTGCATGGACTACAAAATAATTTTTCACCTTGATTTCTTTTCCTTTAAAAATACCGCGGGATTCAACGCCAGCAAAACCACGACGAACTGTAACAAGTTGATATGAGGTGTTATCTTCAAGTTCTATGGGCCGTTCAACCAGCGTAATCCACTGGTTAATTTTTTTTGTTTTCCAAAGGCATGTTTTCGTCTTCAATGATAGACACCTCTCACTTTTTGGGTTTGATTTGTCTCGTCAACAAACCAACAAGAGGGACAACAATTGCCGAGCTAACCACCGTCCAATAACGGTCAACCCAAACGCTTTCGCCAGTATCCGTCTTTACTTTATATGCAAGCCATCCGAACAGAACTGCTAATAAAGCCAATCCGACAATAATCAAACTATTCTTCAAATTAAAAAAGCTCTTAACATATTCGTTTTTCTCTCGTTTTGCTTTCTTTTGGAATTCTTTGAACCCTTCATCTGCGAGCATTTTATCTCTTATTCCGTCTTCTCTCTGCTTCCAGTCCTCTGTTAAAAATTCTCTTGTCTTCGCACTGATTTTAACGCCCAATTCAGAAAGTTTATCAACATGACCAGACATATTTGGGTTTTTCTCATTTTTAGCAGGAGTATTTAAGTAGTGAAACACCACTGAAACAAAAGTCTCACCCACAGGGATAGCAACAACCTTATCTGAAACGTTGTGAAGGGAAATCAGAAGATGTCCACAGTAGCATGGCCCAAGCATAGTTCCGATATCGCCAATACCCTGTGCAACAACCCCGACTTTCGAATGCAAGGTCCCTCCGATACAGTTATTAACGCCTATGACTTCTCTGGTCTCTACAGCGGTAGTCACCCGTGGAAGAAGAATAAGATATTTATCGCCACCAATAGTTCGGATTGCACTCTCTCCATAACGGATTTTTGTGCTATTTCTCCTGTTTTTGGGGCCGGTTATAGTAGACGCTATATTCTGCTGTTGGTCAGCTTTTACCAGGACAAAATTTCCATCTTTATCTTTTGCTACGCTGCCTTCTCCAAGAGCCCACGCGTAATTTCCAATTGATAAATTGATAGAGTTATCCTTTATGTTTTTTTCATAAAAAGGATAAATATAAATACTTTTTCCTAATTCCTTTTTAAAATCATTCTTACTAAGCATCTTCTTCTCCTTTACAACCCCAGCTCATCCAGATACTTTTTCATCTGCTCCTGTACCTGTGCCAGCTCAGCTTCGATATCCGCAATATTTTTCTTCACCGCCTGAATATCTACCGGGTCTTCCTCTTCAAAAGTATCCACATAGCGGGGAATGTTCAGATTGTAGTCGTTCTCCCGGATTTCATCCAGCGTCGCTCGATAGCTGTATTTTGGCATGGTTTCACGCTTTTTATAGGCATCCACAATTTTCTGGATGTCCGTGTCTCGCAGAAGATTCTGGTTCTTGCCTTTCTCGAAGTTGCCCTCTGCAGAAGCGTCGATGAACAGAACATTATCGACACCTCGGCTAATGCGATCCTTGCGGAACACCAGAATGCAGGCCGGAATACCCGTGCCATAAAACAGGTTGGCGGGCAGACCGATCACAGCATCCAGAAGGTTGTGTTCAACAATCTGGCGGCGAATTTTGCCCTCGCTCGCACCGCGGAACAGTACACCGTGGGGCAGCACGACAGCCATTCGGCCATGACTGCGGTCAAGGCTGTTGAGCATATGCAGAACAAAGGCATAATCACCCTTGGAAGATGGTGGAACGCCCCAATCAAAGCGCCCCCATGGGTCCAGAGAAGCGTTCATTTTTTCCGGCTTTTTTCCCTTGGAATCCAGAACCGCATTGGAAAGGAAGCCGCTGTCCCATTTGTCCAAACTGAATGGCGGGTTTGCCACAATGCACTGGAACAACATCAGATTATCGTTTTCGATATTCTGCGGGTTGCTCAGGGTGTCGCCCTGCCAGATGCGGGCATCGTCTACCTCGTGCAGGAACATATTCATCTTGCACAGAGCCCATGTCTGTGCGTTTAATTCCTGACCGTAAACTGCCACTTTTCCGTCCGGCACGCGCTTGCATGCCTTGAGCAGGAGACCACCGCTGCCGCAGGTCGGGTCATAGATACGGTCATTTTCCTGCGGATCTACCAATGCCGCTGCCAGTTCGGAGACCTTGCTCGGCGTAAAGAACTCTCCGCCCTTCTTGCCGGCGTCCGAAGCAAAGTTGCCGATCATATATTCATAGGCGTCACCAATGATGTCGGAACCGTCCAGCGCAGAAGAACGCAGGTCAAGTCCGTGGAAGTCTTCCAGCAGGTTGCAGAGGGTCGCATTTTTTGCCTTGATGTCTGTACCAAAGTCCACATTGGAGTTGAAATCGATGGAGCGAAACACATTCCGAAGCTTGCTGCTGTTATGATCTTCAATAGAAGCCAGTGCCGTGTTGATCTTCAGCCCGATTTCGGAATCATGGCGATTTTTATAAAGGTACCCAAACGTAGATGTAGCGTCCAGCTTAAAACGCTCACGGCTCATGGCACGCTCGACACGGCGTTCATCACCGTCGTATTGCTTCCGGTATTGCTCTCGCTTTTCCTCCGAAACGTCGCTCAGATATTTTACGAACAGCATGGAAAGAATGTAGTCCTTATAACGGGAACTGTCAATTTTACCGCGAAAGCTGTCGCAGGCGTTCCAAAGAACGCGTTCGATTTCCGATTTTGTCGTCATAGTCGTTATCCTTTCCTCTGTGCGTGATTCATTTGTTCCAGCATCGCCTCATAGCAGCTTCGCTTTTCAACTTCCAACTTACGCAGAAGGCGTAGTTCCTGCTGTGCCAGCAAGCGAAGCGCTTCCATCTGGCGTTGTATTTCCGGCGATGGCAGCTGAAGCTCCAAGCGGCAAAAATACCTTGCGTTTACGGAGCTGATCATACTTTTGGTTGTATTTTGATAGATCTGCCTTTTTGCCTTCGGCGTGTTCAGATACCAATAAAGATACCCCGGCACAAGCTCTGTTCCCCGAATGCGAATTACGACAAAATTCGACGTGATCACCAAGTTGCGTGTGGTGTCGTCAATCAAAACTGCTGTGTAGGGGGCAGTCAAGCGCACTACAATGTCATTTGGCTGCGTCAGATAGTCCGTGGACAATGGTTCTTTCGCAAAATACGGCTCCAATTCAGCAGGATCAATCTCACCTTCCGCTTTTACCGCCCGTAGACTAAGCTGGTGGTATCGTATCGCCTGCGGGGAGTCAACGCTTGCCTGTTTTCGAGAAAGGACAAGTCCGCTACGGATATCTGCAATTTCTCCAAGATTCATTTCACACCTCTGTTGTCACGTGCAATAAAGAACAAAAGCTTTTGAAAAAGAAAGCCAGAGCGGATTTCACTCTGTCTCTGAGTTAAGTATACTCTGCTTTGATTATCAATGTCAAGTTCTTTTTGCGAATTTGCACGTCATAATTAAAAATAACACTATTTTTTGAGCTTATCAAATTTCACCGTTTCCCTGATCTGACCCACATGACACTATAGCATCGTAGAATCAGGTCGGATTTTTATTTTTGCATCATTGTATACAACACATGGACTAAGAGGGTGGGTAACTTGGACTACGAGTCCATAAACTTTTGCTGCGGAAACCGGTACACTGTTGTCAAAGGAGGCGAATAATATGCTGAAACTAAGCAGTCTCAAAATAGACCCCGAGTTTTCTGCTCAAATTTTGCCGCTGAGTTTTGAGGAGCTCCAGCAGCTTGAGCAGAACATCATTGCCGAGGGTCGTATTCTGAATCCCATCATCACATGGAATGGCTACATTCTGGATGGGCACACCCGCTACCGCATCCTGAAAAAGCACGGCTTTATCAAGTTTGAAGTGGAAGAAATCCAGCTTGCGAACAAGTACGAAGCGCTTGCATGGATCTGCAAAAATCAGCTTGGCCGCAGAAATCTCAGCCCGGAACGAAAGAAGTTTCTTCTGGGCAAAGAGTATGAATCAACCAAGCTGGCAGTGGGCGGGCAGCCCGGAAATTACAATAAAGTAAATCGATGTGATCAAAATGATCACATCGATTCAGAAAAACGCACTTGCGAACGAAT
>ERZ1673694.611-NODE-611-length-17966-cov-95.460499_pt1 | contig 17966 bp, 15 predicted proteins | sample MGYA00580224_ERZ1673694 | MGnify/ENA primary metagenome ERZ1673694 (study PRJEB41218, sample SAMN15661778) | gut metagenome | host: Homo sapiens | place: Canada: London | collected 2015-08-20/2019-03-30 | study: EMG produced TPA metagenomics assembly of...
TGGCTGATATTACCAAGCTGCGCAAAATGACCGGAGCTGGTATGATGGATTGCAAAAACGCGTTGACTGAAGCTGAAGGCGATTTCGACAAGGCAATGGAAATTATCCGTAAGAAAGGACAAGCTGTTGCTGCTAAGCGTTCGGAACGTGAAGCTTCTGAAGGTTGCGTTTTGGCTAAAACTACCGGTGACCGTGCTGTTATCGTTGCTTTGAAGTGTGAAACTGACTTTGTGGCTCAGAATGCTGATTTCGTGAAACTGACTCAGGATATTCTTGATCTTGCTGTGGCTAATAAATGTGCTACTTTGGACGAAGTAAAAGCATTGCCGATGGGTAACGGTACTGTACAGGATGCAGTGACTGACCGTAGCGGTATCACAGGTGAGAAAATGGAACTGGATGGTTACATGACTGTAGAAGGTGTATGCACTGCTGTTTACAATCACATGAACAGAAATGGTCTTTGCACGATTGTTGCTTTCAACAAGGAAGTGAACGAGCAGTTGGCTAAGCAAATAGCTATGCAGATTGCTGCCATGAACCCGATTGCTATTGATGAAGATGGCGTTTCTGAAGAAGTAAAACAGAAAGAAATTGAAGTTGCTATTGAGAAGACAAAAGCAGAACAGGTACAGAAAGCTGTAGAGGCTGCTCTGAAGAAAGCTAACATCAACCCGGCTCATGTGGACAGCGAAGAACACATGGATAGCAACATGGCTAAAGGATGGATTACAGCTGAAGATGTAGCTAAAGCAAAAGAAATCATTGCTACTGTTTCTGCAGAGAAGGCTGCACACCTGCCTGAACAAATGATTCAGAACATCGCGAAAGGTCGTCTGGGCAAGTTCTTGAAAGAAGTTTGCTTATTGAACCAGGAAGATATCATGGACGGTAAGAAAACTGTAAGAGAAGTGTTGGCTGCTGCTGACCCTGAACTGAAGATTGTTGATTTCAAGCGTTTCACTTTGAAAGCTGAATAATCAATCAGATTCAAATTCTATGATGTGTCCTTAAAAACGGAACACGTTAACTTAATAGAGATATTCATTAAGACTCTCTATTTGAAGATACAAGAAAGGCAACTAATTCATAACGAGTTAGTTGCCTTTTCTTTTGATTTGATCTTATCATTCCTTTCCTCAAGAAACTGCCATGTATAACATGAGGCACATTCTTAGGGAGGATTATTTCAATGCTTTGTCTATTTCCTTCATCAGCTTGTCCATTTCTTCTTTTTTATAACCGACAGTGGCGGATATCACTTTCCCTTCTTTGTTGATTAAGTAACTTCTGGGAATGTATTGACTGGCAAACTTACCTGTGACTTCCCGTTTCGGGTCCGGGTAGAGAGGAAATGTAAACCCTTTGCGCTTGTTGTATTCCGTTAATTGGTCGTCGGTATGTTCGCGTCCGATTACTAACATGCAGAAATCTTTGTTGTCCTTATATTTAGGCCAGAGTGTTTTTTGAACTTCAGCCAGTTCGCTTTGGCAAGGACCACACCAAGTAGCGAAAATATTGATTAATACAACTTTCTCTTTCAGGTCTTCGGAGTTTACAGTACCGTTCACTGTTGAATGAAGGGTGAAAGCAGGCATACTATCGCCTACCTTGACGATATCAGCATTGTTGTCTTGTGCAAATGACAACAGTGAGAATAACGCTGCTGCACAGAATAATGTTACTTTTCTCATATCTTTAAAATTTCTAGTTACAAAATGCTATTTAGTTTAACCTCCTATACCTTTTGTTTTAGAGTATCCTTCTTTAATGAGCAGCTCTATGATTTTGGTTTTGAAATCTCCTTGTACCATAATCTCTCCGTCTTTAGCCGATCCGCCTACTCCGCATTTGCTTTTCAGTAGCTTACCCAGCTCTTTCAAGTCGTTTTCCGTACCTATAAATCCGGTAATTAATGTGACCACTTTACCGCCCCGGTTCTTTTTGTCAATGGAAACTCGCAGGCTTTGTTTGTTTTTGTCGAGAGTAACTTGCTCTTCATCGTTATCCATTTCATAGCCGAAGTCCGGATTCGTGGAATACACTACGTTTAATCTATCTTTCCAATCATTATTTTTCATACTCGTCATTTTTAATCCTTTTCAAAAGTATTAAACTTATGGAAAAGAGCAAAATTTGAACCTCTTTTCATTGTTTTGTTTAATCTCTATTAAGGTTTTCTGTTATAGGGTTGTCAGTCTCAAAAAATAATGTACTTTTGCAAAATACCAAATTTTGTAAGAAGTATGAGCACTTATATACGAAAAGAGGCGGATAAAGTGCCGGAGCCTACCTTGCGCAGACTTCCCTGGTATCTGTCCAATATAAAACTAATGAAAGATAAAGGGGAGCAGTATGTCTCTTCTACACAAATCTCTAAGGAAATAAATATTGACGCTTCCCAAATCGCCAAGGATTTGTCATACGTCAATATCTCGGGGCGTACGAGAGTGGGATACAATATTGATGCGCTGATTGAGGTGTTAGAGAGTTTTCTTGGATTTACCAATATGCACAAAGCCTTCTTGTTTGGTGTAGGTAGCCTGGGGGCTGCTTTGCTTCGGGATTCTGGTTTGCATCATTTCGGACTGGAGATTGTGGCTGCTTTTGATGTGAATCCGGAACTGGTGGGAAAAGACCTGAATGGTATTCCTATTTATCATTCCGATGACTTTGAAGCAAAGATGAAAGAATACGATGTAAATATCGGTGTATTGACCGTACCTATTAATATTGCTCAGGAAATTACAGATAAGATGGTAGACGGAGGTATAAAAGCCGTATGGAACTTTACTCCTTTCCGAATCCGTGTACCCGAGAATATAGTGGTGCAGAATACGTCTCTATATGCTCATTTGGCTGTTATGTTTAACCGATTGAATTTTAACGAGAAATAATGAAGATTATTGCAGTAGGAATGAACTACGCCCAGCATAACAAAGAACTGGGACATACACAAGTAAATACGGAGCCGGTGATTTTTATGAAGCCTGATTCTGCTATTCTGAAAGATGGCAAACCGTTTTTCATCCCCGACTTTTCCAACGAGATACATTATGAAACGGAATTGGTAGTCCGTATCAACCGATTGGGGAAAAATATCGCTTCCCGTTTCGCTAACCGCTATTATGATGCTGTGACAGTCGGTATCGACTTTACAGCCCGTGACCTTCAACGAAAGTTCCGTGAGCAGGGGAACCCCTGGGAGCTTTGTAAAGGTTTTGATTCATCGGCTGCTATTGGGACTTTTGTTCCGGTAGAGCATTATAAAGATATTCAAAATCTGAACTTCAATCTGTTGATCGACGGTAAAGAAGTACAGCGTGGCTGTACAGCAGATATGCTTTTCAAGATAGATGATATTATCGCTTATGTCAGTCAGTTTGTAACGTTGAAAATCGGTGATCTACTCTTTACGGGGACTCCTGTCGGTGTAGGTCCTGTTAGTATCGGACAGCGTTTGCAAGGTTATCTGGAAGAGGAAAAACTGCTGGATTTCTATATCCGTTGATCTTTTTTATTCATTAGTACTCATTTGTTATACAAAATATGAAGATAAGAGTAGGCTTTGGCTTCGACGTACATCAGCTGGTCGAAGGGCGTGAATTGTGGCTGGGTGGTATTCTTTTGGAACATACAAAAGGATTGTTGGGACATTCGGATGCTGATGTATTGTTGCATGCGGTTTGCGATGCTTTGTTAGGGGCGGCGAATATGCGTGATATCGGCTATCACTTTCCCGATACGGCTGGAGAATTTAAAAACATAGATAGCAAAATTCTGCTGAAGAAAACAGTGGAATTGATTGCTACCAAAGGATATAAAGTGGGGAATATCGATGCAACCATTTGTGCCGAACGCCCGAAGTTAAAGGCACATATTCCTTTGATGCAAGAGACGATGGCAACTGTTATGGGAATTGATGCGGATGATATTTCCATTAAGGCGACTACTACCGAGAAACTCGGTTTTACGGGTCGTGAAGAAGGTATATCAGCCTATGCTACCGTATTGATAGAGAAGATTTCTTAACCCCTAAAACAAATAAATATGATTCGGCTCTTAAAAATTTACTTAACACTTGTCTTTTTGTTGGTAACAACTTTTGGTATGGCTCAAAAGAGTGAACTGAAATTTAGTAAAGATGGTAAATTCAAAATTGTGCAATTTACCGATGTGCATTTTAAATACGGCAACCGGGCTTCTGATATCGCTTTGGAACGCATAAATCAGGTGCTTGATGATGAACGCCCGGATTTGGTGATTTTTACCGGCGATGTTGTTTATTCTGCTCCGGCAGATTCCGGAATGTTGCAGGTATTGGAACCGGTAGTTAAACGCAAACTGCCTTTCGTGGTCACTTTTGGTAATCATGACAATGAACAGGGAATGACACGGGAACAGTTATATGATATTATCCGTAAAGTTCCCGGAAATTTATTGCCTGACCGGGGAACAGTCTTATCGCCGGACTATGTATTAACCGTGAAATCGTCTTCTAATGTAAAGAAGGATGCAGCTTTGCTTTATTGCATGGATTCTCATTCCTATTCTCCTTTGAAAGATGTGAAGGGATATGCATGGCTTACATTCGATCAGATAAATTGGTATCGCCAGCAGAGTGCAGCTTATAAAGCGCAAAATGGTGGACAGCCTTTGCCGGCTCTTGCCTTTTTCCATATTCCTCTTCCTGAATACAATGAAGCTGCCCGTACCGAAAACGCGATTCTTCGCGGAACTCGTATGGAGGAAGCTTGTGCACCTAAATTGAATACGGGAATGTTTGCGGCAATGAAAGAAGCGGGTGATGTGATGGGTATGTTTGTAGGACACGATCATGATAATGATTATGCAGTGATGTGGAAAGGTATTCTTCTGGCTTATGGACGCTTCACCGGTGGAAATACGGAATATAATCATTTGCCTAACGGGGCCCGTATTATTGTATTAGATGAGGGTGCTCGTACATTTACGTCCTGGATTCGTCAGAAAGACGGAGTGGTGGATAAAATTTCTTATCCGGCAAGTTTTGTCAAGGACGATTGGACTAAACGTTGAGGCTTGCGAACTTCACATGGCTAAGGCGCGTGTACTTTGAACCATAGCTTTCGTATTGGCGTGATACTTTCGCCGATGCAATGTAGATAATATCTCCCAGTCGGTATTCATGTTCTATCCCTGATAGAGTGCATGAAACCGCACTGGGATTTTTTGATGGAATACTTATAATAACCAGGTTTCCACTGGCATCGGTTAAAGTTAGTATCTGCTTGACAAAAAACTGTGGGGTAGTGCCGTTCACTCTTGTTTTGTATGGATCGTCTTCCAGTCGTACGCGTGTGACTTTTAATTTTAAGTCAGTCAGTTTTTCCCCTAATTCTCCCAAATAGCGGCTTGATGAACGTTTCTCTCTCGACTTTCTGATCATGATATCCAAATGTATGGAATGATAAGCCTGTGCTATTTGGACGAAGCGTTCCTGTTTAGGTATTTTTGGGGTGAACTTGTAAGCTACCCAACTTAAATAGGCAGGATCTATCTTCAAAATTTCATGAAGAAAATGTCCCCGGTATTTTCCGAAGAAGATGAGGTCGTCACCGTTACTCTGCATTCTTTTTTCATTGTAATCCATGAGAATAAGACAACGCCTTGAATAGTAAAACATTGTACTGGCCATCCGGAGGGATTCGTTAATGTCCGGTGACAGGTCATGTATATAAAGAATGGATTGCTTTTCGGGCAGGGGAGAGTACAGCCAAAGGGAATAATTTGGTTTCCCCGGTCGGGGCAACACCACCAGGTAGACTCCTACCTCTTTAAAAGAGGCTCTGCCTCGGTTGTACTCATTCAATTTGGCATACAATAAGGCTTGCTCGTTTTCGGAAATGCCCGGTAATCTGGGGTTAGCCATAATTGTTCTCGCTTTTGGTATATTTCAAATATAAGGATTTTCTTTCAGAAAAGCAACTTTTCTCTTTGAAATCTCGTACATTTGTAACCATGTAAATTTTCAAAATTCGAATGGAAGAACGAAACAAGAGAGTATTGGTAGGTATGAGCGGTGGCATAGACAGCACCGCTACTTGCTTGATGCTGCAAGAACAAGGATATGAGATCGTAGGAGTTACCATGCGTGTGTGGGGAGATGAACCGCAGGATGCCAGGGAGTTAGCAGAACGGATGGGGATTGAACATTATGTGGCAGATGAGCGTATTCCTTTTAAAGAGACCATCGTAAAAAACTTCATAGACGAATATAAGCAGGGGCGTACACCGAATCCGTGTGTGATGTGCAATCCGTTGTTTAAGTTTCGTGTTTTGACGGAGTGGGCGGATAAGTTGAATTGTGCATGGGTAGCTACCGGACATTATTCGCGATTGGAAGAGAAAAACGGATACATTTATATAGTAGCCGGAGACGATGATAAGAAAGATCAGTCGTATTTTCTCTGGAGATTGGGGCAGGATGTGCTGAAACGTTGCATTTTCCCGTTGGGAGATTATACGAAGGTAAAGGTCCGTGAGTATCTTGCGGAGAAAGGGTATGAGACAAAGTCGAAAGAAGGAGAAAGTATGGAAGTCTGCTTTATTAAAGGAGATTATCGTGATTTTCTTCGTGAACAGTGCCCTGAACTGGATAGTGAAATCGGATCGGGATGGTTTGTCAACTCTGAAGGAGTAAAACTGGGGAAACATAAAGGGGCACCTTATTATACGATTGGTCAACGAAAAGGACTGGAGATCGCTTTAGGAAAGCCTGCTTATGTGTTGAAAATCAATCCGCAGAAAAATACGGTGATGCTTGGAGATGCCGACCAATTGGAAACTGAATACATGTTGGCGGAGCAGGATAAGATTGTGGATGAACGGGAACTGTTCGGGTGTGAGAATCTGACAGTGCGGATTCGTTATCGCAGTCGTCCGATTCCCTGTCGGGTGAAAAGATTGGAAGACGGACGTTTGTTGGTCCGTTTCCTCGAAACGGCCTCGGCCATTGCTCCCGGACAATCTGCTGTGTTTTATGATGGAAGACGGGTGCTGGGAGGAGCTTTCATCGCTTCCCAAAGAGGAATCGGGCTGGTGATTATAGAAAATGAAGAATTATGATTGATTAAAATAGAAAGATAACTTATGAAGAAGTTTATAGTATTGATTCTCGCTCTAAATATGTATCTGGGGGTATCTGCCCAATTTACTCCGGGAGATACCTTAAAATACCGGATTAGTCTGAAAGACAAAGCGGCTACGGATTATTCTTTGCAGAAACCGGAAAAGTATTTGTCTAAGAAATCTATAGAACGGAGAAAGAAACAGGGATTGCCCATTGATTCTACCGATTTACCGGTTTGCAGGACGTATGTAGATGCCATACGAAAAACAGGTGTTCATGTACTTGTGACCGGGAAATGGGATAATTTCGTTACTGTTTCTTGTAATGACAGTACTTTAATCAGCAAAATAGCTCAACTGCCTTTTGTACGTTCTACAGAAAGGGTGTGGAAAGGTATCACGCAAAGAGCATTTCAAAGAGACTCATTGATAAATAAACCGTTGCGCACCGATAGCCTTTACGGTCCTGCAATCACGCAAGCGGCTATGAGCCGCGTCGATCTCCTGCATGATGCAGGTTTTAAGGGAGAGGGAATGACCATTGCCGTGATTGATGCCGGCTTCCATAATGTGGATAAGATTGATGCCATGAAAAATATCCGTATCCTCGGTGTGCGTGACTTTGTGAATCCGGAGGCAGATATTTATGCAGAAAGCAGTCATGGAATGTCTGTATTGTCCTGTATGGCAATGAACCAGCCGCATGTGATGATTGGCACTGCTCCTGAAGCTTCTTATTGGTTGCTGCGTAGTGAAGACGAATATTCGGAAAATTTGGTAGAGCAGGATTATTGGGCGGCAGCTATCGAGTTTGCCGATAGTGTAGGAGTGGATTTAGTGAATACATCGCTTGGTTACTACTCATTTGACGATCCTGCGAAGAATTATAGATACCGTGACTTGAATGGTCATTATGCGCTGATGTCCCGTGAAGCTGCGAAGGCTGCCGATAAAGGAATGGTAGTTGTTTGCAGTGCCGGAAATTCGGGCGCGGGTTCGTGGAAGAAGATTACTCCTCCGGGAGATGCGGAGAATATCATAACTGTAGGAGCTGTAACAAAAAGAGGAGAACTGGCGCCGTTTTCTTCTGTAGGAAATACGGCTGACGGACGTGTGAAGCCCGACGTAGTGGCTGTCGGTTTAAATTCAGATGTGATGGGAACGGATGGAAATCTTCGTCGCGCCAATGGAACCTCTTTTGCTTCTCCGATTATGTGCGGTATGGTAGCTTGCTTGTGGCAGGCTTGCCCGAAGCTGACGGCAAAGCAGATTATTGATTTGGTACGTCAGTCAGGTGATAGAGCTGATTTCCCGGATAATATATATGGATATGGTATTCCCGATTTGTGGAAGGCATATCAATCAACTCAACGTTAACTGTTCTTTTTTATGGATTCTCTTTCCCTTTTAGAACTGAATTCACTTGTCCGCCGTAGTCTGGAGCAATGCCTGCCCGATGAATATTGGATACAGGCAGAGTTGAGCGATGTCCGTTCCAATACGACGGGGCATTGTTATCTGGAATTTGTGCAGAAAGATCCTCGTAGTAATAATCTCGTAGCCAAAGCACGGGGGATGATTTGGAATAATATCTACCGCTTGCTGAAACCCTACTTTGAGGAAAGCACCGGACAACTGTTTACCTCCGGTATTAAAGTGCTGGTGAAAGTAACTGTTCAGTTTCATGAGTTATACGGTTACAGTCTGACGGTGCTTGATATTGATCCAGCTTACACGTTGGGAGATATGGCTCGCCGTCGTCGGGAAATATTATTGCAGTTGGAAGAGGAGGGAGTCTTGACGTTGAATAAAGAACTTGAAATGCCGGTTCTTCCCCAACGTGTTGCTGTCATTTCTTCGGCTACCGCAGCCGGATATGGAGATTTCTGCCATCAGTTACAGCACAATCCGGGCGGATTCTATTTTTATACAGAACTTTTTCCGGCTTTAATGCAAGGCAATCAGGTTGAAGAGTCTGTATTGGTGGCTTTAGACCGTATCAATGCCCGCATCAATGAATTTGACGTAGTGGTCATTATTCGTGGCGGTGGGGCTACTTCCGATTTATCCGGTTTTGATACTTATCTACTAGCAGCTGCATGTGCGCAATTTCCATTACCTATCATTACCGGTATTGGTCATGAACGCGATGATACAGTCCTTGACTCTGTAGCTCATACCCGGGTAAAGACTCCTACGGCTGCTGCCGAGCTTCTGATTCATCAGGTAACGGAAGTAGCAGAGCATCTGGAAGAATTATCTGTACGTCTTCAACAGGGAGCTTATATGCTTCTTGAGCAGGAACAACGAAGGTTGGAGGCGCTCCAAATCCGTATTCCCAATCTTGTTCACCGCAAACTTGCGGATGCTCGTTTTTCTTTGCTGGCAGCAAAGAAGGATTTGTCACAAGTGGCGAAAGCATTGTTGGCCCGTCAGTCTCACCGGTTGGAACTTTTACAACAGCGAATAGCAGACGCCTCTCCGGATAAACTCTTGAGCCGGGGATACAGTATTACAATCAAAGACGGGAAAGCGGTGACGGATGCATCTTCGCTGAAACCGGGAGATCGCTTGACAACCCGGTTGCTGAAAGGAGAAGTGCAATCTGTGGTGGAAAAGTAACTATCCGTCGACTGTGTATTTGTAAAAACATTCATTATTAACCATTAAATATCAATCATTGTGGCAGCAAAAAAAGAAACATATTCCCAAGCAATGGAACGTCTCGAAAAGATCGTTCGCCAGATAGATAATAACGAACTGGATATCGACATTTTGAGTGAGAAAATAAAAGAAGCCAATGAAATTATAGCCTTTTGCAAGGATAAACTAACAAAAGCCGATCGGGAAGTCGAAAAATTATTGCAAGAAAAGAGGCAATCTGAAGAATAAAAGTTATTTTTGCGTTTCAATGCAATGGAAAATAAACTAATACATAACAATATGAAAGAAATAGACTGGGCGAATCTGTCGTTCGGATACATGAAGACAGATTACAATGTGAGAATCAACTTCCATAATGGTGCATGGGGAGAATTAGAGGTCAGTAGTGATGAACACCTCAATTTGCACATGGCGGCAACCTGTTTACACTATGGTCAGGAAGCTTTTGAAGGACTGAAAGCATTCCGTGGAAAAGATGGCAAAGTTCGTATTTTCCGTTTGGAAGAAAATGCTGCCCGTTTGCAATCTACTTGCCAGGGAATTCTGATGGCAGAACTTCCGACAGAACGGTTCAAAGAAGCAATCCTGAAAGTGGTGAAGTTGAATGAACGTTTTATCCCTCCTTATGAAACCGGTGCTTCTCTTTACATTCGTCCGCTGTTGATCGGAACAAGTGCCCAGGTAGGCGTGCATCCTGCAGAAGAGTATATGTTTGTAGTATTCGTAACTCCGGTAGGACCGTACTTCAAAGGTGGTTTCTCTACCAATCCGTACGTTATCATTCGTGAGTTTGACCGTGCCGCTCCTCATGGAACAGGTATTTATAAAGTGGGTGGCAACTATGCAGCCAGCCTTCGTGCTAACAAGAAAGCACACGATCTGGGTTATTCCTGCGAGTTCTATCTTGATGCGAAAGAAAAGAAATATATCGATGAATGTGGTGCTGCCAATTTCTTCGGTATTAAAGATAATACTTATATCACTCCGAAATCATCTTCTATCCTGCCTTCTATTACCAATAAGAGTTTGATGCAGTTGGCAGAAGATATGGGTATCAAGGTGGAACGCCGTCCGATACCGGAAGAAGAACTGGAAACATTTGAAGAAGCAGGTGCTTGTGGTACTGCCGCAGTAATCAGCCCGATTCAGCGTATCGATGATTTGGAAAATGGAAAATCTTATGTGATTTCTAAAGACGGCAAGCCGGGACCTATCTGTACGAAATTGTACAATAAGTTGCGTGGAATCCAGTATGGCGACGAACCGGATACACATGGTTGGGTGACGATTGTAGAGTAATTGTATATTATGAAATAACACATTTATCAATTAATATTATTCACTATGTTAAAACTAAACTCAGAACTACGTGCGCAGGCGCGTGAGGCACTTCGAGGAAAGTGGCCTATGGCAGCCGTTGCTGCACTTATTTATTCAGCAATTGCCGGTGGATTATCTGCTATTCCTGTGATTGGCGGATTATGTTCATTGTTTGTTGGACTTCCGGTTGCATACGGCTTTACTATTGTAATGCTTGGCGTATGTAGAGGCAAAGACATTGATTTTGGTGTTTTGTTCGAAGGCTTTCAGGATTATGGACGTATTTTTGTAACTATGTTGCTTCAGGCTGTCTATACAATTTTGTGGTCACTGTTGCTGGTTATACCGGGTATCATTAAGTCTTATTCTTATGCAATGACATCTTTTATCTTGAAAGATGAACCGGAAATGAAAAACAATGCAGCTATTGAGAAAAGTATGGCTATGATGGAAGGGAACAAGATGAAGTTGTTCATGCTTGATTTAAGCTTCATTGGTTGGGCTATCCTTTGTATTTTTACTTTTGGTATCGGATTTCTTTTCCTGCAACCGTATGTTGCTATTTCCCGTGCAGCTTTCTATGAAGATTTGAAAGCACAACAAGGTGGAAATGTAGAAGTAAACGTTGAGGTGAATGTTGAGATTTAATAACACGAATCATTCAATATTATAGAAGAATGGAGCATAGAGAAATCTGTGCTCCATTTCTTTTTGTCGGTTGCGTCAAAATCAGTACCTTTGCGGCCTAATCAGGATTGATATGGGAAAGAATAAATTAGAAAAGTTTGCCGATATGGCGAGTTATCCACACGTGTTCGAATATCCTTATTCGGCGGTAGATAACGTGCCTTTTGACATGAAGGGAAAATGGCATGAGGAGTTTTTTAAAAACGATCATCCGATTGTGCTCGAACTAGGCTGCGGACGTGGTGAGTACACCGTCGGCTTGGGTAAAATGTTTCCCGAAAAGAACTTTATAGCAGTTGATATAAAAGGTGCCCGTATGTGGACGGGAGCAACGGAATCATTACAGGCCGGAATGAAGAATGTCGCTTTTCTGCGTACCAATATTGAAATCATTGAACGTTTTTTTGCCGAAGGCGAAGTAAGTGAAATATGGCTTACCTTCTCTGACCCGCAAATGAAGAAAGCAACCAAGCGATTGACTTCTACCTATTTTATGGAACGGTACCGTAAATTCTTACAGCCGAATGGTATTATCCACCTGAAAACGGACAGCAACTTCATGTTTACCTATACAAAATACATGATTGAAGCAAATCGTCTTCCCGTTGAGTTTATGACCGAAGATTTATATCATTCCGATTTGGTAGATGATATTCTCGGTATCAAGACTTATTATGAACAACAATGGCTCGATCGTGGTTTAGCTATTAAGTATATCAAATTCCGGCTTCCGCAGGAAGGTCAATTGCAAGAACCGGATGTAGAAATAGAACTTGATCCTTATCGTAGTTATAATCGTAGCAAACGTAGCGGATTAAGTACAAGTAAATAGTTTTGTGCAGTAACAATCGCCCTAAAAGTGAACTGACACTTAATCGAATGGTGATTTTAAATTGTAAATAGTAAATCGTCAAATAGTAAATAAAATGACTCTCTATCCTAAATTGATATTAGATGCATTGGCAACGGTGCGTTATCCCGGTACGGGAAAGAATCTGGTGGAAGCGGAGATGGTTGCCGATAATCTCCGTATTGATGGCATGACTGTCAGCTTCTCATTGATCTTTGAGAAACCGACTGATCCGTTTATGAAATCAATGTTGAAGGCTGCGGAAACAGCTATTCATACGTATGTTTCTCCTGATGTGCAGGTAACGATCACAGCGGAAAGTAAACAAGCTGCCCGCCCGGAAGTTGGCAAGCTCCTTCCGCAGGTGAAGAATATAGTCGGCATATCTTCCGGTAAAGGTGGAGTAGGCAAGTCTACGGTGTCTGCGAATCTGGCTGTTGCTTTGGCTAAATTAGGTTATAAAGTAGGTTTGCTTGATGCTGATATTTTTGGTCCTTCTATGCCGAAGATGTTTCAGGTGGAAGATGCACGCCCTTATGCTGAACGTATCGACGGTCGTGACATGATTATTCCGGTAGAAAAATATGGAGTGAAATTATTATCTATCGGTTTCTTTGTCGATCCGGATCAGGCAACTTTGTGGCGTGGTGGAATGGCTAGTAATGCGTTGAAACAGTTGATTGCTGATGCAGCTTGGGGAGAGTTGGATTATTTTCTGATAGACCTTCCTCCCGGAACCAGTGATATTCATTTGACAGTTGTTCAAACGCTGGCCATGACAGGGGCGATTGTTGTCAGCACTCCGCAGGCAGTGGCTTTGGCAGATGCCCGTAAGGGAATCAATATGTTTACCAATGATAAGGTAAATGTACCTATCCTTGGTTTGGTTGAAAATATGGCTTGGTTTACTCCTACCGAACTTCCCGAAAATAAATACTATATCTTCGGAAAAGAAGGCGCAAAGAAATTGGCTGAAGAGATGAATGTTCCTTTGTTGGGACAGATACCTATCGTACAAAGCATTTGCGAAGGGGGAGATAATGGTACACCTGTTGCGTTGGATGAAGATTCCGTAACCGGACGTGCTTTCTTATCCCTGGCTGCCAGTGTCGTTCGCCAAGTAGATCGACGGAATGTAGAGATGGCGCCGACTCAAATCGTGGAAATGCATAAATAAGTGGAATCTGGAGTTGGATAGCTTTGCAGTAAGTTATCCATAGGATATAAAACGAGCCTCTGTAGTCTTTTCAAAGACTATGGAGGCTCGTTTATTTATTGATTTTTAGGATTACGTATTCTTGCAAAATAATCTTATATTATAATCCGCGTAATCCGTGCCTAAATATATTATATAAACTAATTATGATGACATACTTATGTAGCAATTGTTGTTGGCGGATTTTCCTCTACAAGATAGTGACGCTATCCGATAGAAATAGTGACGGTATCATTATCATATACCGTCACTATCCTAAGCATATACCGTCACTATCTTTTTAACGTTCGAGTTACTTATTCAAAGCTTTCATAAGCTCTTTTTTCATGGTGTCTACTCCGGGAAATCCAGTTTGCTTGAAAGTAATATTACCCTCCGGATCAACAACAAAATAAGTGGGAACTCCCCGGATATTGAAGCTGGACATCAGAAAACTCCATTGTTCATTTGTCACACGGAAATGCTCACCATGAATGTCGGTAATCATATTTTCCCAAGTGCCTTTGGGTGAAGTTTCGCCTGTGATGTAGAGGTAGATAATATCCTTGTCTTTTAATTCCTCTTTCATTGGAGTAATGGCTTTATTGGCTGTGCGACAAGGGCCACACCAAGTTGCCCAAAAATCGACTAACAAGGTGTGTCCACGGAATTTAGAGATAATGGATGGGAATAAGTCCTCATTGGAGACTTGTCCCGTCTCGTTTACAGTGAAGCCTGTCTTTCTTTTGTTTAATTCTATTTTCTTTATTATTTCTTTGTTCGTTTGGGTAAGCATCTCTGCGTATGCTGGGGAAGAAAAAGTTTTTAGTTCGGCATTCTGCTCTACTGTTAACGGGGTAAAATCCTTTATGGATTGATACAGTTTATTAAATTTAATGTTATCGAATAAGGGGCCCTGTCCCGTTCCCAGTGTCTCTTTAAGTACATCTAAAGAATTTGGCAGAAAACTTATCAAGTATATTGTTGATGCGTAATATTTACCGTATAGCGCTTTCAGAGTGTTGATAGAAGTGAACTCTTTCAATATGTCATAGTATCCTGTAGGAATGTCAATGCGGGTATTGTAGAAATAGTCGTCAGTCTGTTCTTTATTCAGTTTATTAACAGCGATATATGCTGATTTTAGTTCTCTCTCCGTCATGGCGATTTTACCAGTCGCTGCCAGATCTACCTGAATATTTAATAGCTCTTTACACGCATTGCTGTATGTGGATTGTGCAATTTCTTTTCGAATGGATGGAAGACGCTCCAATACATAAGCCTTGTATTCATCTGCGCTTTTTCCGGCAATGTCGTTATACATATCCATGTAATAAACGCTTTTCAACACAATATCTATATCTACGGAAGCTAGTTCTTGTTGCAGACTAGCCAGATAACCATTAAAGTATACAGGTTCTCCATACGTTTTATCCTTTTTTTGCAGATGCGCCTGTCTGCGGCATAGTTCCTTTGTATTGATGATGAGCGATGTCTCTTCGTTGGGAGCTATCAGACACTCGATCCAGCCAAAAGGAAGTTCTAATGCTACACTTGTAACGGACGCTACTTTGACCTCCGCCTGAAAAGTGCCGTCTTCTTTGATCTTTATGATATTCTGTTCGTTGTGGACATTCAATGCAGGGCTTTCTATATGCATCTTCATTTGTTGCATCATCTCTTTCTGATAGTCCAGTATTTTTCCTTTGAGTGTAGCAGTTCCAAAAGCCAACTTTGGAGTAGGCAATATCGCTTTCTTATTTATTTTGTGTACGACTGCTTCTTTGGGGAGTTTTTGTTTATAGAATGTATCTTTGTCTAATTGTATTCCCCATATCTTATAGGCCCCGTCGAAGTCCCCTTCCGAGAAATCCAGACTGGTTACATTTTCAGGTATTGGGGGAAATAAGAGTTGAAACTCCGCTTCTCCCGATTCCGGCATCCAGAATTCCTTATCCAATGTGATTCCAACTCCCTTTCGGATAGGATAAAGCATTCCGTTATTATCTTTCAGAAAACTGCCTGTTGCTATTTTAATCCAGTATTTCGGACGATAAAAAGCCTTTATATACACTGTTGTTACGGTATCACTCATGACAATTTTATCAATCTCAATACTATTGGAGCTCCATGCTAGAAAAGGAGGCCGCTCGATAACTCTGTCTTTGGCTTGTATGGTGCAGATTGTGCAGAATATTAAACCGATAATCCATGCGAATCTTTTCATGTGAATAATGTTTTATTACACGAACAAATATAAGGATCTTTTTATAACTATCCTTGTAAAAAACTAAAAAAGAAATGATTTTTTTGTACTGGAGAAGGATATATCCGGCTCCGGGGAGAAAGGTGTTTCCCACCGATGAACGCCCCGTTCCTCACCGATGAGGAAAGGGGGCGGCACCGGAGAGAGAAATTACTGTAACCTGAATACGATAGGAATGGTATACTTGACAGAAACAGGTTGTCCTTTTTGCATTCCTGGTTCCCATTTAGGCATATTACCCACTACGCGTACGGCTTCTGCATCCAGTGACGGAGATACACTGCGTAAGACTTTGATATTCGACAAACTTCCGTCTTTACTAATAACCATCTGTATGATGACTCTGCCTTGCTCCTTACTTTTTTGAGCGATGACGGGATATTTGATACTTCTAGCCAGATATTGGAACAGACCGGCTTGTCCTCCCGGAAATTTAGGCATTACTTCTACCATGGTGAATACTTCGTCTTCATTTTCTCCTTTTACACTGCCTCCCTCTGGGGTTGGATCATCTTTTGCAGCATAGCCCACCACCACTACTTCATCCATGTCGGACTGCTTTACTTCTTCTGCTTTGGGAAGTTCAGGACCGGATAGCCGAAAAGCAACAGGAACTGTAAATTTCACGTTCACTGCTTCCCCCCTTTGTTTGCCGGGTTTCCATTTGGGCATGGCGGCAATTACACGCATGGCTTCCTTGTCGAGATACGGATTGACACTTCGCTCCACTTTCGTATCGGCTATGCTTCCGTCCTTTTTGACAGTAAAGCTTACAATCACACGTCCTTGTGCACCGATTGCATGTGCTTCAGCCGGATATCTGACGTTCTTCGATAAGTAGTCCATCAGTGCCTGTACTCCTCCCGGAAAATCCGGCATTTCTTCTACAACCTGGAAGACAACGGAATCTGGTACACTTTTGATTTGAGTTTCCGCCATTTCCTTTTCTTGCTTATCCCGTGGAAGTGTAGTTCCTTGAATATCTTCTGTAGGAAGTTCCGGAATATCCGTAGTTTCAGCTTGCATGGCAACTTCTTCTGTTGCTTGTCCCATCATTTCTTTGGCAAATTTTTCAGTGGTACGTGCTACCATTTCGATGTTACTGACAATCATTAAGATAGCAGCCAAGGGAAGAAACATCAGATATTTTGTCCTTCCTATTTCTTTCGTTCTTCGTTTATTCATCATTTTAATACGATTTTTGAGTGGTAAAACATTGAAACTATTTGATAAATTTGCTGCAGCCTTGTGATGTGCCAGTCCCAATAAGTGGTACTGGTATGATTTGCTATCATGTCCCGTCTCTAATACACGATGGTCTGCCATGTATTCGAGGTTTCCTCTGACTTCCCGTTTCATTAACCAGATAAATGGGTTGAACCAGCAGAATATGCACATTATTTCGCTGAAAAGTACATCCACCGAGTGGTATTGACGGGCATGTGTCTCTTCATGCGTAATGATTTCACTGATTTCAGATTCCGTATGTGATTGCGGGTGTATGAATATCCAGTGGAAGAAAGAAAAAGGACCTGTTTCTTTTTTTAATAGATGTACGCGTACTCCTTGTATATTGCTTTTTGAGCATTGGAAATGCAATCGGATGATGCTACCCAGTTGTACGAAGAAACGTGCGGTAAGTAATAACATTCCGCTCCAATAAATAATTTTAGCGAACTGCATGATAACCTCTTGCCAATTTATGACAGTCTCTTGTGTAGGAGTCACAACTTGCTCCGGCAGCAGGATGGTTGCATAAAGATCTGCCATTGCCACCATCGGTTCGTGAGCTTTTATCCATCCCTGAATATTCAATAGGGGATAAAGCATGGAGATGGCAAAGAAACATAGCAAAGCCATCCTACGCCAATGGA
>ERZ1673694.617-NODE-617-length-17826-cov-6.051713_pt1 | contig 17826 bp, 9 predicted proteins | sample MGYA00580224_ERZ1673694 | MGnify/ENA primary metagenome ERZ1673694 (study PRJEB41218, sample SAMN15661778) | gut metagenome | host: Homo sapiens | place: Canada: London | collected 2015-08-20/2019-03-30 | study: EMG produced TPA metagenomics assembly of PRJNA649273...
GGCTAAATGTATGAAGTAGATAAAATTTAGCTCTTCCGTAAAGAGAAATCTCCTGATATAAAAATTCTCCTAATGCCCCATTATCAAGTTGACATTTATAATGATCATTTAAATCATTTTCTTCAGCCCACCTTTCAATAGTAGCCATATCAAATGCAAAAAACAAGCCTTCACCATATATTTGATTAGCAGGTAATACATATATGTCAGACGGTATTCCATCAAAAATGGGCTTCATCTCATCACCTGGTGCCACAATCTTCCCACTATCATCAAGTTTAGATGTTGGCATGTTTACTCGACCAAAGCCTAACTGTGTATTTGTAAGAGAAACTGTATTCACCTGTTTAATTGTTTTAAAATATGGCTGTAAAGAGTTAGGAATAATAATTTCATTAAACTCTAATCCTTTAGATTTTCGATTGGGTTCATGAATATCAGTGAGAACTTCAAATTCTGTTAATCGATATGTTGCAACAGGATCATTATCTTCGTCTTCTACAATTAATCCAAGAAACATATTTTTGATATTTTCATAATCAAAATCTGTCAGACTACACTGCCAGTTAAGATTTGCATCCTCAATAAATTCATCACAATCATTATACTTTTTTTTCCAAAATTCTTCTTGAGTCATTTCTGGCCTTCTAGTAACCATTGTATTATATTTCTCAGTTACTTTACTTAACACCATACGAGCCTGATCATTCAACTGCCCAGGCTTTAATGGAATAAAATCTTTAGGAATATATAAACTACTAAAACCACTTGCATAGTATATGCTATTACTAGTTACCATTGCTACTTGCATCTTAGTCTTTTGGCCAGTAGACAAGCATCGTTCATATGCATTATCTTTGTTAACCCATGGACGTTCACCTCGACAATAAGGTTTAATATTCATTATACCAGCTAATGAAACAGAATAACCGCATTTTGAACATTTTAGTGTGCCCCACGATTCTGCTTGGTTACGAGAATTAAGCCATTTAATATTATGCTTACCTCCACAACTACAATCTTCACAGTCGTAACCAAACAATTCGAAACCTGCATCATCATCCATTTTCTCATGTTTAAGAGACGCACAGAAGAACTTATACCATGGGATATCTGATATATGGCCATTTGGGCAAATAAGAATAAGTGGAACTGGTTTTAATAGACCATATTCTACATCATCATGTAAAACTTCAGCCTTTATTTTTCTATAAGTTTTCTTATTAGGATCGCGTGGAGGAACAAAATATGTCATTTTCCCATCATTACATTTACGAATTTGCCATTCTTTACGCCACTCATTAAGAGGTTTGATTTCAGAATTAGCAGAAATAAACCACTGAGGAAAATTAATAGCAGGGATATAAAACATATCTTCGCCTAATTCAGTTCCAAATCGCGCTTTAATAGATTCATAAAGTGGATTACCTTTACGTTGTATTTGATTAAATGAATTCAGTAGAATATAAGGTATTGCAACAAAACATTTTAATTGGGTAAACCTTTTTTTCACATTTAAAAAATCCACAAAACGCGGATCTTCAATCAATTCAACACCACATTCTTCTTGAATTTTTGGGATATTTAATGTTTGTGATTGTATCTCCTTTATTTTATTTGATACCACCTCCACAAATTTCCAGTTATTAATACTTAATGGCATAATAAAACCACCCCACTTGGTAGTAATAATAGATCCTACACCTGCAGCAGTAGACAAGATTTTATACTTGCCCATAGATTGATTATATTGATTCTCTTTACGTATATCCATAATATTATTTATTTAAAATGTGAAGGACAGCTTCAGGTTCAACTAATCTTAATGCGGATGGTACTATCCACTTGCTAGCAGCTTTTTGCTCCGAATAATCATCTGTAGAAACTAACAAAGATACCTCTTCAGCACCTTTTCGCCCAGCTGCATAATAGACTAGAGAATCACCATATTGTTCTGCTTTATTTACCCATTGGTCAAGACTTACATCTATCCATTCATATATGTAAGATAATTGCTCTTTTGTTATGATTTCGCGCTCTAGTGCATGTAATGTAGAATCAAGAGCCTGAGTCCTTGCGTAACGATTCTCAAAATACTTTTTCAGCTCAGATTTTAATTCTGTTGCGATTGGAATGGACATTTTATTTGCATCTTTGCGATCAGCAAGATTCTTGTATAAATGTCTAATTATAGTAGCCATATATAAAGGCATATACTTTTCTACAGCCTTTGGTGAAAAAGGAGTAATGGAGATTGGCTCAACATAATAATATAACTTTTCATGAAATTCTCTAAACCTTTCAAAATGAGACATATCTCGAGAACGAAAAGGATTATGTAACGTTAAGACTAATCCTTCTTTATCACGTGCGACACGAGAGCTTGCTTGAATGTACTCAGCGATATTTCTAGGCATAGAATTAATTATGATTGTATTAAAACGGCTTACATCAAGTCCCACTGATATCATATTTGTTGCTAAAATATAATCAGCTGGAAGAATTGCACTATTATATATATTTGTTTCACCTTCTTTTAAATATGGCAATCGTTTATTAGGATCCCATTTTATTGTTTGTACTTTTGTTAATTCTTTTACTGCATCACCACCAGATAAACGACCAGTCAACTCAGTCTTAGAGAATATTTCGTTATATGCATAAAAACATTCCAACATATCAGTAAATCGAAGTACTCGTTTAAATAAACGACGAGTATACTTAGTAAATTCAAGATAGAATTGAGCATCAGTTTTTCCTACCTCTTTTAATGAGTTGAAATAAGAAATTATCGAATAATAATAGTCTGCAGCCTCTATAAATGACTTATCATTAATCTCTAACAATGCTTTATTTTTACGTTCATACAGTGCTCGATGTACAAATAAAATTGCAGCTAAACGCATTTGAGTAGTCATCTGAGTACGTCCAGTAGGCATTATACCAATATATTTGCGTTTAGAAACGTACGACCAATTATCATTTTCTCCTTGTTTATCCCTTTTATAGAAAGCAAAAAACGAGTCATCATAATCTGTTCCATTTTTAGGAAAGATACAAATATCCCGATCATATAGAGCTCGCACTTGAAAAATGGTATTACGTGTGGTAGCTGTTGATGATATAATCTTAGGACGAATCACAAGCCCATCCTGCCTTTTGTATGAACACAACTGATCAATAGCTGCTTCAAACAAACTTACTGCAGAACCCAATGGACCTAATAACAAATGTAATTCATCTTGAATAATCAAATCTGGTGGATTGCATCCTGTACCATTTCCAAATAAACGTCTAGAATCTGCACACGCTTCATTTACATTAACTCGGCGTGCAAGTTGAGCAAATTTATCTACAGTCCCAAATAGTAATGTTGGCGGCTCTTCATATACATGGTCATCACAAAGTCTGATAGGCAGATAGTTTCGTTTTCCATATGTACATTTTTTGTTACTACATCCAAAATAATAATGATCAACAGATACTTCTTTATCTCTAAGCAAAGAACCACACCAAGGACAACGATCTAGTGGTATTTGTCCATGTCCTCCATCAGAAACCCAGTTTTTTCGAATTTCTTCAGCTAGATTTTTATAATGATTAGGCAATGAACTTTCTCCAACAAATAGGCCAATAGAAATTTCTTTATCTCCTAAATTGTATTTATCCCATTTCCTAATCTGTTCTAATGCAAGAATAAGTCGTAACGCACGTTGAAATTGTTGAGTTGTAAGTAAGCGTAATGTATAGCGCATTATTGCAGCAACGCCATCGCCAGCTCCATTTTTAAGCAACAATCTACGATTTATTATGACTAATGCAATTATACCCAAATAAGACTCAGTCTTACCTCCACCGGTTGGAAACCATACAAGATCTACTAATTCATTGCGTTTTTCCCATTTTGGATCACACTTACTTTGGAAAATTCCATCAAGATTAAGCAAAATAAACGCAAGCTGGAAAGGTCGCCATGCAGCTACAACTCCAGGAAAAATTGTAGTATCTAGCGCTTTATCTTTATAATATTCAAAACTTGAAATTTTTTCATCCTTTAAGACTTGTTCTTGATTATTACTTTTACTATGCCAAAGCTGCATAAACATAGCAGTATTCATTAATCGAAAAATCTTCATCTTATCAGGATTTGTCAAGAATTCATCAATATTATTCTTTATTCTCTGATAGTCCTTCTCACATTTAGTAATATTCTCTCGTCCAATCGAGTTGCCAGCAGCATCTAATTGCTTTATCCATATTTGATATGAATCAGCAAATTTACGAAGGCCTTCAACAATCTCAGTATCTGTATTAGAAGAAAGGACAGAAAGCCACTTAAATTGAAGATATTGATTATCTTCTACATATTTCTTTGGTAAGAATTTGTTAGTCTTTTCATCAAAAATGTGTTTAGTCTTATCTCGTGGTTCTGGTTCTACATCAGGTGTTTCAACAGACGGCATAAACTCTGAACAAACGTGTATAATTCCATTATTATCATAGTACCAATTTGCAGAACAGATGTGGCCAATAGCATAATCTTCAATATTACGATAAAGATACTGCAAACTGCTTACTTCACAATCATCAAGTTCTGGATTTATTTCGTTTCTATATGGTATAATTTCAGAACTTGAGACGTCAATTTTAACTCCAAAAAATGTTAACTCATTAATCTTCTCTGCAACAATAGAATAGTAATGCTTAGTATCAACCTTAACCTTAGTAGAGTCATTAGCAAGCATTACTTTTAAATATGTCTTACCATTGATTCCCTTATAAATCTGTAACCATATGGACAAAGAAGCTTCGACTTCAGGAGTAAGAGTATACTTTACTATTCCTTTTGTAACACCTTCTTTAGGGGGGATTATGATCTTTCTCTTCCCTGATTCAAAATCAAAAGCAAATGCTGATAAATCAATTTCTTTACAAAAGTTTGTTCCTACCCAGAACCCGAATCCTTTAGAATCACATATGGATAGTATATCTTCAAAATAAGATAAAAAAGTTTCATATTGTTCTATTTTTGCAATACGAACTTTATGTTCTGCAACCTTATCCGGACTCAAATATTCACCTTCTCTGTTTACGTATTTTAGGGATTTAAATAGTCGTTCTTTATATGCACTTAAAAATTTGTTTTTATCTTGGAAAGAGCTATCTGTATAAATTGAATCATATTCTCCATTAGGATTTTTAGCTATAATTGAACAAAAATATTTATTAAGTTCTCGCATTTTATCGCGAAAATCCTTCAAGTCCTGTGCTTTATTTATAACTTTTAACAAACTTAGTTTTTTGTCTTGGTATCTGAAATACTGAGAAAATAAATCTTTACATTTTTCTATAGAATATACTTTCTCAAAAAAATCATAATCTTCTATATTTACATATAAACGTGTTTTCTCAGATAATTTTTTATAATAACGTCCTGAAATTGTTATTTTAGTACTCGAAGTTAAAGATTTAATGTTTTTAACACAACAAGATATACCTATTCTATCAGGGAATCTACGACTTAGCGAATTAATATCTTCATCCTCTTCTTGATTTCCTAAATCCCTCATGTCATCTCCTTGTTCGTCCGAATCCTCATCTGATAAATTTTCATCACCAATATTTTCATCGTCGTTCATTTCGTATTTTAGATCAGACATAAATAATGACTGATTATCTTTTCGTGGGAAAAGAATACCTGTACTATAAATAGAGCCTGGCGTTGTATTAAGTACTTCACATACAAGTTCTTTCTCATTTTCATTAGAAACATATACTCCAAAATTATTTCCGCAACCACCTGGACCTATTAACTGTTCCTTAATGAAAGATTCCAATGAATTTCTTTTATCTTTGATCATAACTTATGGATTTAATTAGTCTAAAATTTATAGTGCCGTCTTTTATAAGATCTAAAATAATCTTAATATCATTTTCACTACCAATATTAAGATAATCAAGAACTTCATTACTTAACTCTTTATAGGCTTTCTTCATGTCTGTTTCAAGTAAACAGTGAATTAAAAATGTCCTGAAAATTATATTTTTACCTTCAGTATTTGTACTTATTCTTGACTTTCTATGTCTTAACATTCGAGTATATAATCCCTCTATTTGAAGATATTCTTCAATCACTCTCTTTTGCATACGTCTACTACGAGGAAGTACTGAATTTTCAGATGTGTCTAACCATCGTTTAAATGAAATAAATTGTATCCTTTCAGCTGGAAGAAGTGGTTTCATTATATCATTATAAACAACTTGTTCTCCATATTGTGCTACTCGATGCCCTAAAAGGATCTTCCACATTTCTCGGCTTGATAGTTTCTCTTCATCAGTTAAGCAATACTTTGGATTATTTCGTATCATTAATTCACCTTCACCTGCTCTACGCTCCTCATTATCAAGAAGATCTTCAAGTGGTTGATAAAAATCTGTCAATGGTTGAATTGAAATAACTGTTGGGTCTTCAAAATCACGTAAAACATCTAGAATTGTACAAATTGAAATTTCATCCATATATTTACATAAAACAAAATCATATTCATCTAACACTTTATGCTGACGTGGTCCAAATGAAACTTTCACTCTGTTTTGTTCAACTCCTGATTGCCTGTCACGAACATTTTGTTCATCTTCATCTTCTTTGGGCTCAATACCTATTTTTATCGGTTTATCAGGAAGCTGTATACCGTTTTTCACGTATCTAACACGATAGTTTGAATTTAGAAGTAATCTTAATTGTTCTTCATAGCGATAAGAATACCAACTATAACGAGGATCAAATACAATCTTATTATTTATTTGTAGAACACTTTGTCCAGGATTAAGATGATACTGATCAAAAGAGTTTGGATATATTGCCCAACTCCGTCCCGTACAATGATTAAGCATTGATAGAACAAGGATCTTTTGTTCATGTATTGAATTTAAGAAAACTAAGCCATCTTTATGAGCTTTAAAATTCTTAAATGTATAAAAATTAACCGAAGATGCACCACATTTAGACTGTAAGAAGAATTTTAATTGTTTTTTATAATACACATCTATGTTGTAATCCAAAACTACTGCAATCTCATGGAATTTTATCCAGTTATATAAGATTTCTGTAAGTTCTGTTTTGTATTTATTATGAATAAGTTGTAAAAAATAATCTGTATACTCTTCATTTACCTCAGAATTAAGGTTTAGAATCTCCTCTTTTATCTTTGATAAACTTTGATCTGTAAAACAAATCGCCAATTCATTCCGTAGTTTTACTTCATGAGCAATATCTTGAATCATAAAATCAAATGTATTCTTTATTTGGTATTCTTCTGCATTTATTTCACATCCTAATTCATAGAAATCAATACATGGTTCTTGACGTTCAAATAAGTAATCCATTTCTGCTTTTGTGAATGATATAAAATCACGCGTTTCAGCAAATTTTTCACGTTGCCAGCGTTCTACTAAACTGTGTTTATTTTCGTATATCCTCTGTAGTCTATAAGGTTTTTGCGAAAATAAAAATGCTATAACATTATGAATACCAGCATCATAGTCTTCATTATATTCTTTAATTGTTGAGCGTTGCATTTTCATACATAATTGAATGTTACGCCCATCAATATTTTTCTGAAGAAAAAGGAATATATGGGGGATTTTAAACCTCCCATCATTTTGTTCTATTTTTTTATATACTTCATCCTCATCTCCATTTAAAATGATTAGAGATTTTTCTGTTGAAAAAGAATCTCCAACTACATCTTGAATAAAATGATAATGTCCTTTAGTCTTTAATGAGAGATTATATTCATCAGATAAAGTACGACTATAAAAGACACAGTTCTCATTTGCGTTGGAAGGAATATCTAAACTGTCATCTGTTAAGTATTTTGCAACTTCCCGTTTATATCTAAAATGTTTAGAACATGCTTCACGCTCCTTTTTATTAACTTTTTCTGGCAAATATATAAATGGCTTTGACTTATATGAGGAAAGTATATTTGTACGAGTGCTTTTACCCCAAAGTAACGACATCTTTAATGCAACAAATTCCTCACATAACATCTGAGCCCAATCTTCACATAATGGGAAATATACTATAGGCATTTTGACATCATCACTATATTCCACTTCTCTGTTAATGTAATAATCAATAATATTATTCAGAACACACAACAACTTTCTACCTTCTTTAGTATGTAAATTAAGAGAAGATAGTATATTCAAAAGAGCCTTGAATTCATGGCTTTCCTGTTTTGCTGTTTTTATAAAGTTGTCGTGTAACATATTAATTAGATTTAAGAATAATAATGTCCAAATTCATGATTGCCCGTGTCATACCGACATAAATTTCGAATAGAAAATTATCCCATGAACTCTTGATCTTTGAAGCTGGGATGACAAGTATTATATTGTTATCCTCTAAACCCTTATATTTAAGTATCGTTGTAAAGGCTAACAATTCCTTAGACTTCCTTTCTATAGTTTTTTCAGATAAAACTTCAAGAAATGACTCCATTTCTGCTATTATATCATATACTGAATCATCATCTTCATTTTCTTTATATTTAAAATCAGAATGTATCAGCAATGTTGTAGAAGAAATTTCTCCGCAATATTGAAATAGATGTTTGGTGTGTTCTTTAATAGTTTTTTTTACTTCTCTTACATTATCATGGAAAGATATTGTAAGTCCTGCTATATCATTTCCTTTAAGAGAATCTAAATATAACTCAAAAGCTTCCTGGCAATGTTCAACTGACAATACTTTATTGGCATATTCTACAATAAGTTTATTTGTAGGAACACGTTTGTTCTCATCAAGTATGAAGCATGCTGCGTATTTTGCTATTTTATTAATATTTTCATTCAAATTTCGACTAACATTATTATATCCTTGTTCAAGATCATAAAATACTAGATATCGTCCTTGTTTAAGACCATTGTGTTGTGAACTTAATAGTTCATTGAGCACAATATCAACACCTTTATCAATGACATCTTGTGCTTCATCAATAATAATATAGTCATAATCTACCTTAGTAATTTTACTGAGTTCTTTGCTTAAAAGTTTGTAAACATCATATTGACTATTATCACTTTTAATATTAAGTTCTATATTTGTTATTTCCTTGATATAATTATTGAATGTTTTGACAGTACATGAACTTAATCGTTCTTTATCTAAATCAAGCCGAACCTTACTTGCTAGCAGTCCTGTCCAACATAGATATAACCCCTTAAGACCACTATGTCTTTTAATAAATGCTTTAGCCATAGTGGTTTTTCCTGTTCCTGGTCCACCCTCAATTAATATTCTAGGATTTTTTCTCAAACCTTCTAGAATACTTAGATTGTCAATCTGTAACCAATCCAAAACTTCGCGAAGCGAAGTTAGTGAATATTTATAACGATCTTCAATTGATGGAGCAAGTGAGTTTACAATAGACTGTAATTCTGTCTTTGATATTATACGTTTAGAACGTTTATTTTTACGAATTACACTTAAACAGAAGTCTGCAAAAGAATTATCACTATCTTGATCTAACTTATTCCAAAGTTTATGAGAAAGGTTGATTTGAGAAGAGTCACGTGATATGTCAAGAGTACTATGAGGGAAAGCACATACATAATCAACAAATATTTGATCCTTATTTAATATCCCATTATTTAACAATGCCCATTTATAATCATGAGCTTGCTTAAATGGTGTTCTACTCATTTCCCTTAAGACCCCTTTATAGCTATAATAAAAGAACCCCCTTATCAACTCAATTATACCACCTTTAACTTCAACAATAATTGCACCTTCTTGGCATATAAGGAGAAAATCAATCTGTATTTCATTTTGACCTCCATATGGTATGTTGAAAGTTTTATCATACCACATATACCATGTCAAAGAACTTGCTTCACAATCTCGTACAATACGTTCATACATATCTTTTTCTCCCTGAAGTACATTACCACTATTGTAATTAATACCAATAGTAGAGTCAATTAGAAGAGTATCTTTATGAGATTTAATAATGATTGCCATATTGTTGTGAGTTATTTATAATTTGATTACTTCCAAAGATTTTCGTCTACAAGTTCGGACATTGAATAGTTAAACATGTCTATCAATTCTGCCCTATGATTAGGAAACATTTCTAGAACTTTTATTAGAGACTTTAATGATAAACACATTTTGACTCTATCGTAATATCCATCTCTTATATCTTGTTCAAATTCATCGAATGTTTTTAGCTTTGGCCGTGTAGTTATTTTTAATGTCTTTTCTTCCCAATAAGATTGATTTCTATAACAAAATTGCCAAAAAGACATTTTTTTGTAAAACTGCTGCTGGTTACACCATCTGGCAATTTGTACATAAAAATTTGATACTGGGGCATTATGATAGTCTTCATGCCTCATCACATATCCAACACATCCATATTGCATGAGTATTTTAATTCTTTGAAATAATTCCCAAATGTCTTTATAAAATATATCTACTTTTGTTGGAGACTGTTTAAAACCACAAAACAAATAGAACTTTGTACCTTTCTTTGGATTGTAACGTTTCCAGATTTTAAGTGATTTTTCAATTATATCATGATCTTTCCAATTATCAAAAGCAAAAATAAAATCACCATGATAACGCGACCGTGATAACATTTCTGCCATTTCTTCGCCATAAGGACTTTCTGCTAACATGCGTTCATCAAGACCTTGCCGGAATTGAAATGGGCGTTTAGTCTCTATAAGTTGCTTCAGTAGTGGTCTCCAAATAGATGGGTCAGAAGCAAGAAAATTGTCATCCCATAAATAGATATATGGCCGAACAAGTTTTCCGTTTTTATCTTTCTCATCATCCAAGAACCATTGTAATTTAGAATATGGTAATATACAATTCTCTAGTTTATTAACACAGAATGGACAATGTCTTACACAACCACGGGTTAAAAAACCTATTGAATATTTTTGATAATCTTTAAATTTTTCTCGTTTAAAACCTTTCTTAACTTGTTGATTAATAAATTGATCATATAAATGATAGTAAGGCATCTGACGAGACATGCTAATCCCATACTCTTTACCTCCATGAAAGTTTCTAAGAGTATTTAGGAATTCATCATGTTCTAATTGGTTCATATCTTGTTCACGTTTTCTACGATATTCCATTACACTTACTTCATTGGCATAAAATCCAGTTCCTCCACATTTAAACTTCTTTTCTTCCGGTGTTCCTTTTGATCGTATATATAGTTCTGGTAATTTGGTAAACGTAAAGACACAAGACAAATATATTCTTGTATAATGTAAAGTATTTGCCTGAGGATCAAGAATTAATTCAAATGGAATTCCATTATCTTGGAAAAATCCTGCCAATTTTAGTAATACAAGATTTGGGTGACGCGTACCATTATCAAGTAGATCCGCATCAATTAGTCCTATTATTTCTTGTTTTTTTGACATATTATTCATTCATTGATTTTATAAAGGCTTTGCCTTTCTCTGTCAATACATAACCGCCTGTTTTACGCGAACCTTGATACTCAATCAAATTAAGATCTTCTGAAATAAGTTGCTTAAGGATTCTATCAATAGTAGGCATTGATATTTTTATTGCATCATGCAAGTCTTTTCTTTTAGCTATTCCTAGTTCTGAAATCTTTAACAGGACACTTTTTATCTTATCATTTATCTTATCATTTATCTTATCACCATCTGAGGAAATAAAATCATCCCCAATCAAGACTCTATCACCAAAACCTTCTCTACAAGGAATCTCAATCAAGAAATAACTTCTCTCTTCATTTGTCTCAATCACAGCAGGAGCAGAGCCATTTCTTCTTAATTCGTCTTGTATGGTTGGGATACCGGTTCCTCTACCTTCGGACAACTGAAGCTCTTTGAGATAATCGCCCAAACGACGATTACGGTAGCGGCGTGACTTCAGACGTTCAGCCTTTTGGATAGCATCAATGCTGATGGAACGGTCCGGACCGGCATAACTAAGAATGGAAATCTTTTCTGGCTCAATCGTAATCTCAACCGGTTCTCGTTCTTGATAATCTCTATGATACAAAGCATTAACGACTGCCTCTTCAATTGCTTGATAAGGATAGTTGAAGAAGATTATAGATTCAGCCTTGTCTTTCTGCTTAATGATACGTTTCTTGATAACATTCGTTTTGATATAGTCCAATGCCTGTTTTATCATATCGGGAACAGGGCCAACAATCTTTGGAACCTCAATCATGTTATTGGGATTCTTAATGCAGCCCTCGGGAAAGATAACAATATCTACTTGTGTTGTCGGGAAAAATTTGGCAGGATTCTTACAGAACATCATAGCGGCCACATTCTTGACTAGTTGACGTTCAACGGGCCCTACCAGCAGGTCCATTTGCGACAACAACTCGAACAGGGACAGCTTTTCGAAATCAGCAACCAAACGACTGTTGACTGTTTGCAAGTAATCCAGAACCAAGGCTCTTGAAATATCTGTTATCTCTATACTCTCATTACCCCTTTCATCAAATGGAGTACGATTCGCCATCTCACGCAATTCATCCAAGACTTCACCTCTCGCCTCAATAGTATTGGTTCCACTACGAACATACCACTTACATGGCGACTGATTACTTGCTGTAACTCGTTCACGTACATTATAAGGACGGTTCACTCCAGCTGGCACCCAAATAAGCAAAACGTATTTCCCGTCAATCTCCTGCATGTCGATTCGTGGCAAATAGAATGGCTCAATCTTATGATTGAACCCAACCATATCACGTTGTATCTTATCAAGTTCCTCTATAGGAATACCTGTCACTGGCCGTTTTGCGATACCTGTGTTTTCTTCTTCTTGAACACCTACGATGATGTATCCTCCGCCAATGTTATCAAAATCATTAGCGAAAGCACAAATGGTGCGATAAATTTTATCTGGATTCCATCCTGTTTTAAACTCAATACGGGTGGATTCTATTTTACGCTTATGAAGCAAGTCTTCTATGTTTACCGGAATAGCCATCTTGATATACTTATTTAGATTTATCCTTTTCTACATGAAGCAATTCTCTTACATCAACATCCAAAAGTTCCGCTATGCGAAATAATGTTTCCAAATCTGGTTGTGAAGCATTAGTACACCAACGAGAAACAGATGTCACATTCCTACCAACTTGCTCAGAGAGCCATTTAGCCGTTTTATTCTTTTCAACAAGGACTATTTTAATCCTATTCAATTGCTTCATAATTGAAATAATTTGTAGTTTAATGCAAATATATCAAAATTCAATGTGAAAAGCTAATATTGTTCAATTTATTTTGGTAAAATATCTTTCAATGATAATTTTATTCAAAAATTAACCACCATACCATTAGCCTTGTCAAGTTCATTCCAGCGAGTACAGAACAAATGTGAGTGGCGAACAGGAGGATAGTCTGCGAGCAGAGCACCAGTATTAATCAGTTCACACTTCTCGTTGATAATGCCGAATGATTCATAGTCGCTATTCTCAAACAAACGTTTAGTGCGCTTAAAGTATGTGGCACGAAGCACGGTAAATACCATATCCACGAACTTCCAACAATACACAAGGCTCATACGACATGTTACTACCCTTCAGCACCAGTTCTTTGTGCTTCAAGATACTAGCTACTACACTCTAGTTACCAACACGAACAAATGCCTACATCGGTCCATCATCTATGTTATAATAAGATATCTGAGCACCAGGCATCACTGTGAGTACAACGAACTCCTTGTCTTCAGCCTTTGCGAACGAGAGGTTGAATCAGGTATTGGATCAATGTGAGACTTGATAGCTTCGCTGATCTTCTCCGCATCATCTTTTACGTCATCAAGACCGACCGATAGTTTTATCATTAGCAATACCCCAAATGAGTCTGCCACCAATACCATTGGCAAAGGTGCTCACACTCTTGCACCAACTTTTCGGTTTCTTCACCTCCAGAGCCCCCTTCTTATCATATTTTGTTACCCCGCCTATCAGTTGGTGAATGTCTAGTACTTCCATTTTATATATAACGTATTGACCTACTATTTATTTAAATGTTTAGAGTTCTATCGAACATAACGATTCCCCTTTATATTTTATAATATGTAGCATCTGACTCACAGAAACAACAGATGATTACTTTACCATCAAAGTCACTCTCATGGATTGCCTTCAACGCAATCTAAGCAGCCTCTGCCTTTGGATAGCCATACACACCAGTACTAATACAAGGGAAAGCGATACTCTTAATGCTCTTTTCCTTAGCAATGTCAAGTGCAGTCTTATAGCATGAAACCAGCAACTGAGACTCGTCACCATTACCATAAAAACAGGTCCGACGGTATGGATTACATACTTGCAAGGCAAGTTATATGCCCCTGTTATCTTACTCTGACCAGTCTCGCAACCGCAAGAGTCATGCACTCCTTCAAGAGTTCGCGACCTGCAGCACGATGAATAGCACCATCCACTCCTCCACCATCTAACAACGAGCGGTTAGCTGCATTAACGATTGCATCAACTGCCAGCTTGGTTATGCCACCAACGACGAGTTCTATCTGTTTCATATACTTACCTCTTATTCCATATCGGTTAAAACCATATCGCAAAATTCGTTTGCATTATTTGCATTATAAATTTTAGCGCCAATATTCTTTAATGGTTCATAGCTATGTAGAGATTTTGAACCACCAAGTAAAAATATATATAACTTATTATCATCATTCAAATAATCACGGAAATAGCTTACAGATTCATTGATATTGCCTAAGTCACCATCTGTAATCAACACGGTAACTAGATCTCTAGATCTTACGTCTAACGTTGATTTAATTCTTGAAATTGGAAACTTAGTTCCACCGTGACCATTTGTTAATAGACGCTCCCTTACGTCATCATATTTATCACTCCAATCAACGTATGCATCAATTTTATCACTAAATCCTATAAATGCAACCTTGCTTTTTGTTGATTCAAAGTATGATAAAATACCATATGATGCAAGAACAGCCTGATGCATATTAGCAGATTCCTTCATCGCAGACCCCATACTACCGGATGTATCAACGACCAACAACAAATCCATTTGTTTGCTTTCAGTACCATTATCATCATTAGATACATATCCCCACTTTTTTGTAGTCATTCCAGGAATAAGTCGTGGAGATGTCATATATGTTAACATTAAATCCAGCTCCTCTATTGGGTCACCAATTCTCCATACAGAGGGATATGTATATGAAGACTTGTTTCCTGTATTCGAAAATTCAACAATTGGTATGATATTAGCACTTTGAACATTAAACCAAAGAACTCCCTTCTGCTTATCAGACATACCTATAATACCAGCAATTGCTAATAGGTCGATGAACTCTTCTACAGAGGTTTCTTCTGCGAGTACTTCTATTGCTTCTTTGACTTTATCAGGATCCGCAAAAACAAAAGCATTTCCGTGTTCATCGCCATCTTTAGGTCTACCAACACCCCATTGACCGCTCTGTTGCTGTGATCCCTGTTGACCGCTCTGTTGCTGTGGTCCCTGCTGACCGCTCTGTTGCTGAGGTCCCTGCTGACCGCTCTGTTGCTGTGATCCCTGTTGACCGTTCTGTTGCTGAGGTCCCTGCTGACCGCTCTGTTGCTGAGATCCTTGTTGACTACTCTGCTGGGGATTCTTTTGGTCTTCAACATATAGTTTAAAGAATATTTCTGCATATTCTTCAACTTTATCTAAAAATGACGATTTATCTTCTATGCCGTTTTTCGTGAATGAATCAGCTAATTGATGGACAATTTTTAAAAATTCAGGATCAGTTTCATTTATACCAAGATCTTCTTTCCAAATTGCCTCTTTTGTTAGAAACATTAATTTGCAATGCCTTGGACAAGCACTGATATTTGCACCTATTTTTATCCAATCGATTTCACTCTTTAAAGTTTCTTTACTATGTCTATAATAGTTTTTTGTATCAACAATAATATCAGCTGCTTGATTTGAAATTGCTCCACACGCATACTCGATATTTATACCAAGATGAGAGAAATGCTTATAATAAACATCTCTAATTCTTTTTAGCATTCTAAAATGAGTAATTACATCAAATGGGCAACACATATAGTGCTCTATTTCATGTCTTGTAAGTACTTTTACTTCATTCTGAAACTCATGATAACTTATAGGAAGTTTTCCGAAATTAAGATGAATCTGCCAAGTCTTATCTATAGTAATATAGTATTGCCCAGTTGAATAATTAGCATCATCCGGCAAAAGCATTTTGACAATAGGCATAGGAATCCCCAAGGAATTGTGATACTCCTTGACGAATACATACTCAATTGCTTCTTGGGCTTTCAATCTATATGTTTCAATATCAATTGACATTGTTTGCTTGTAAGTATTTGAATAATTCAGAATCTTCGTCCCCTTGGTAGGTAAAGATATATTTTTTCAATCTCTTAACTGACAAGTCGCATGCATCTCGTGTAATATCCAACAACTTAAATGGTTTTACTTTTTGTATGTCACCATTTGCAAGATCGGTACCAGGAATAACCGCTTGAATAAGAGATGACAGTTGAGGATTCGATATTATTGAATCTTTTTCGAGCTTAAATGTATATTCCTTTATTTCTATCTTTTTGATAGAACGGTTAACTCGCTCTGAAATGTACTGTCGATTGGGAATATCATATCTAAATGCTAATTCTGATTTTATAGCCTTAAGCTTCGAAATGTCACCTTTTGAGTTATCTATCTGGTTGTTATAGGACACAATCTTATCATAAACTGGAGCATATTTTTCATTTAAGACTGGAACAATCTCTGCAGATATTACAAGAGAATTATATGATGAGTCTCTTATTTCTTTAAGATACTCATTGAATTCTGGAACTGAAAGTGTTCCTGTCTTAACTCTTTCAAAACCCATAAGAAGATCTTTAATACCATCAAACTCATTTTTGATCATTTGTATGATATTTCGAGTTCCATCTAAATCAATATTTGTTATAAAAATGGATGTTTGCTTCCCTGAATTTGTATTTTTCCAATGTTCAGTTAAAGTTGACACATACTTTTTGCTCAGAACAGCTCTATGCCAAATCATATATGGGGCTAAAACCTCAATATGATTTACATTGACTTCTCTGTCTCCAAGGAACCATGCAAGAGCTTTTCCATATCTGTACAGGTCTTCTTTTACTCTGACGCTTAGTGGTAACTTGATTTTTGAGCACACTTTTTCTGGTGCACACATATGACAATTCTCACAAAGAATCTTGTCAACAGACAAGTTATCATTAGACTCCTTAAAGGCTCTTTCACATAGGCGATATGAAGCAATTATGTAGTTGATAAACAATTCGGCTTCTTCTGTATATGGAATATTCTTAACAATTTCTTGAAGTTCTTCTAGATTAACATCCTGAAGATATTCCTCAATACGATCATTATAAGATGATTTATCTCGTTTTCCAATAGTACTGAAACTGTCATAATCAGGCATGGTTATCGGAAGTGCAAGAGCAAATCTATCCTTGAATGGCAAAGACAATTCTGTGTTCGCATTGTCCTTTGGGTTCAAGGTTGCAAACAGGGTGAAAGCAGGAACAATCATACTCTGATCATGATATTTTACTGACCCTTCTGCGAGCAATGACAATAGAATATTTTGTGCGTATGGAGATAAACGATTTATCTCATCAATGATTTTCCATCTTGATGTGACAAATTCGTTCCAGACCACTGACAACTTACCATTATCAAGTGGTTTGTTTCCTGTCATTTGAGCAAAATCTAAACTACCAAGGATTTTTTCTTCTGTCAATTGTG
>ERZ1673694.634-NODE-634-length-17480-cov-4.726313_pt1 | contig 17480 bp, 14 predicted proteins | sample MGYA00580224_ERZ1673694 | MGnify/ENA primary metagenome ERZ1673694 (study PRJEB41218, sample SAMN15661778) | gut metagenome | host: Homo sapiens | place: Canada: London | collected 2015-08-20/2019-03-30 | study: EMG produced TPA metagenomics assembly of...
GGTTTCGACCCCGAAGTTTCATCCGAGAGCAGTAATTCTGCGCTGCGGCGTCTGGATGTAGGTGCGTACCCCAAATCGAGGACGATTATCTTCAGCCTTCAACTCCGCTATTAATCTAAGACTTGGAAAGCACTATGAAAACGATAAAATTGAAATCCAGTTATTTGTTATCGACGGCGCTGTTTTTGTCGCTTGTGGTGACGTCGTGCGATTTGAACGAGATTCCCACCTCTTTCGTCGAACCGAAAGACTATTATCAGTCGAAGGAACAGTGTGAGGCCGGCCTGAATGCCTGCTATATTCCACTGAACCCCATCTTCAACTATACCTATCTGATCGCGATGGAGGGTTGCACCGACCTGATGTACGTGGCCAGCGGTACGCACGACGCCCAGTTGGCTATCTCTCCCGCCAATCCGCTTTTCGGTTCGACGATGTGGACCCAGGGCTATAAGGGCGTGATGTATGCGAATTCCGTTGTCGCCGGCATTCAGCGTGCACCGCTGGCAGACGGCGTAAAACTGCCGATGCTGGCCGAAGGCATGGTGATGCGGGCTTTTTATTACTATTTCCTTACCTCGACGTTCGGTGATGTGCCGTTCTATACCGATGATGTGACGGATGAGGTCGTGCTCGAACGCGTCTCCCACCTGGGGCGCATGCCGGCTAAAGATACCCGTGATTACCTGATCCGGGAGTTGCAGGAGTATGTGCCCCTCATGGCCCAGGTTCGTTCCTGCGATGTGGAAAACAACCGTTGCGGAGCTGCTATGGGCTGGATGCTGATTGCGAAGATGGCCATGTGGAACAAACAGTGGGAGACCGCCCGCGATGCCATTCTCGAACTGGAGAAGATTTACGGCGATCTTTCGCAGTACGATTATGCCGACGTGATGTTCCGCAATAAGAACACTCCGGAATCGATCTTCGAGATTCAGCACACCTATTCTGTCACGGGACTCAAGTATACAAGTTCCATTGCCGCTATTTGTATGCCCAAACGGGATAAAGACGATATTTACGACGGACTCCGGATTCCCGAGCTGGGCAATCAGGCGACGACCTGGACCTCTTTGCGCCCGAATACCTATTATTTCGCATCGCTTCAGCCAAAAGACGGAACCGACATCCGTACCAAATACAATCTGGCGTGGGAATACGACGGTCTGCCGTTCAATTCGACCGCCGCGGCCGGGGCTCGTCCCTGGATGGGACCGAAATTCTGGTGTCCCGAGATGGTGAACATCGCCGACCATAACAATACGAAGGTGTTCCGCTACGCCGACGCCATCCTGATGATGGCCGAGTGTTATCTCGAACTGGACGATACGGACAATGCGATGCGATACCTCAATATGGTCAAGGACCGCGCCCAAATAGCCCGTTACGAGACCTTCAAGAACTACGATCACCTGCACGAGGAGATCGAGCGCGAACGCGCCCGCGAACTTTTCGGCGAGTTCCAGCGCAAATATGACCTGGTTCGCTGGGGCAGCTGGTATCGGCAGACGTTCGATTACACGGATTACAAGTCCCTGCAAGACAATATCCTTCCCTGCCATGAATATTACCCCATTCCTGACAAGGAGGTAACCTATTCGGGCAATGCGCTCGATAACGACGCTTATGCGGAATGGGGATTATAGCTGTTCCGGCTGCCGCCGGGACGACACTCCTGGAGATTATAGTAGCGAATTATTAAGAAGATAGTTTATGAAACTGAAAAATGATATTTTGAAACGTGTTTGCCGGAGGCCGTTAGCTGTATTGGCCTTTTCCGCACTGGCGCTTTACGGATGTGAAATCGATTCGGATCTGGATTTGCCGCTGGCGCTCAATGCCGGGAATTACCAGCTCGATGCGATCGGAGGCAATACCAATGTCATGGTCTATTCGACCGGGAAATGGCATGTGAAACTGGAATATCCCGTAAATTGGGCCTCTCTGAACCGGATTGCGGGCGAGGGCAACGGCTCTTTCAATTTCGCCTACTCGCAGAACTACGGAGCAGCCCGGCGGGCGAATGTTCTCGTATCACGGGGTGACCGGGTCGATACGGTGAAGATGATTCAGCTGGGTGTTAATCCGTCGTTGGGTTTCGCAAGTTCTTCGGTAACGCTGAACAAGACCGGGGAACGGACAGGTATTCCCGTCCGGACCAACCTGAAACACAACCTCGATGAAGTATCGGTTGAGTGCATCTATGAAGATGAATATGCCGAAGAGTGGCTGACCGAACTCGAACTGACGGCCGACTCGCTGTTTTTTACGCCGCTCACCAACGATACGGGCACCTCCCGTTCGGTCAAGGTGCAACTTTCTTTCACCGATGGACTCGATCAGGTCGCCTCGGCGTCCGTCGATCTGGTGCAGGCAAATGCAGATATCCGCCGCGTGACGTTCGGAGAGGTACGCGCTATGATCACCGAAGCCGCGGGAGAGAAGACGATCGACGATCCGGTGATTGTGCTCGAAGGTATCGTCATTAGCGATAAGGATAATCCCAATATGGAGACCAACCCCAATACGGCTTCGCAGAAGATTGATTTTACGGTAAATAACCGGACTGCCTATATCCAGAGCGCAGACGGCAAATACGGATTCCGGATCAATATGGTTGCCGAGAGCGACAACGTACTGAAACGTTACAGTGCCGTCACGATTTCGCTCAACGGGCTGACTTTGGTGAAAGAGTCCAATCCCACCCGTTATACGTTGAAGGGGCTGACCGTCGATCATATAACGGAGGCTGTGGACGGAAGTCTCGGCAATCTGGCCGACAAACGTAAGTATATGGACGAACTGACTGACGACGATATGTATACTTATGTAAAGTTGCGTAATGTGGAAATCAGTATTTCCGACGGTGCTTATACCAATGTGAATGACGGCTACCAGATCAAGACCGACTGGAACCCCAAAGGTTGCAGTCCTTCGTTCTTCGATTGTTATCCGCTGAATATCCGTGATAAGCGGGGAAATTCGATGTATGCGCTCTTTAACGGCATGGTGAAATGGCGCCGTGTAAAGAATGCCGGGGTTCCGAGGGGATCGGGCACTTTCTCGGGTATTCTGGTCCACACCGAGCTGCCGCGTTACGGCAAGGACGGGCAGATCGGAACCTATTCGATCCGACCGCTGGAGGAGGGCGATGTCGCCCTGGAGAAGGACCGTGGTAACGGTTTCAGCGAAGTGCTGGTCGAGTGGACCTGGAATGCGGGTGTCGGGGTAAGTGGAACGGCTTTGATTTCCGAGATCGGCGACGGTGTACTGCGTCAGACTGAAAATAAGAATTTGGGCAGCACGAACGACTTCAACAACAAGGACAATACGACTGGAACCAAAGGACTGGCGGGGAACTGCGGCATCTATGCCGGTTCGAGGTGGTGGAATTTCGATGAAAACCGCGGTGAGGGTTTTCAGATCGAATTCTCCACGGCGGGAGTCAGCAGCGATAATCTCGCTCTGATGTTTTCGATCGGTTCCGGATCGGGCAGTGCGGCGTCCTCGTTGGCGCCGACTTATTGGGAGGTGCAGTATTCGGTCGATGGTACGAACTTTACGACTCTGCCTAATTCGACCTTCGTAGTCCGTCCGTTGGTCTGGTGGAACAATGCTCTGCCGACCTGGATCTGTCCCGGAAATATCGACTATGCTTTCAACCTGCCGGTTTCCTTGCTTGGACAACCGAAAGTGTATGTTCGGATGGTCGCCCAGAGTACGGTTTGCGCCAATGCCGGAGCATCCGATCCCGAAGGAGGCAACGTCACGCCGTCGACAAGCAACATGAATGTTCGGCTGGGATGTGTTTCCGTGCGCTATAACAAGCAATAAATCTACTCAATCGTGCAATTATGAAACAGTTAAAATCAATAGCCCGCAGCAGGGCATTTCTGGCCGGAATGGTTGCGGCCGTTGCAGTCTGCTTCGCTTCCTGTACCGAAAAAGGGGACTATTTTTCCCTGGAAGAACTCGGTGCCAAAGAAAATACGTACGTTGTGGATACCGAGGCCGGAGTGATTTCGGTTGAGGTGCTTTCCAATAAATCCTACGATTTGAGTTTTGCGAATACGGTTGACTGGGCCTCACTGAAAACCACCCGCATGAGCGGTGACGGCACTTTTGACGTGAATTACGACGCCAACTCGGGTTTTCCCCGCATGGCCACCATTTTTATCCAGGGACCGGGGAACGCCGATACTGTTTACCTGAAGCAGCACGGCCTGATGACTCCGGAATTGACTTTTCCCAATCAGAACATTATCGTGAAAGGGGAGGGAGGCCCGGTCGAGGCCGATATCCAGACGAATGTTGACTTCGAAGATATGGCCGTAGTCATCGAATATACCAGTGAAGAGGGTATCGAATGGATTTCGCAGATGGATATCGTCGACGGAAAGTTCGTTTTCGAAGCCCAGGGAAACTCCTCCGAGACCAAACTCCGTAACGCCCGAATTACGCTTTCCTATGTCGATGGTTGGAATCAGAAAATTGCCTCTACGCTCTACCTGACACAAGCCAATGCTTTGAATGAACTCGGTCAGAAGGTTTCGATTCCGGAGCTTCGCGGTATGTCGGGCAGCGTGATTTACGACGATATTATCCTGGAGGGGTATGTCGTCAGCGACAAGGGAAATCCCAACGTTGCGTCCAACCCGCATACGACCACGACCAAGATCGATTACAGTGTCAATGAAAAAACGGTGTACATTGAGAGTCTCGACGGCCAATATGGTATCAAACTCGTCACCTCGACCAAGGAGGACAACATCTTCACCCGTTACAGCAAGGTGCAGGTATTGCTGAAAGGTACGACGGTCAACAGCGAACAGGTCGACGATATCGTGCCCGGCCCGGCCCGCTATAAGATTACGGGGGTAACGTCTGCCAAAGTGTTGACTTCCGTTGCGGGGACGGCAGGTGATCTGCCGAAAAAGGAGAGAACCATCGCGGAACTCACCGATGACGATATTTATACGTTCGTGACGCTTCGGCAGTGCGAACTGCCCATCGGCGCAGGTCCGTTCACTCCGCTCAACGAGGGCTACGGGTCCGCTTACAACCAGCAGCGCATAGATACCTATCCGCAGGTGGTTCGCGATATTCATGGAAATGATCTCTACATGATGGTTAACCTGGGATGTCCGTGGCGTCGTGACGGCAGCGAAATTCCTCATGGTTCGGGAGATATATCGGGTGTCGTCGTGCATGACGAATTCCAGCGTTTCGAAGAAGACGGTAATATCGGGCGTTACCAGATCCGTCCGCTCACGCGGGACGATATTGCAGTCGATCCTTTGTTTGAAAACGGATTCTCGGCCGTGATCGCCGAGTGGTCGAACATGCCCGAGGCCAAGATCGAAAACAATGCTGTGGCGCCTACGGTCGGCGAAGGTTCGCTGACCTATTCCCTGCAGGGCGAAAACGGCGCGAATACGATCAGTAAGACTACTTCGTATTCTATCTCGGCCCTATCACCGGCATTGAGAAAAATGATCCTAATGCAGACAACAAGGGAGCGTTGGCGAATGCGGCATTGGTCGCCTCCAAATGGTGGGACGAAGATAACAACCGGAGCCAGGCGTGGATCGTTTCTTTCTCGACGGCCGATGTACAGACTACGCAGCTTTCCATGCAGTTGGGCGTCATGAACTGCTGGAATCCCGGTGCGCCCCGTTACTGGGTGGCCGAGTGGTCGACGCACGGCGATATGCTTGGCGCATGGACTGAAATAGGACGTTATACCGTTCCCGACCTGCCGGTTTGGGGCAATACGTTGTTGACACAACTGCCGGGCTGGAAGAATCTTTCCATGCCGCTGCCGCTCGACATGCTGGGTATGGAGAAGGTGTATATCCGCTTGAAAGCTGCGGAAAACAACGCCGGAACCGCAACTGCCTATAGCGGAGGCGAGATCGTTCCGGGGCAAAACAATGCGATCAACTACCTTTGTATCCGGTATAACAAGTAGGGGAGAGTGAATGACTGTTTCCGCGGGGAATCGGCTGGACTGCCGGTTTCCCGCGGATTGTTTGTGATTGATAGCTAACGGAGTGTGGACGTTGCCGTCTGTCGCTCGTTTGCCCCTCCCCTCTGTTGGGCGTCTGATAGTCTATCCCCGGCTTTCCATGCTGTCGACCGACGGATTGACCATCACCACGTCCTGTTCCAGCTGCCGTTCGGTGGGTGTCCCGTCTCCGGTTGCGGGCGTGATAGGGCCTCCGTCGGTGAGAACGTCGTCGGGGGTGATTTGCGTTACGGTGGTTTCCTGCGCCGGTTCCGGCTGCCGGGCGGCGGTTTGTCCAGCTCTTGTTTTGTCGGTATGTTTCATGGCTCCCTTTTTGGGCGGGGGTGCTGCAAAGGTCATACCGTTCCCGATGATGACAAGAGCCTTTACGGTTCCGGGTTCTCGAAGTCGAACCGCAGTTGCACGCATTCCGGGCAGGCCTCCGGCGAATTGCCGACCGTAAGGCCGATCAGGCGGATTTTGCGCCCGTGGAAATCCACAGCCGTCAGCAGTTCTTCCGACACGCGCCGGAGCGTTTCGGAGGAATCGACGGCCGTGAATAGGGTCTTCGACCGGGTTATCTGCCGGAAGTTGTCGAACTTGAGCTTCAGGACGACGGTCTTTCCCTTGAATTCATGCCGCATCAGCCGGTTCCAGACCTCCTCGCGCACGGCCGACAATTCGAGCCGCAGCTGTTCCCGGTCGTCCGTGTCTTCGGCAAAGGTCGTTTCGGCCCCGAGCGACTTGCGGACCCGGTTCGGCGTGACCTCCCGTTCGTCGATGCCCCGGGCATAGCCGTAATAGCTGTGCCCGGCCTTCCCGAACTGCTGCACGAGCGCCGCTTCGTTCCAGAGCCGCAGGTCGGCTCCCGTACGGATGCCGAGGCGGTGCATCTTTTCGGCTGTCACCTCGCCGATGCCGAAAAAGCGTTCTATGGGCAGCCCGGCCACGAACTCCTCGATCCGCTCCGGCGGGATCGTGAACAGTCCGTCGGGTTTCCGGTAGTCGGAGGCGATCTTTGCCAGCATCTTGTTGACCGAGATTCCGGCCGAGGCCGTCAGCCCGGTTTCGGCGAGGATGCGGGCTTTGATTTCGCGGGCGACCAGCGTCGCCGAACGGGCGTGGCTCACGTCGAGAAACGCTTCGTCGAGCGAGAGGGGTTCCACGAGTTCGGTGTATTCGGCGAAGATGGCGCGAATCTGCTGTGAAACGGTTTTGTAGACATCGAACCGTGCCGGAACGAAGATCAGTTCGGGACACAGCCGCTTCGCCAGCACGGACGAAAGGGCCGAATGAACTCCATAGGGACGTGCCTCGTAGCTTGCCGTGGCGACGACCCCGCGCGGTCCGTCATACCCGACGGCGATCGGGCGGCCCCGGTATTCGGGGCGGTCGCGCTGCTCTACGGATGCGTAAAAGGCATCCATGTCGATATGGATAATCTTGCGTTGGGGCATCGGGCGTTCGTCGGACAAACGCAAAGATAATGCAAATTATTTCTTTTCGGCCGGCCGAATCCGGTACTTCATACCGGCAGGTTGAAGTACATTTGACTGTCGTCAACCTATATTGCGGACTGAAAATGGCCTCCGGGTTGGTGGAATGCGGACGGATTGCGTATCTTTGTCCTTGTTTATATCATTCGATGAAAAATGGCAGATGATTATTTAGGCCGAAAAATGGAAGAGTACCTGGCCCGTTCGGCATCCGGCCAGTCCAGTCGCAGGCCGCTGGTGACGTTGGGCCGGCTGTTGCTTAAAAACCGCAGCCATCGCGGTTACGATCCCCGCTTCATCGTGCGTGAAGACCAGCTTCGCCGCATTATCGGGGTGAATACCCGCATCCCCTCGGCGCGGAATCGGCAGGTCCTGCGGTTCCGGCCCGTCCTGGCGGACGAGGCGCCCGGGGTGCTGGCTGAAATCCGCCTCGGGGGAGCCTTGCCCGAGCTTCATTTACCGCTTCCGGGAACCGAACCGAATGCTTTTATCATCGTCTGCTCGACGGTTCCGGAGGATCGTTACGTCGATATCGATTTGGGTATTTCGGTCCAGAGCATGCTGCTCCAGGCGGCTGAAATCGGATTGAACGGCATCTGTATCGGAGCGTTTGACAAAGAGCGGATCCGGCAGAAATTCCATCTGGAGTCCGAGCCGCTGCTGATCTTGGCCATCGGCAAAGGCATTGAGAAAATCGAATTGGTGGAGATTTCCGAGAACGACGACCGTCGCTATTTCCGCAAGAACGGCATACACTATGTCCCTAAAGTCCGTGTGGAGGATCTGATCATCAAGTAAGTCGGATTTTCCGTCCTTCCCCTCTCCCCTCCGAGAAACGGGGTAAGCAAACGGGTAAACATTTCTCCGAAAATGCCCTCATTTCGTTCTTAAACGGCTAGCGATAGGGGCACGCTTTAAATGCAAAAAGACCGATAATCATTGATTATCAGTCTTTTGCTTTGTACCCCCTCAGGGGCTCGAACCCTGGACCCCAACATTAAGAGTGTCGTGCTCTACCAACTGAGCTAAAGAGGCATCAATCGTTATTCGATTGCGAGTGCAAAGGTAGCTATAATTTTTATATCTCCAAAAATTTTGCCGGAAAAATTTTGAAAAAATTCTGCTTTTTCGACCTTCGGAGTTATTCCAGCGCCAGTTTGTCGCTGTTCCACTCGCCGCCGGCGTCCGGGTAGATAAAAGGCCGCGAATCGCCGAAGCGCTTCATATTCAAATAGCTTTCATAGAGGTTGATGCCGTTCGCCGACTGGGCGGCCAGCGCGAAGGCCACCACCGACGGATGGCGCTTTGTGGTGTGATAGCTGTTTTCCGTGCGTTCGAGGTAGGCCGGCTGCCATTCGGGATCGTTGGACGGATTTCCGCCCTTGCGGCGCGATTCCCCGCTGCGGCGGGTGTCGATCGGTGCCTGCGCAATCACGTAGAGGCCCTGCACGTCGCAGAAGTTCAGCAGCGATTCGGGTATGGGACCCGGTAGCAGCTTGAGCGTATTGAATCCCTGCTCGCGCAGCGCCGCGATTTCGTTTTCGGAGATCGTCGCGGGGACTTCGCGTACGCGCAAGGTCACGGGACGTGCGTTCAGCGACATCCGCCCGTCCTGCATCTCCACCGTACGGAAGCCGAGGCGGAGTTCCTGATATTCGGCGTAGCGGCCTTCGTGCTGGGTTTTGAGCCGCAGCGTGTACTGCGTGGGCAGTTCGGCGCTCCACAGCAGGTTCGAGGGAATGCGGGCCAGGAAACGCAGCGTGTCTTCGCGGCGCATGTCGAGGGTGACGTCTTTCTGCCCGGCCGCGGCATTTTCGCCCGTCGGCGTGAGCAGCTGGTAGTGGATGCGCGAGGAGCGCGGGTTGAGGGCCTCGCTTTTCACCACGACGGCGATCTCCGCCGTGGCGTTGCCGTCTTCGCCGATCCGGGTCCTGGTCACCACGTCGCGCACGCGCAGCGTGGGCTGGCTCATCAGCCAGGCTCCGCCGATGGCGGGCGCCGGGGACTCTTTCCAGCTTTCGAGCGGCGCCACGGACGACGGCTGCGCGAGGATGACTTCGAGCATGTTGCGGCCCTCTTTCGCCTGCCTGGTGATGTTGATTTCCGCCGGGGCGTTGCCGTCTGCGTTGTAGGCGACGGGGCTGCCGTTCACGCGCACTTCATAGTCGCCCGACGCCCATCCCAGGTGGAACAGCACCTGCCGGTTGGCCCACGCGAACGGCACGGTGAACGGTGTCGAGAAGACGTTGTCCTTGAGGTTCCATTCCGTCAGCCGCGTGAAGTAGCGGTTGTCGCCGCCGTCGGCCGCCGTGGCCGCTTCGGCCGAAGGGTAGGCGAGTATCTCGCCGCGCGGCAGTTCGCGTCCGTAGGTGGGCGTGTACTCCTGTGCGCAAAGCCCGCAGAGGGAAAAAAGTGCTATGGTCGAAAGGATAGTCCGCATAAGTTCGTATATTTGTCCTCCGTAAAGATACAGAAATTTTTCGATACTGCGATGTCCGGGCTGCCCAAACTCAATTTTCCTGCCATCCGGCTGCGTGCGCGCCGCCGCGGCGACGGCGTGGAGGTCTGGGATTCCCTGCGGGGAGTCTACCTCGTGCTGACTCCCGAGGAGTGGGTACGCCAGCATCTGATCGCTTACCTGACGGCGCATTGCGGCGTGCAGCCCAAACGCATCGTCCAGGAGTATGCCGTGGCTCTCAACGGTCAGCCCCAGCGGGCCGATGTGGTGGTCGTGGGCGACCGGGCCGAGCCGCTGCTCCTGGCCGAATGCAAGGCCCCGGGCATCCCGATCAACGACCAGACGCTCGCGCAGGCCGTGCGTTACAATTCGGTGCTGGGTGCTCGCTACGTCATCCTGACCAACGGCCTGCGGCATTACTGCTGCGAATACCGCGACGGAGTGTATGTCCAGCTCGGCGGCTTCCCGGATCTTTCCGGCGATTGACCGTCTCTCTTGCGGGTTCTTCCGGCCGAATCGCTATAGATTTCGGAAATTCTTGTCGATGTATCCCTGGAAGGCTTCCTTGTAATTCTCGCCGATCGGTACGTACTCCGTGTCGTTGAGGAAGATGCGCCCTTTGACGTAGGCCTTGATCGTGCGCAGGTTGACGATGTACGAACGATGCACGCGCATGAACGACTCCGAGGGAAGCGCCGTTTCCATGTTCTTGAGCCGGAACAGCGTGGTGATGGTCGTTCCGTCGGCGAGGTGCATGCGCACGTATTCGCCTTCGCTTTCGAGGTAGACGATGTCGCTGATCTTCACCAGCGAAACCTTGTAGTCGGCCTTCACCGAGATATACTCCTTGTCTTTGGGCAGCGCCTCGGATTCCCCCTCCTGCGGCGGGCGTTGGTTGTGACGGAGTTCGTAGAGCGAATTGGCCTTGGCGGCCGAACGGCTGAAATCGGCGAAGCTGAACGGTTTGAGCAGGTAATCCACCGCGTCGAGCTTGAATCCCTCGACGGCGTATTCCGAATAGGCCGTGGTGAAAATCACCATCGGGCGGTCGATCAGCGCGCGGACGAAATCCACGCCGTTCAGGTCGGGCATGTTGATGTCGACGAAAATCAGGTCCACCTTCTCCCCTGCGAGCATCTGCTGTGCTTCCAGGGCGTTGTTGTATTTTGCGGCGAGGTCCAGGTAGGGGATTTTCGAGATGTAGTTTGTCAGCTGACGCAGAGCCAGCGGCTCATCGTCGATGGCGATACATTTAAGCATTGAGCGTCGGGATTACGAGTTTTACGGTATAGGTTTTCTCCTCCTCGCTGATTTCCAGCGAATAGTTCTTCGCGCCGTAGATCAGTTCGAGGCGTTTGCGGACGTTTTCCAGTCCGATGCCTGCGGGGTGTTTGCTGCTCTGCGCGGTGTGGCGGCTGTTGGTGAGCGTGCTGGTCACCTGTCCGTCGGCGTATTCGATCTTCAGGCGGATGAACGACGGGTGGTTGTAGCTTACGCCGTGTTTGAAGGCGTTTTCGACGAAGACGATCAGCAGCAGCGGCGGGATCGACAGCTGTTCGGGCAGGTTGCCGGGGGACTCCACGCTGATATTCACGGCGTCGGTGTAACGAATGCGCATCAGTTCGATGTAGTTTTTCAGGAACTGGATGTCGCGGTTGAGCGAAATGATTTCGCGGCCCGACTCGTAGAGCACGTAGCGCATCATCTTCGAAAGCTCGATCACGGCGTTTTTGGCCGACTCGGTGTCGATGTCGATCAGCGCGTGGATGTTGTTGAGCGTGTTCATGAAGAAGTGCGGGTTGATCTGGTATTTCAAGTAATCCATTTCGGCCTGCAGGTTCTGACGCTTGAGGGTTTCCATCTGCTGCTCGTCGCGCATCGACTGGTATATCAGCTTGATACCCGTGTTGGCCCCGGTCATGAAGAATCCCAGCACTACGCTCCAGTACATCTCCAGGTTCGAGAACGAGGCCTTGCGGTAGGCGTCGATCGCCTCGGGATCGTTTTGTTTGAGTAGGTGGTCCGAGAGGTGGTCCTCGTAGACCTGCACCAGCCAGAAGACGCTGATGATCAGCGCCAGGTTGCTCACGAGGTATTTGCCGTATTTCCGCCGGAGCATGTAGCGCGGGGCGAGGATGGCGTTGTGGATGATGAAGATGATCAGGTAGGGGGCGATCTGCCGCCATGCGATCAGCACGTTTTCCAGGTTGACGTGCATTTCGGACATCATCTGCGAGTTGAGGACCGGGACCAGTATGATGGCCGCCCAGACCATCACGTAGAGCAGGTTTTCACCGATGGCTTGCTTTTTCTGGATTTTCATGCTTCAAATATAGTGAAAGTTGAGAGCAAAGCCAAACTTGTTTGAGCTTTGCCGAGACGCATCCTGTATTCTGTAAATATAGTGAAAGTTGCGGGCAAAGCCAAACTTGTTTGAACTTTGCCGGAATGCGCCGATTCGAAAAAACACCCGGCTCCTTTCTCGGGAGTCGGGTTGTGAAAGAAAGCAGGTAACCGTACTAATTAGTGACGCCTCATTGTTAGAATGGATTCAGTGACTATGAAGAATTTTGGGATAGAGAATCCAATTGGTTACCTGCCTGTGTCCGTGTCTTTTATTTGTTCAACAGCGATGGTTCGTACAAATAGCGTTTGATGCTTCGTTTGGGAGTCTTCTCGAATTCGGTGGGGTAGAGCGTGATGTCCGTGACCCGCTCGTAGGCGGCCAGCTGCGCATTGAGTTCCTGCAGGTTGTTCTGCATGATCTGCGGCAGGTCGGCCTTGTCCACGCCCTCGGCCTCGGCCTGTTCGTAGTCGGGGACCACGAGCGCCTTGATTTTGCCGTTTCCGGCGTCGAGCACCAGCGATTCGAGTACGAGGTACATGTTGTTGAGTTTGTCCTCGATCTCCTCGGGGTAGATGTTCTGCCCGTTGCCCGAGAGGATCATGGTTTTCGAACGTCCGCGGATGTAGAGCGTGCCGTCGGGGTCCATCGTGGCCATGTCGCCCGTATGGAGCCATCCCTCCTCGTCGAGGACCTTGTGGGTGTCCTTGTCGTTTTTGTAATATCCCTTCATGACGTGCTCGCCGCGGACGAGGATCTCGCCGGCCACGCGCTGCGGGTCTTCCGAGTCGATCTTCACTTCGAGCAGGCCTTTGAGGAACCGGCCGCACGAACCTGCCTTGAACTCGTTGTCGGGGGTGAAGCTGATCAGCGGGGCGCATTCGGTCATGCCGTAGCCGATCGTGATCGGGAACTTGATCTTCATCAGGAACGACTCGGTCTCCTGGTTCATCGGCGCGCCGCCGACGATGAAAATTCCGACGTTGCCGCCGAAGGCGTCCATCAGTTTCTTGCGGATCACCGAGTAGATGGCCGAGTTGAGCAGCGGAATCTTCATGGCGATCGACATGGGACCTTTTTCCAGCATCGGGAGCACCTGCTTGCGGTAGACCTTTTCGAGGATCATCGGCACGCAGCAGATGATCGTGGGTTTCACGACGGCCATCGCCTCCAGCAGGATTTTCGCCGCCGGAATCTTCCCCAGCAGGGTGACGTGCCCGCCGACGGCCAGCGGTGCGAGGAAGTCGAATGCGCAGCCGTAGGCGTGTGCCAGCGGCAGGAACGACAGCGTGCGGCCGCCTTTCTGGAAATACCGCTGTCCGGTCTGGGTGTTGACCATCGTCATCGCGAACACCACGTTGCCCGTGAGGTTGTTCACCGTGAGCATCACGCCCTTCGAATAGCCGGTCGTTCCCGAGGTGTAGTTGAGCAGGATGACCTTGTCGTTGGGAATTTCGGGATATTTGATGTCGTTGACGCTGAATCCGCGCGGGTACTTGGTGCGGTAGTTCTTCACGATGTCGCGCTGGAACTTGGTGAGCGACTTGCCGTCGCGCTCGTAGATCGCATGGAAGTCCGTGAGCGAGAATACGGCCTCGATCTGCTTGATCTGGTCCTCCTCGATCACGTCCCAGAAGTTGTCGCCCAGGAACAGCAGGCGGCTTTCCGAGTGGTTGATGATATGGATGATGTCCGCAGGAGTGAAATCCTGGAGGATCGGCACGATCACCGCGCCGTAGGTGATGGTTCCTATGTAGGTGATGCACCAGCGGGGGTTGTTGCGGCCGATGAGCGCGATTTTGTCGCCTTGCTTGATCCCGGCTTTCTTGAAAAGCAGGTGGAGTTTCGCAATCTCCTTGGCCATTTCATAGTACGAAAAAGTCTCGCCCTTGAAATAGTCGGTCAGCGCCGACATTTCCCGGTTTTCCCGAAAACTCGTTTCGTATATTTTCAGCAGGTTTTCCTGTAACATGACTCTCGCTTTAGGTCTTTATTGCGGCGCAAAGATAACGTAAAAATTTATTTTGCCGTATGCCGGTCGCGAAATTTATCCTTTTATACGGATAATTTCGCCGAAAAGTCCGGAGGCAATTATTTCGTATCGTGCTCTTTGTCCCTCTTTTTCTGCTCCTCGGCATCGAGTTTCACGCGCCGCGGCTTCCAGATGAAGGTCTTCGACTCGGTTCCCGCCTTCAGCCGTTCGATGTTCTTGCGGTGGGTGTAGATCAGCAGGATGGCGATCACGAACGAGAATACCACGAAGGCCGTCGATCCGTTGACTTTGGGCGATATGAGCGTGAAGACGGGGAAACAGCATCCGGCGACCATCGAGGCCAGCGACACGTAGTGCGAGACCATCAGCATCACCAGCCACACGCCGAAGCACAGCAGCGCCACGGGGGGGTAGATGCCCGTCACGGCGCCTACGAGCGTCGCGACGCCCTTGCCGCCGCGGAATCCGGCGAAAATCGGGAAGATATGGCCCAGCACGGCGGCGAACACGGCGACGATCTTGAGGTTTATCAGGTCGTTCTGTCCGATCAGGTCGTCGTACTGCATCAGTTCGATGATCGTCACGGCCACGAATCCTTTCAGGAAATCGAGCGCGAAGACCGGCAGGGCGGCCCGCCGGCCCAGCACGCGGAGCATGTTGGTCGTTCCGGCGTTCTTCGAGCCGTGCTCGCGGATGTCGATGCCGTAATATTTCTTGCCTATCCACACGGCGCTCGGAATCGAGCCGAGCAGATAGGCGATGATAATCATGGTGGTAGCCGTATATATCGTCAGGATCATCTTTTTCGCGTGTTAACTTGTTCATGCAAATATAGTCAAAAAATCCGTATATGGAAGCCGGGCCCGAAAAAACCGCCGCCGTATCCCGCATTTCCGGAGAATTTAGTATCTTTGCATTCTAAATGAATTAATGTATGAACACAAAGGCTTTGCTCGAACCGATGGGCTCGTGGGCGTGGTGGCGCTCGTGGTTTCTGATTTTCCTCGGCTGCTCGGTTATGGGCGCGGGGTTCGTGCTCTTCGTCAATCCCTACAAGTTCGTGCCGGGCGGGGTCTACGGCATGGGCATCGTGCTGCATAACATCTTCCCCTCGATCCAGGTCGGTACGTTCGGCTACATGTTCGACATTCCGCTGATGCTGACCTCCATGCTGATCTTCGGAGGCGGTTTCGGAACGCGCACGGTGCTTGCGGCGCTCTACACCCCGGGCTTCATGAACGTCCTCACGCGGCTGGTCTACCCGAGTCCCGAGGCCGTCGAGGCGCTGGACCCCTCGCAGCTGCTGGGCGGGCGGCTGGACCTTTCGAACGACCTGCTGCTGACGTGCGTCATCGGCGCCGTGGTGATCGGTGTCGGGCAGGGCATCGTCGTGCGCCAGCAGGCGACCACGGGCGGCACGGACATCGTGGGCATGCTGTTGCAGAAGTTCGCCGGGATCAAGTTCTCGACGGGCATCCTGCTGGCCGACGGGTTCGTCGTGCTGTCGGGACTCGCCGTGATCGGCTTCGGCTTGGGCACGGGCGAGGCCGCCGCGAACGGCTGGATGCTGACGCTCTATTCGCTCATCACGATCTACATCTCCTCGCGGGTGATCGCCTACCTGCTCGACGGCGCGTCGTACGACAAGCTGCTGTTCATCATCAGCGACCACCACGAGGAGCTGAAACGGTTCATCATCGACGACCTCGACCGCAGCGCCACCTACATCAAGTCGAAGGGCATGTACACCGATTCGCTGCGCGACATGATCTTTCTGGTGGTGAGCCGCAAGGAGGTGCGCCTCGTGCAGCATAAGATCAAAGAGATCGATCCCAAGGCCTTCGTCGTGGTGACGGATGCCTACGAAACCTTCGGGGAGGGCTTCAAGCAGTTCCCCGAGAAGAACGAGATACAGGCAGAATAAATGGATTTCAACATCAATACGCTGCGCCCGCTCCAGGGCGCGGGACGCAAACTTTTCATCGAGACCTACGGCTGCCAGATGAACGTCGGCGACACGGAGATCGTCGTTTCGCTCATGCAGCGGGAAGGTTACGTCTATACGGAGCAGATCGGCGAGGCCGACGTCATCCTGATCAACACCTGTTCGATCCGCGACAATGCCGAACAGCGCATCTGGGGCCGCTTGGCCGAGATGAAACGCTACCGGCGCCAGCGTCCGGGACTGGTGGTGGGCGTCATCGGCTGCATGGCCGAACGCCTGCGCGAAAAGCTGGTCGAGGGACCTGCGGGCGTCGATGTCGTGGCCGGACCGGACGCCTACCGCGACCTGCCGCGCCTGGTGCGCGACGCCGAGGCGGGCGGCAAGGGCGTCAACGTACTGCTTTCGACCGAGGAGACCTACGCCGAAATCGCCCCCGTGCGCCTCGATCGCAACGGCGTGAGCGCCTTCGTGGCGATCATGCGGGGGTGCGACAATTTCTGCTCCTACTGCGTGGTTCCCTACACCCGGGGCCGTGAGCGGAGCCGCGACGCGGAGACCATCGTCGCCGAGGCGCGGAGTCTGTTCGAAAACGGCTACCGCGAAGTGACGCTGCTGGGGCAGAACGTCAATTCCTACCGCACGGGCGACGTCGATTTCCCGGAACTGGTGCGCCGCGTGGCGTCGGTTTCGCCGCTGCTGCGCGTGCGGTTCGCCACCTCGCATCCCAAGGATATGAGCGACGGCCTGCTGGAGGTCATGGCCTCGATGCCCAACGTCTGCCGGGCAATCCACCTGCCGGCCCAGTCGGGCGCCACGTCGATGCTCGGCCGCATGAACCGCAAATATACGCGAGAATGGTATTTGGACCGCATTGCCGCCATTCGCCGCTACCTGCCCGATTGCGCCATTACGACCGACCTGATCGCGGGCTTCTCGGGCGAGACCGAGGAGGAGCACCTGCAAACCCTGTCGCTGATGCGCGAGGTGGGCTATGATTTCGCCTATATGTTCAAGTATTCGGAGCGTCCGGGCACTTTTGCCGAAAAGCACCTGGGGGACGACGTGCCCGAGGAGGTGAAGTCGCGCCGGCTTTCGGAAATCATCGCCCTGCAGAACGAACTGGGCCATGCGAGCAACCTGCGCGACGTGGGCCGGGAGTTCGAGGTGCTGGTCGAGGGCGAGTCGAAGCGCGACAAAAACCAGCTGTCGGGGCGCACTTCGCAGAACAAGGTGGTGG